>ERZ1026848.293-NODE-293-length-28512-cov-13.716906_pt1 | contig 28512 bp, 24 predicted proteins | sample MGYA00380154_ERZ1026848 | MGnify/ENA primary metagenome ERZ1026848 (study PRJEB33269, sample SAMEA4719790) | human gut metagenome | biome: human-associated habitat; feature: organic feature; material: feces | place: Cameroon | collected 2013-10 ...
TTGACGGCTTATCGGCAGATAACGAAAGCATTACGGCTGATATTAAGTCGCTTTCCGACAGCGTAACCGCAGGCTTTGACAAGACCTCAAAGACAGGCGAATATGCACAGTCTTTGCTTGATGCAGAGAATACAGCAAATACGATCCGCCGTGAGATGAATCTGTTCAAAAGACAGTCATATCTCAGAAAACTGTATTTTCATCCCGGTGAACGTGAAGCTTTGGCAAAATTGTTCAGTGACGCTATGAACAGAGAGGACAGTGCACAACGATTCAGCGCACTTATAAGCGGACTTGACAACGAGAGCAGAAATACCGTTTCCGATATAATTCATCGTATGGGAATGATAGCAGACGGCAACAAGTCCTTGCAGGATGTCTATACACAGCGTGAGCAGGAAGAATTTGTTCGTATGAACGATGAATTCAGCTCAAAGATAGTAAAGCTGAATGATAATCTGTATTATTATAACGGTTATTATCTCCCCGTCAACCAGTTTGACAGCAGCGTATTCTTCACAAGATACGGAATAGATAAGCTGACCACACTGGACAGCGTGAGAAATAAGCATATAATCGACGCAGGCGGATATGTCGGTGACACGGCGCTTCTGTTCTCGTCATATACGGATAAGAACATTCATGTATTTGAGGCTTCTCCCTCAAATATGGATATTATCCGTGAAACTATAAGGCTGAATCATCTTGACAATATAGTGCCTGTAAGCAAGGCACTGGGCGAGAAAAGCGGCACTGCAACATTCAGTTTGGGTGAGCGCAATTCCTGCAATTCCCTTGTTGAACGTCCCGGTTATAATTATCCGGATCATATCGAAGTTCCCGTTGTTACTCTTGATGATTATGTACGGAAAAACAATATCGAGGTCGGTCTTATAAAGGTAGACATCGAAGGGGGAGAGCAGCTGCTGCTCAAGGGCGCTGTCGAAACTATCCGCACACAGCACCCGATACTTCTTATCAGCATCTATCATTCGGCAAACGATTTCTTTGAAATTAAGCCTATGATAGAGAAAATGTGCGGTAAATACACTTTCAGAATAGTTAAACCCGCTAATCCGGCTATTGCGCTTGAAACAATACTGTTAGCCGAGGTCAGAGATGAAAGCGGCGAAAATATTATTAATTCGTAAAGGAAAAACCAATATGGATATGTCATTTTACAAGGGTAAAACTGTACTGATAACAGGTCACACAGGCTTCAAGGGAAGCTGGATGTGCAAACTGCTTTCTATGGCAGGAGCAAAAGTTATCGGTTATTCTCTCACTCCCCCCACAACACCCTCTCTTTTTGAGCTTTCCGGAGTTGAGAAGGAAATAGTTTCGGTTATCGGCGATATAAGAGATCTTGCAAAGCTGAACGAAACAATGCAGAAGTACCGCCCCGAAATAGTAATTCATATGGCGGCACAGCCCATAGTAAGAGAAAGCTACGCAGAGCCTGTCTACACATACGAAACAAATGTTATGGGTACTGTAAACATCTGCGAGGCTGTAAGGCTGTGTGACAGCGTAAAATCATTCGTAAACGTAACTACCGATAAGGTTTACAAGAACAACGAATGGGAGTGGGGATACCGTGAAAATGACGCACTTGACGGCTACGATCCTTATTCCAACTCAAAAAGCTGCTCGGAACTTGTAACAAGCTCTTATATAAAGTCGTTCTTCTATAACCGTGACATTGCGGTTTCGACCTGCCGTGCAGGTAACGTTATCGGAGGCGGCGACTTTGCAAAGGACAGAATTATCCCCGATTGCGTAAGAGCAATGGAGGCTAAGCAGGAGATAACAGTAAGAAATCCTTATTCGACACGTCCCTATCAGCACGTTCTCGAACCGGTCGTTACATATCTTGTGCTTGCGATGAAGCAGTATGAGGACAAGAGCCTTGCCGGTAATTATAATATCGGTCCGGATGATTGCGACTGCGCCGCTACAGGTGAGCTTGTCGATCTGTTCTGTTCACACTGGGGCGAGGGTGCTTCGTGGAAAAATGTTGCGGATAAGAACGCTCCCCACGAGGCTAATTTCCTCAAGCTTGATTGCTCAAGAATAAAGCGTGTACTCGGATGGAGTCCCCGCTGGCATATTTCCGACGCTATCGAAAAGGTGACCGAGTGGAGCAAGGTATATCTTTTAGGCGGCGACATTAGCGCCGTTATGGAAAAGCAGATAAACGAATATCTGGAGGTAAAGTAATGAAAAAAGCTCTTGTTACAGGTGCAAACGGCTTTGTCGGAAGTGCGCTTGTGCGTGAATTGGTAAAGAATAATGTAGAGGTAATCGCACTTGACCGTGACGGTTGCAATAACAACATACCCGAAAATGTAAGATTTGTGGCTCACGAGCTTTCCGAATCGTCAAAGCTTGCCGATATTATCCCTGACCGTGATATTGATGTATTTTATCACTTTGCGTGGGTAGGCTCGGCAGGCCCTGCGAGAGCAGATACCGCTTTACAGCTTAATAACGCTCAGTGGACGGTAGATTGTCTGCGTGTGGCAAAGGATATGGACTGCAAGAAGTTTGTATGTGCCGGCTCTATAATGGAGCATGAAACAATATCAGCCGCATTCAGACAGGGTAATAAGCCCGGTGCCGGCTACATATACGGAAGCGGTAAACTTGTTGCTCATACAATGTGCATGAGCGTTGCCGCACAGATAGGTATAGATCTTTGCTGGGCAAAGATAACAAACGCATACGGTGCAGGTGAGCTTTCACCCCGTTTTGTAAATACGACCATCAGAAAGATTATTAACGATGAGCCTTTACAGTTCACAAGCGGAACACAGAATTATGACTTTGTATATATAGACGATGTTGCAAGAGCATTCTATCTCATCGGAGAGAACGGCAAGCCTTTCTGCCACTATCTTATAGGCAGTTCGGATGCAAAGCCGCTCAGAGAATTTGTTCTTGAGATGAAGGCCGCACTGGCTCCCGACAAGGAGTTCGTGTTCGGAGATGTTCCGTTCACAGGCGTAAATATGCCGCTGTCGGACTTTGATTGTTCGATTACAGAAAAGGATACAGGCTTCAGAGCGACAATACCTTTCGGTGAAGGTGTCAAAAAAACAATGGATTGGATTAAGGAGCAGAAATGATACAGAAGTTTGAATTCAAGGAAACAGAAATAAAGGGACTTATAGAAGTAACCCCCTTCAATGCCGATGATGTAAGAGGCTGTTTCACAAAGGATTACTCGAAGGAAGTGTTCGAGGCAAACGGCATAAAGCACGATCTTGCCGAGGTTTTCTATACGACAAGCTACAAGGGCGTTATCCGTGCACTTCATTTTCAGCGTGAGAAACAGCAGCCCAAGCTGGTACGTTGCATACACGGACACGTTTACGATGTAGTAGTCGATTTACGCAAGGACAGCCCCACGTTCAAGAAGTGGCTTGCATTTGAGCTTATAGGCGAAAAGCACAACGAAATACTCGTTCCCGCAGGTTGCGCTCACGGTTATCTTGTACTTGAGGACAGCATAGTATCCTACAAGTGCGGCGAAAAATTCTACGGCGAATATGATGACGGCATTATGTGGAACGATCCCGACATTGCAGTAGACTGGAAGCTTGACAGAGTAGGCGGAATTGACAAGGTCATACTTGCTGACAAGGACAAGAATCTGCAGACCTTTAAAGAATTCATGAGCAAGTACGGTGGCTTTTGATGAGCAGTTTTGATTTTGACACCCTTATAGTCGGCTGTGGACTTTCCGGAGCGGTAATCGCCCGTCATTTAGCAGAAAAAGGCAAGAAGGTCGAGATATGGGAACGCAGAAACCATATCGGCGGCAATATGTACGACCACGTTGACGATCACGGAATACTCGTACAGGATTACGGTCCGCACACATTCCACACGAAAGAAAAATATCTTTTTGATTATATGTGCCGCTATGAGCAGTGGTCCGATTACAAGCTGACCTGCGGTGCGGTATGGAATGATACATATACCCCCACCCCCTTCAATTTTACCACGATTGATAAGTTCTTTGATAATCAAAAGGCAGAAACGCTCAAGGCAAAGCTGACTAAGGCTTACGAGGGCAGACCGACCGCTACCGTGGTTGAAGTTCTCGAAAACGAGGACGATGATATAAGAGCATATGCTCAGTATCTTTTTGATAACGACTATGCGCCGTATACCGCTAAGCAGTGGGGCGTATCTCCCTCTGAGATTGATCCGTCCGTGCTTAAAAGAGTACCTCTGCGTTTCTCGTATGACGAGGGATATTTCGATGACGCTTATCAGGTAATGCCGGTACATTCATTCACGGAGTTCTTCAAAAATCTGCTGAACCACGAGAATATCACTGTCAGAACCGGTATCGAGGCGCTTGAGCGGATTGCCGTAAAGGATAATAAGCTGTATGTTGACGGCGAGCCGTATAATAACATTCTTGTATATACAGGTGCGCTGGATGAGTTTTTCGGTGAAAAATACGGCAGACTTCCTTACCGTTCACTGCGTTTTGAGTATAAGTATACCGACAAGGACAGCTTTCAGGACGCTCCTGTTGTCGCATATCCTCAGGAAAAGGGCTTTACCAGAATCACAGAGTACAAGAAAATTCCCGTCCAGGATGTAAAAGGCAGTACCTATGCGTTAGAATATCCTCTCCCGTATAAGTCGGGCGAAAAGCTCGAGCCGTATTATCCTGTTCTCACAAAGGAGAGCATGGAGCAATACGCAAAGTACGAGGCGCTGGCGTCAAAGATAGGTAATCTTATCTGTTGCGGAAGACTTGCCGATTTCAGATATTACAATATGGATCAGGCGTTAAAACGTGCGCTTGAGCAATGCGATAAAATAGATAATATATAACGAATCGTCTTAGCTGTGGGCATTGACCCACAACTTAGACTGTCGAAAAACCTATATCGTTGATAAAAATGGGGTCGCAGGGGCGGAGCCCCCGACAGGGACTAGGGGCGGTAGCCCCAGTAATATAGCCCCTTCCCACGGGGAAGGGGTTTGGGGTTTCGGCAAGGATGCCGAGATAGAACGCCCAAAGGCTTTGCAAGGACGCAAAGCCCACAAAGCGTTCTTAAAGGGATAGAGAATTTGCTCTATTTTTTATAAAAACAGACTTTTTCTACAATCTGAGCTGTGGGTATTGACCCGCAGCTTTATTTTTTACACTTATTGCAAAACGCTTTCAGCCATGTTATACTGGTAGAAAAGAGGTGAGCAGATGAAAAAAAGAATAGCACGGTCGTCCGTTTTACACATAATACTGATAATAACCGCCATAGCCGCCGCAATGCTTTGCAGACAGCTTGACAGGATCGGTACTATGCAAATATTCGGCATTATCAGAAGTCTGATATATATTTTTTTGTTTCTGATATGGGGAATCACCCTGAGAAACAGGATAGTGCAGATACAGGCAAAACGCTTTATGACATCTATAGCAGGGCTTATTGTGTTCTGGGTAGCAGTTCGTTCGGTGAAGTTCATTATAGCCGAGAATCCGCTTGCTGTCAGAACGCTGTGGTATATGTATTATATCCCGATGGTATTTATCCCTATGTTTGCACTGCTTGTCGCTCTGTCGCTCGGAAAGCCCGAAAACTACCGCCTGCCTGCAGTTACATCCTTACTGTATGTCGCTTCTGCCCTGATGGTAATATTCGTGCTTACAAACGATCTGCATTGCCTTGTATTCAGATTTCCGGGAGACAGGGAAATGTGGAACGACAGAGATTACAGCTATGCAGGCGGATATTACATAGTGGCAGGATATATGCTTTTATGCACAATCGGCGCATTTGTGGCTTTAATATCCAAGTGCCGCATACCAAAGGCAAGAAAAACGTTCATTATGCCGTTACTGCCTGTTGTCGCAATGGTTATCTACACGTTGCTCTATGTGTCCGGAGAAATCACGGGCGGTACGTTCATTCACAGACTGGCAGGCGATATGACTATTACCGTAAGCCTTCTTACTGCGCTTTCTTTTGAATGCTGCATACAATGCGGACTTATACGCTCGAACACTTATTACATACAGCTTTTGCGGCCGTGTACAGTTCCTGCTTTGATTACCGACAATAATTACAATATACTCCTCTCGTCCGATTGTGCCGAAAAGATAGACCGTGAAATAATGCAGATGGCAAATTCCTCTCCCGTAATGCTCAGCAACGGAAAACGTCTTTCCTCCGCCAAGATAAAAGGAGGATATGTCTTGTGGCTGGACGATCTTTCCGAGCTTATCGAGATAAACGACAAGCTGGCAGAGGCTAAGGACGATCTCAAGGATGATTACGATCTGATTTGCGAGGAATACGCTCTCAGAAACAGAGAGGCTCACATACTTGAGCGTGACAGGATATATGACAGGATCAACCGTGAAACATCAGGTCAGATAGCTGTATTGAACAGCCTTACAGACCGCTTCGAGATGTCGGAGGATGAAGATGAGCGCAGAAAGCTATTGGGTAAGATGGTGGTAATCGGCGCTTATCTTAAGCGCAGGAACAATCTCATATTCATATCGGAAAGAAGCAGTATGATAAGCGAAAAAGAGCTGTACCTTGCGTTCCTTGAGCTTACGGATAATCTTGAACTGTACGGCGTGACCTGCGGACTTAATATCAGATTAAATAAGCCCGTACCGGCTGTGACAGTGATGGAAATGTTCGATACATTCGAAAAAATGATTGAGCTGTCACTGGATAATTTATCGGCTGTGAATATATCCGTGACGCTAAGCAGCGATATATTCACAATGACGGTCACTGCTGAAAGCAGTACGGATTTTAATGTAATGAACGGTGATTTTGTAACGGCGGTATGTGATGATGACGGCGAATGGCAGATCGTATACAGAAGGGAGGCTGGAAGATGCAAGGCTTAGGCAGACGCTATCTGTTACGCAGGACGGTAAAAGACGCATTCGATAATCTCCCGTCGGGTATATGCTTTTTCGACAGCAACGGAATAGCAGTCCTGTGCAACAAGCAAATGGACAGGCTAATATATGAACTGAAAGGCTTTGACGTACAGTGCCTCAGCGAACTGCAGGATATATTTTCGGAGCATAACAGCGGCTCGGTCGTACTTGTAAAGGGAAAAGCGTGGCGCTTCAGGCTTGATGTGATTTCGCCGAACGGCATCGGCTACTATACACAGGTAACCGCAACAGATGTTGACGAGTTGTATAGTCGTCAGCTTCAGCTTGAAGAAAGCAGCAGAAAACTCGAGCGTGCGGGCAGACGAATGCGAAAGCTGACAGAGAATATAAGAACGGTTATCCGTGAAGAAGAAATACTCAGTATGAAGATTCGTGTACACGACGATATAGGCAGGAGCGTAATTGCGACTCGTAATCTGCTGTCAAATAACAGACCGACAAGCGAGCTTGATCTTACAGCTTGGAAGAATGCCGTAAGACTTCTTATGAGGGACAACGAAGAAAACTACGGAGCAAACAGCTATGATATATCCGGTCAGCTAAAGGAAACATCTTCCGTTCTCGGAATTGAAATAAACGTTGAAGGAGATATTCCCGACCCGTTTTATTATAAAATATTCATAACGGCTGTCAGAGAGTGCGCCACGAATGCGGTACGTCACGCAGGGGCGACAAAATTGAACGTTAAATGCAGTAAAAGCGCCGGCAGGCAATGGATATCCCTGTCTAATGACGGAAAGGCACCGGATTGTATCGTCTGTGAAGGCGGCGGTCTTTCGTCACTGCACGACAGAGTAGAAAAAAGCGGCGGAACTATGAGCATTAATTCATATCCGTTTTTCGAGCTTGTAATTTCATTTCCGCTCAACAAGGAGGTAACACTATGACGCAGGTACTGATTGTAGAAGACCAGAAAATGATACGGGAAAGCCTTGAAAATCTTGTAGCCCAGGCAGACGATCTTTCTCCGGCAGGCTCGTTGTCTTGTGCGGCGCTTGCCGAGCAATACTGTATGCGTGGCAATATCGACCTTATATTAATGGACGTATGCACGGAAAACGATGAGAGCGGATTTGTTGCTGCGGAAAAAATTAAAAAACGCTTCCCTTCGATTAAAATTATCATCATAACCTCAATGCTTGATTACAGCTATCTTGATAAGGCGAGAAAAGCAGGTGCGGAGAGCATCTGGTTCAAGGACGTAAGCGCAGAGGAGCTGCTCAGCGTTATAAAGAGGACGATAGACGGAGAATGCGTATATCCCGATAGAATGCCCGAAATACCCGTAGGAAACGCTACCAGCTACGAGTTTTCCGATGCGGAAATCAGAGTTCTGCGTCTGCTGGTCGAAGGTATGACGTATAAGGAGATGGCGCAGGAGCTTTGCGTTACTCCCGATTGCGTAAAGGCACACGTCAGCAGTATGCTTTCCAAAACCGGTTATTCGTCAAAAACAAAGCTCGCCGCAGTTGTAACATCAAAAAAACTGATTGTTAACGGATTTTGACAGAAATTTCTTGCATTTACTTTTATTTTACCCATTTGGGTAATGGCTTAATTGGAATGGTATGGTATAATAACCTCAGACAGATAAACCGCATAAGCGGCTTATCCCGTGCAAAAGCACGGTTGGCGGTTACCCGCCTCAGTCTGTCAAAAAGACCCTATCGTTATCAAAAAATGGGGTTTGGGGCGTAGCCCCAAGCAGGGTGAGGGCGGCAGCCCCACACTCAGCCCCTTCCCGAGGGGAAGGGGTTTGGGGATAGGGATAGAGAATTTGCAATATTTTTAAAAAATAAACTTTTTCTACAATCTGAGGCAGTTACCCGCCTGTCTGAGGACATTTTATCACCAAATCCTTTTGCCAATTTCACGTTACACCTTAGTTTATCTGATTATGACGGAGAATTATTATGTATCACTCATTGAGCTTTGAGGATTACTGCAACGGAATGGTTCGTGAAGAAAATAAATCAGACGGTACCGTAAAAGTATCCGGCTTATCCGCTGTACACAGTGCTATGTCAAGCCGCAATTGCTATTCTTTTTCGCTGTATCACGCAAAGAACGGTAAATATGTTATGGACGCATTCTGTAATTATGCTGACGGCTTCGAAACAAAGCGGATAGATATGGGATATACCGCAATAGAAGACGAAGACGCTTTAGCAGTGCTACGTCTTGCAGATACAACGGGGCTTATAAAAAGAATAGAGGAATACAAAACCCGGAATAACAGTTGTCCTGCGGGTATGCAGCCGCACGACAAGCCTGTAAGAAGTTGCTTGTTATATTATTCGGACGGTTCTGTAAAGAGTGCGCCTTTTGAGATTGACGATGAGATAAAGAGTGCTTTTATAAAGCTGGCTGAGAAATACACTAAAGGCAAGGTCTGTACGCAGAAATGAGTTGAAAAGGGGAGGATTATATGGGCTTTTTCGAAAGAACGAAAAAATACAATTATAATGATGTAATTGAGATTTATGCTTCCTGCGGTCATATGTGTTACACCTATAGCTATAACTTCGATCTTAATAAAAGCGGCGATAAATGGCTGTTCAGCTGTAATTGCTCGGTAAGCGGCAAAGAAGAAAGAGTCAAATCGGATAACCGTGAGATAACGCAGGAAGAAGCCGAAAATGTAATCAAAGCGGCTAAGGAAAGCGATCTTGCGGATAAAATCAAGAAATACCGACCAAGACCGTTAAGCCGTGTGGTTTTTGTATGCGATGAAACAATGTATTCGAGCAGCCTGAAGTTTGCGGACGGCACTAATCTTAATGCAAATTGTAAGGTAAGCGAAAACGTAAAGGATTTGTTTTACGCACTGGCAGAAAAGTACGGAGAGGAAGAGGATTCCTGAGCGGAGCAGTAATAACTCCATATCGCCATTTCATACTGCCACATTGATAAATGATATTACGATAGGAAACATAAATTAATTACCCGGTAAAAAGCTAATCAGCTTAAATACAGATGATACAGGAGGAACACCATGGGACTTTTTGACAAACTTAAAAACACAGCGGCAAGCGCTGTAGGAGGTGCGGTAAATAACGCCGCAATGTCTATAGGTAACAAGAGCGAAACATTTACATTCACAGCACTTCCCGAAAGCCTTGCACAGATGCAGGCACTGCCTGAGGCAAGCCTTGATTCGCCGTTTAAGGCGGCTGCGCTTACTGTATGCGCACTGTGCGCTTATGCGGCAGACAAAAATATCGGTACGGAAATGCTCAACTGGCTGAGAGGTCCACGTCCGCTCAACGGTATGGAAATATCGTTCCTTAACGATCGTTTCCGTGACGGAAAGACCTATATTCCGTTCTCATATTTTGAGGGAGCAACACCCGACAATGATTACACGCCTTCAGAGCCGTTCAGAATAACGGTACAAAGTACGCACGTTTCGGGCGAGGAGCAGGGTTATATGAAGCTGTTCATTCCTTGTGGCGGCGCTGACAGCCCCAGACCTATAAAACTGCGTATGAAGGGCGACGGCAAATGGTTCTTATGGGAGCAGTACCTGCTTACAGGTATACGCACACCCAAATCTGCAGACCCCTGGGCATAAGCTGTAACGGCTTATGTCCGCATAAATCAGGAAAATTCAGAGTATGAAAGGATGAATAGTATGAATCTTATCGGTAAATGGAAAGTTAAAGAATTGCCGGTTTATCCCGAACCGGGTAAAATGATTTTCGTAGCGGTTGAAGAACTCCCGAAGTACATCACTGACGAGGATCTGCTTAACGAATATAAGCAGCAGGCATCTTTTATTTACGAATTTTGCGAAGACGGCACGGTTGAAATAATGATGCCTATTCCGGAAGAAATGATGGAAAAGGCAAAGGAGCAGGGAGCTAAGATAAAGGGTAACTACGGTGTGCTTGAAACTACCGAGTGGAAGGAAGAAGACGGTAAGATCTTATATGATACAAAGATAAACGGTACCGTTATGGATGAGCCTGTTTCTTCATTCGCTGAAATTAAGGAAGCTGAGGACGGAACTATCCGTTTTAACGCAGGCTTCACAGTTTTGGAAAGAGTATAATCTCCTTGTTGATCCGGGGTTACCACCGTATGCCTAAGGCATACGGTGGACTTTTTTATAATTCTGCGTTTTATGCCTTGAAATCTTCCCGATAAAGTGTTATAATCATACGTCGAGTGATTAAGAAAAGAAGGTTATTTTTTGGCAGAAAAAGCAAGATCCGTTTCTCCGGAATTTTTCGGAACAGAAAGCGTGTGGAAGATAATGCTCCGTATCGCTCCGCCTATAATGCTGGCTCAGCTGATACAGGCAATGTACAATATAATCGACAGCCTTTTTGTCGGGCAGTATTCCGATGACGGACTTACCGCCCTGTCGGCTATCTATCCGGTTCAGCTTATTATAATAGCTCTTGCGGTCGGCACGGGAGTAGGAACCAATACGCTTATGGCAAAGCAGTATGCGCTGAAAGATGAAAAAGGTGCCAGCCATACGGCAGGTGTCGGAACTGTTCTTGCCGTTATAATGTGGGCGCTGATTTCCGTTATATCAATAGCGTTTATGGGACCGTACGTTGCAATATCGGCTCAATCGCCCGTTGCAATGCAGTACGCAAACGAGTACGGTATGATAGTAAGCATAGGAAGCATAGGACTTTTCCTTGAGGGAAACTGGACAAAGGTGCTTCAGTCGGAAGGCAATATGAAGCTGCCGATGATCGCTCAGATTGTCGGAGCGGTAACAAATATCGTTCTAGACCCGTTGCTGATTTTTACCGCAGGACTTGGGATAAAGGGTGCGGCAATAGCGACCGTTACAGGTCAGATAGCCGCCGCAGTTATCGTCGGTGTAAAAGGCGCACGAAAGCCGCCCGAAATAAAGCGTATCCCGTGTATCGCCAAAAGCATATATAAGCTTGGCTATCCGTCAATATGTATGCAGGCTCTTTACACTGTTTATATAGCAATTCTGAACATTATCCTTGCGGGATTCTGCGATGAGGCGGTGACCGTACTCGGTCTTTATTATAAGCTGCAATCGTTCTTCTTCATACCGCTTCTGGGATTGCAGACGTGCATCGTACCTGTACTAAGCTACAATTATACATCGGGAGATTATCTCAGGTGCAGAAGAATTTTCCGCAGCTCACTGATAATATCCGGCGTATTTATGATACTCGGTGTGCTGTCCTTTGAACTTATCCCCACTCAGCTTATAGGGCTGTTCACTCAGAGCGAAACGGTAAAAAGCATAGGTGCGGTTGGATTCCGCCTGATAGGAGCCAGCTTTATTCCTGCTGTATTTTCGTTTATGACGCCGGTTTTCTTTCAATCTATCGGTTATTCAAAGACCAGTACGTTTCTTTCCGTATTACGTCAGCTTATCTGTCTTGTGCCGTTATTCTGGATATTCTCGTTTATCGGACTTGACTACGCTTGGCTTGCATTCCCGCTGACAGAGGTAATTACCGGATCTATCGGTATGGGGATGTATTATTATGCAATAAAGCGTTTCTGATTTTTCCCCGTAATATGAAGCAACAAGCCCCGTTCCGACTAAGAACGGGGCTGATTTTTATAGATCCTATAATAAATGATGGGAAAACCAAGAACCGAAATATAGGAAGACTCCGCCCTTGTTACAGAGCGGAGTTAAATGTTATTCAATTTCCTTTATATGTTTATTACTGTTGAAAATAAGACATACGGCAACGCCCATAATACCTATTATGAAAAATATGAGTGCCGCACCTGAGCCTTTTCCGCTTCCGAATATATTGCACATAAGCGAATTATGGGGCATAGCCGCCATTAAAGGCTCTGCAAAAGTGTCTACTGCCAATCCGCCTAAAAAATTGCCCAGCGGAATAGTAAAGAACTGCAATGTGTTTCTTGCAGAATATACACGTCCCTGCATATCGCAAGGTACTTTTGTACGCATTATAACATCAAGGTTTGCGCTCATCATCGGTATGAGTATCCATCCAAGCACAGCGCCTGTACACCATAGAAGCGGTGTTTGCCCGAATGCAAGAAAGAAGTTTTCCGTACTCATCGAAAACAGCAGAGAAAGACATATCACCCTTCTTCTGCTTTTAGGCTTCGGCATGAGCGTAGCAATTATGCTGCCTATAAGCGTTGCAACGCCTACACAGGTACTTACTGCGCCAAGCGCCTGCGTGCCTCCGCCTTTTCGTGACAGTACCATAGCAGGCAGAACTGCTTCATACATAGACGCAACCAGATTTATTGCCGACAGATACAGGATAAGCATGAGCACCTGTTTGTGAGATTTTAAAAAATCAAGACCGCTTTTAGCGGATTTGATTAATGAAAGCTCGGTGCTTTCTGCGGATTGCTTAGGTATACGGATAAAAAACATCAGCGTAATAAAAGCTACCGCAAATGTCAGAAGATCGACAGTCAATACTGCTTCAAGTCCTGAGAATGAATAAACCGCAGTGGCGATTATGGGGGTAAGTATAGATGAAAGCGATGATGAAAAATACCTCAGACCGCCTATTTTCTGATAATGCTTTTCGGGTACAAGCGCAGTTGACGCTATTTCTGATGCAGGCTGTTGAACAGTGTTCATCAGTCCGCATATCGCATTGACAATATACAAGTGCCACACCTGCAAGGCGTTACACGCAAACAGCAGTATAACCGTAACGGTACACAACGCCGCTATACTGTCGCATATAAGCATGGTTTTCTTTTTGTCGAACCTGTCACACAGCGCACCTGCAAATATGCTGAGCAATACATACGGTGCGTATGATGTGATCGTAAGCATAGCTGTATACAGCGCCGAGCCGCTTTCTCCGTACAACCAGAGTACAAGCGCATAGCTTGTCATAGCACTTCCCAGTGCGGAAAGTGATTGAGTGAGCCAAAGCAGTATAAACTGCCCAAAGCTCTTACTTTCATTATTTTTATTCATAACCTTGCTCCTTATATTTTATGTTTTCAAAAAAGCAAGGTCAGCGGATAATGTATTAAGTTTTCTCCATGCGGTTATCCGCTAAGCCTTGCATGGAGCTAAGATAGCGCAGATTACCAATGTAATCACTCCTTAAAAAATTAAATTTAAATCAGAACTTGACAACTTCCTGCGGCTTTGTGAACGATGACAGGGTAGCGGTGGCATTTTTGAAGTAAAACACCTGCGTGTTGCCGTCATCCGCATCGTACAGAGCCTTAAGCTCAGGGTAGGCGTCAAGCATCGAAACTCTTGCCGCACGGTCATCGTCCTCGACAAGCTCCCCCTCGATTCTCAGCCAGTCGCCGTCTGCCATAGCGCATATCTCAACATTGGGATTTGCGGCTATCTGATGCGATACCGCCTTTTTCTTTCCTGTCTGGATATACAGCTTTCCGTTGTAGATGTGAGCCGTACCGAAAGGTCTTACTCTCGGCTTGTCACCGTCTACGGTCGCAAGGTAATATGTACCTGCGGCTTTCAGAAATTTGCACACATCAAGTAAAGTTTTCATAAATATACCTCCTGAATTAAAACCCTTTCGGGATATTGCCGTTATCTTATTGCCGCCTTGAAAGCGTTATAGTTGCCTGTCTCACGCTCGGTATGGAATACGGCAAATTCGATAGCCTTGAAACAGCCTCTGAATGCCTGAAGCTGCTCTGCAAAAACCTTTGCCACAACTATCGGCGGATTTTTGAACGCACCGCAGCCGAAAGCGCCGAGTATCAGCGCCTCGTTGCCGTTTGCCGCCGCAATCTCGAATATTCTGCGTATCCTCGATGTCAGAAGCTGTGCAAGCTCTTTATCGTTTATATCAGCCTGTTTGTCGCCGGCTCCGGGATTCATACAGTTGCTCGGCTTGTGTCGCAGATTCGGTGCGGCACAGGTGATTATGTTCACCTTCTGCCATTCGCTTTCGGGCAGCAGCTTTGGTACGTTTGTGTCGCTCTTTATCACATATACATCGGGAGTGTAGATGCAATCGTTGTTGTAGAGCGGATTTCCTGCTTGTCTGTGCGGAGTGTAGAAACAGCTCCACATATCGCCTGTGTTAAGGCAGGGGTACAGCGTCGAGCAACGGCAGATTGCTTCCTCCTGCGCCGATGCGCCGTGAGTAACACCGCCGCCGGGATTGCTCGCAGAGGCAAAGTTCAGTACGCAGGTCTTCATACCTTGCTTCGCATACTCAACAGCCGCTTCAAGAGAGCGCTTTCCGCTTACCGTAACGGTCGGCGTGTATCCGGCGCACTGCGGCAGCTCCACCGTTTCGTCAGCCGCCGTAAACTTCTGGTTTGCAACCGAATTGCTTACAGCCGCTTTAAGCGTGGGATTGCTCTTATAGTGCTTCATTGTGTCTTCAAATACTTCTATATTGATTCCTCTTCTGTCTTTCATTTTATAGTCCTCGCTTCTGGAATTACTTGTCGGTTGAGCCGAGTAAATCGGTCATAATGTCTGAGGGATCGTCGGAGCCGTCCATTCCGTCGAGCATTTTTTCGACTGTGGTCTTGTCCTTGTCGTCCTCGTATTCGCTCTTGTATTTTTTGGGCTTGTCATTGTCAAGGCGGCGCATAAGAATAGCCTGCTTATATAAGTCGGGCATCTCCTCGGCGAGCTTTTTCCTGTCCGTCATAGGCACTTTATCGCCGTTCATTATACGCATTGCTATCTTCAACAATTTACCGTAATCTGTAAATTTCTTGCCGCTTTTTTCGGCTTGTTTTTCCGCCTCACGCTGTTTCTCAAGCTGCTGAATTACGCTGTCGTACTCCTGCTTTTTTTGCTCCCTAAGTTGCTCAAGTCTTGTTTTTTCTTCGGCGTGCTTGTCCTCGCTTGCTGAAATTATTTCTTTATTCTCGGATTTGTCGGAATCGGCTTTGCTGAGCGGTTTTTGCCGGTTGTTATTTATCTGTGACGGGGAGTAAATGCCTGTTTGTTTGAATGTTACGTTCATAAATTTCCTCCTGTTCCCGTGCATTTTTGCTTACATATTTGTATAATTGTGGTAAATCATCACTTAAACCGCCAAATGTAGTTTTATGATGAAGAAAAAGGGCAGACTGTCACCTTGTCTGCCCCGATATTAAGTTGATAAATATGCGATAATATAAATATGAGAATTTTGCAATAAGCCGCACATTGTGATATTATATAAAACAATTACTTGGCGAAGCTGTACTTATCCGAAAAATCGAAAGTAGCGAAATAATCCTCCGGAGTTTCTGCACGGCGGATGAGCTTGAACGAGCCGTCTTCTTTCAGAAGAACCTCTGCACTGCGGAGCTTGCCGTTGTAATTGTAGCCCATTGAGAAACCGTGTGCGCCTGTATCGTGGATATAGATTATATCGCCTATATCAATCTTAGGAAGCATACGGTCAACTGCAAACTTGTCGCAGTTCTCGCAAAGACCGCCTGTTATATCGTACTTGTGGTCGCAGGGCTGATTTTCCTTGCCCATAACCGTAATATGATGATATGCGCCGTAGATGGCAGGACGCATAAGGTTAGCGGCACAAGCGTCAAGGCCGATATATTCCTTGTAGATGTGCTTTTCACGGATAGCCTTTGCAACAAGTGCGCCGTTGGGTGCAAGCATATATCTGCCAAGCTCAGTGAAGATAGCTACATCGCCCATACCTGCGGGAACGAGTATTTCTTCGTAAGCCTTGCGGACGCCCTCACCGATAACCTTTATATCGTTTGCGGGCTGGTCGGGCTTATAAGGAACGCCCACGCCGCCGGACAGGTTGATGAAGCTTAACTGTACGCCTGTCTTTTCCTTTATCTCAACAGCCGTTCTGAACAGAATGGCGGCGAGTACGGGGTAATACTCGTTTGTCAGCGTGTTGCTTGCAAGGAATGCGTGCATACCGAAACGCTTTGCGCCCTTTTCCTTAAGTATCTTGTATGCCTCGATTATCTGCTCGTGGGTCATACCGTACTTTGCGTCCTTGGGGGTATCCATTACGTTGCCCTTTTCGCTTGTCTTGAATTCACCGCCGGGATTGTAACGACAGCAGATGGTTTCGGGGATACCTGTCAGCTTGTCGAGTACATCTATATGCGTGAAATCGTCAAGGTTAATTATAGCGCCAAGCTTGTAAGCAAGCTTGAAATCCTCGTCGGGAGTAGCGTTTGAGCTGAACATAATGTCGTGCTGTTTTGCGCCGACCTTATCGGACAGCATAAGCTCTGTATAGCTTGAGCAGTCAAAGCCGCAGCCCTCCTCCTTAAGTATTTCCATAAGGTAGGGGTTAGGTGTTGCCTTAACGGCGAAATACTCTCTGAAACCCTTGTTCCACGAGAATGCGTCATACAGCTTTCTTGCTGTTTCTCTTATTCCTTTTTCATCGTAAATGTGGAAAGGTGTGGGGATCTCTTTGATTATCTCCTCCAGCTTTTCCTTAGTGGTGAAAGGTACTTTGCTCATTTTTATGCCTCTTTCTTTTGTTTATATTCTGCCGTTCACGGCTTGGTTTATAGGTTGCTTTTGCTCAGACTTTCAGGTACTTTGCAAGGAAGTCAACGGACATCTTTATCCACTGCTTGCAGTTATCGAGATAGAATGCCTCGTTCCAGCCTGTTACCTTATCGCAGGTCGAAAGTCCGTGAGGGCCGCAGTCGAACATATGCAGTTCAACGGGTACTTTATTAGACACGCACGCTTTAGCCATAACAAGACTGTTCTGTGCAGGAACGCAGTCATCGTTTGCGGTGCACCATAAGAATATGGGCGGCGTCTTGGGCGTTACACGGTTTTCGATAGACAGCTTTGAAAGTTCATCTCTCGTTGCGTCCTTGCCGAGCAGTACGTCAAACGAACCCTTGTGCGGATTTGTCGTTCCGCTGATAACGGGGTAGCTGAGTATCGCCGCATCGGGACGGATGTCCTCGGGCTTGCAGCCGAGCGCCTTGTATATGGACGGATCCTGCCACATAGTTGCGGTACAAGCGGCAAGGTGACCGCCTGCGCTTGCTCCCCATACTGCGAGCTTGTTCGGGTCTATGCCGAATTCCTCGCATCTCTGACGAAGCTTCAGAATAGCGTAGGACGCATTGAGAAGCGGAGCAGGGTGTCTTGCGTTACAGCTGTATATAAGCACGAAAGCGTTATAGCCCTCAGCAAGATAGTGCATTGCAACAGGCTCTCCCTCTCTTGCAGAGCAGTATTCGTATCCGCCGCCGGGAAGAATAAGTATACCCGGACGTTTTTCGCAGAAGGGAAGTCCTTCTACGTTATCAAGCATATATGCCTTTAAATAGACTGTTTTATCTTCGCTGAGAAAGTATGTCTTTATAGTCATACGGTAGTCCTTTCTTTATGTAAATATCCGCATTTATGCGGATATAGAGTTTCACACAATAATTGTACTACTTTTTTGGGGAAAAATCAAGTACCGCAACATAATAATTGCGGTACTGAGTTTGTATAAAAAGTCTGTTTTTTAAAAAGAGTGCTTATTCTCAATCCCTATCCCCAAACCCCTTTCCCCCGGAAAGGGGCTGAATGTGGGGCTGCCGCCCTCACCCCGCTTGGGGCTACGCCCCAAACCCCATTTTTAAAGTTATGTAGGTTTTTTGACAGACTGCAATACCGCAACATAATAATTGCGGTACTCAGATTCGGTTATTTCACTGTATACTTGATAATATTGCTTATCGGCACATACTGACCCTTGACGTATGCCGAGAGATAAATTTCATAGTTGTGTCCCGGTTCATTTCCGAAATAGCAATAGCTGAACTCGTCCTCAGCGTTTCTGTGGAGCATCTCCTTTCCGTCCTCATATACCATCCAGCCGAGGTTTGAATAACCTGTGACTTCGGGACGTGTGACGGTGTAGTTTTCATCTATCGTTATTGTAACGGGATCGTCTATTTTTATCTCGCTTTTCTGCTGTTCGTTCCACGAAAGGAAATCGAATTTCTTGCCGTTTACCTCAACATCTGCGGTGCAGTTTTCTTTATCGCAGTTTGCCTCATAGCCGAGAAGCGAGCCTGCACTGCTTCCGTTTACCGTTCCGCTGACGTGGCAGTTTTGGTAATTGCCCATAATAGCCTGACCTGTGAGAATGCCTACATTGTCATCGCCTGTTACAATGGCCTTTTCAATATTAAGATCGAACACACCGCATACCGTTCCCCAGCCGATAAAGCCTGCGTTGCTGTAGTCCGAATATATCGTCATATACGTTATCTTGTGATTTTCGCCGTATACACAAAATGAAAACGGATGGTCTGAATTGCCGCCTCCGCTCCAGCCCATAGGCGCCCATTTATAATCGTAAAGGTCAATATCGGCTGTAAGCACAAGCGAAATCTGACCTTGTTCTACAGGCTGAGTGTTCACATAGTAAACAAAGCTCGCAAGCTCCTGCGGCGTTCCTGCGGTAAAATATCCGTTTTGGACACACTTGTCGATATGATCCTTATCCGCAAGGGATAATATGTCGCCGCATTCGGCATTGTTCAGCCAGTTATCGTTATCGGGATAGGCGCTCAGCAGATCGGCTTTTTCTTTTTTCAGCTTCTGCATTTCCTTTGCTCTTTTTATCTCATCGCTGTTTTCACGGTAGAAGAGAATCTGCGGATAGCGGTCGTTGCTGTCTGTGAAAACGGCAAGTATATCGCTTCCGTACATAACGATACTGAACAAGGTTTTATCGCCTGTATAAACATTTATAATATCGCTCTCGTATTTTGCGGATATGTCATAGGCTTTACCCGAAAGGCTGTCGAATTTTTCGCCAAGCACCTCTTTAAAAGCGCCGCCCGTCACGGTGAGCGACTTTCCTGCAAAGAATGTGAGCGTTGTGTCAAGGTTATCGGGATCTACCCATACACCGTTAAGAGCAGAACCTGCATCGCTTAGCTTATTATACTCATCGCTGTCTTTCTTTACCAGCGTGCAGGAAGAAACAATATCGCCGTAAGAAAAAATAAATATCAGTTTATCGCCGTCAAGCCTTGCGTATGTTTCACTGCCTTCCGATTCGAATAACGAGTTGCGTAGCTTTACACCCTCAAGTCCGACGGTAATCTTATCGCCGGAGAAATCGTTTCCGAGCGATGTCAGAAAGGTGAATTTTCTGATTTCTACCGTTTGCGCATAGCCATATTCGCACATTGACCACTCTCCCGAAGCGGCGGTAAGCAGATTTTCGCAAAGCTCTGCACCTTTCTCGCTGTCGGCGTGGTATGCGGTATAATTCTTATCCTCGCAGGAAATGCTTATCGTATCTTTATCCTGTGCCGTAATTTTTACGGATTTTCGGGTCTGCTCGTCTGCCTGCTCGTCAAATACCGCCGTCCTGCCGTTTTCTGAAAAACTCGCCACAAAGCCGTTTTCATCGACCCATATACCTTTCAGAAATTCGTCTTTATCCGATATTTCGCCTGACGGCACAGAGGTCACGGTGCGCAGGGAACTGCTTAAGTTGCCTGCGGCTGATGCTGAACTGTTTTGTAAAGAGGTGTCGGAATTTGTTCTGCCTGCGGTGCAGGAGGACAGGAATACCGCTGTGATTAATGCTGTTGCTGTTGCTGTTGCTGAAAATAAAAACCGATTCTTTCTCATATTGATTCCTTTCTGATATTTGTCTGATATTTACAGTGATGCAGTGACTTGTTTTCGTTAACCGCCGTGAAGCGTTTCTGTACATAATTTTACCATAGAATTATGATTATTACAATAGGGCAAGCAACATAAAAGCAAAATCAGTTTGTAGAAAAAGTATGTTTTTCAAAAAAGTGCTTGTCCTCAATCCCTATCCCCAAACCCCTTTCCCCGGGAAAGGGGCTATATTACTGGGGCTACCGCCCCTAGACCCAGCAAGGATGCTTGCAGTCAGCCACACAAAGCCACTGCACGATGCAGTGGCACAAATGGCTGACGACCTGTACGGGGGCTACGCCCCTGCGACCCCATTTTTATCAACGATAGAGGTTTTTCAACAGACTGGAATTATTCTTTTTGAAAATACGTTTACATATCAGCTTAAAAATTCCTGAAAAAAGCAATTTATTTCACCTAATTTATTAGCCTGCAAAAAATAAATAAATATTTTTCAAAACCCCCTTGACAGCCTGTTGGCATTGTGCTAAAATACCCAAAGCAAAACCGATTTTTCCGTGTAATATCGGCTTTGTAAAAAGAAAGAGAGCTTGTGCAAAGCGTTTATTGCAAGGCTTTGCACAAAAATGTGAAAACGATTACCGAATTTGGTCTGCCGTTAGGTAAAATTTTTATCTTTATTTCGGCGGACAACAGGAAAGGTGTGGTGAAATGTTCCAGTTCAAATGGATGCTGGGAAAGATGAAGGGCTACCGTGCGGTGTATGCCGTTGCGCTGTGTCTGTCTTTAGTGATACAGTCATTCTTCCTTACAGGACCGATGATCGTAGAACAGATAATCAGTATATTTATATCCTCGCCCGACGCTTTAAAGAACATTGAAAATCAGCGTGATCTGCTGATACTGCTTTGCGTTGCGATGATTTTATTCGTATTTGTGCGTACCTGCCTTCAGTTCCTTGCAAAAACTCTGTATGAGATAGTATCGCAGGGAGTGCTGCAGAAGGTGCGAAACGAGCTTTTTGAGCGTATTCAGAATCAGGATATGCACTTCTTTGACACTCATACAAAGGGCGACCTTGTAACAAGGCTTACGGGCGACCTTGATATGATACGTCATTCTATCGCATGGATAATAATGATGGTGGTTGAAAGCTGTGCGTTGTTCTTATTCACGGTAATTTACTTCTTTACGCTTGACTGGCTGATGACGCTTTTTATACTTGCGCTTACCCCGATACTGTTTATTGTGACCCGTATGTTCTCGAAAAGAGTAGGTCCTAAGTATGTGGTACTGCGTGAAAAGCTGTCAAGACTCAATACAAAGGCGCAGGAGAATATCGCCGCTAACCGTGTTGTAAAGGCTTTTGCCCGTGAGGAATACGAAAAGGAAGATTTCGATAAGTACAACAGGGATTACTGCGAGCATAATCAGCAGGCGGCTATGGTGTGGCTTACATTCCAGCCCTACATAGAAACGCTTGCACAAGCACTCTGGGCTGTACAGATGCTTGTCGGCGGTATCTTCGTCATAAACGGCAGGATAACCATAGCTCAGTACACCGTATTTTCCGGGCTGTTATGGACAATAGCAAACGCTATGAGAAATATCGGTATGCTGATAAACGATTTACAGCGTTTCTTCGCAAGTATATCAAAGATAATAGATGTATACTATGCACGTCCTAATATAGAGAATGATCATAACAGCAAGGAACGTCCCCGTCTTAACGGCGATATAGAGTTCAGGAACGTAACGGCGAAATTCGGAGATGTTACTGTGCTTCACGATATAAATCTTCATATAAAGCACGGAGAAACCGTTGTAATAATGGGCTCTACGGGTTCGGGAAAAACAACGCTGATGAACCTTATAGCGAGATTTTACGATGCGTCGGAGGGCGGAGTATATGTTGACGGAAAGAACGTCAAGGATTATGAGCCTGATGTACTTCGTGCGAATATCGGAATGACTACTCAGGAGGTATTGCTGTTCTCGGATACGGTTGACGGCAATATAGCATACGGCAAATCTGACCTGCCTTTTGAAGATGTAAAGAACTTTGCTCATCTTGCCTCGGCATATTTTATCGAGAAGATGCCCGAACAGTATGATACCATAATAGGCGAGAGGGGCGTTGGTCTGTCGGGCGGTCAGAAGCAGAGAATAGCCCTTGCAAGAGCTATGGCTATCCGTCCGCCGATACTGATACTTGACGATACCACCTCTGCGCTTGATATGGAAACAGAGGCGGAGATACAGGAAAACCTCAATAATCTTGACTTTGAGTGTACGAAGCTGATCATAGCTCAGCGTACATCCTCCGCAAGATATGCAGACAGGATCGTTATTCTTGAGGACGGTCGCATAAAGGAATGCGGTACGCACGATGAACTGATGAAGCAGCGTGGATATTACTATGAAATATATACCCTCCAGAACGGTAATGAAGAGGAGGCGGTTTAAATGGCAAGAAATAAATTCGACGTTGACGAAAGACTTGAAACACCATTTGATTTCAAGCATTTCAAACGTGCAATGGTTTATGTAAAGCGTTATAAGTGGAAGATGATACTGGCGCTTTCGCTGTCCGCAATATCGGCGGTCGTTGCGCTTATCGGCCCTTTGCTTACAAAAGAGGCGGTCGATGTAGCGATACCCGACGGAAATATCCCTTATATAGTATTTTTGTCGATAGGCTTTTTGCTGTCTATAATTGTCAGCGTTGTACTCGGAAATATCCGTCAGCGTATTATGACAAAAGCCGGTCAACTTATGATATACGATATAAGAAAAGATCTGTTTGCGCATTTGCAGGAGCTTCCGTTCCAGTATTATGACGACAGACCGCAAGGTAAGATACTTGTTCGTGTCGTAAACTATGTGAATAATGTATCGGATATGCTGACAAACGGCATAATCAACTTCATTCTTGAAATATTCAACCTTATATTCATAACGATATTTATGTTCTCGGTTGACGCAAGGCTGGCGCTTGTTATATTTGCGGGCGTTCCTGTGTTCATCGTTGTGATGATAATACTGAAAAACAAGCAGAGAAGGGCGTGGCAGGGAGTTTCAAACAAGAACTCCAACCAGACGGCATATCTTGCGGAGAGCATTAACTGTATGCGTGTAACGCAGAGCTTTGCGAGGGAGAACGAAAACCTCGGCATATTCCGCAGACTGTCTACTGCTTACAGAAAAGCGTGGATGAAGGCGGTCACGGTAAACAACTTTGTCAGCTTCTCGGTCGACAATATAAGGGCGGTGGTCGATTCGGCACTGTACTTTGTCGGACTGCTCGTTATAGGCTATCCTGCGGTATCGCTCGGCTCGATACTTGCGATGAGCAACTATTCCTCACGCTTCTGGCAGCCGATAATCAATATCGCAAGCCTTTACAACAACTTTGTAAATGCGGTGGCTTATCTTGAGCGTATATTCGAAACAATGGACGAGCCTGTAAATGTAAAGGACGCCGAGGACGCTTATGAAATGCCTGATATTAAGGGCGAGGTGGAATATCGTGATGTTACGTTTGCGTATGAAGAAGGAAAGAACATTCTCGAAAATGTCAGCTTTACGGTAAAGCCCGGAGAAAGCATTGCGCTTGTAGGACCTACGGGTGCAGGCAAGACTACTATTGTAAATCTGCTGTCACGTTTCTACGACCTTACGGGCGGTGCGGTGTACATAGACGGAAACGATATAAGCAAGGTCACGCTTCACTCGCTGCGTGAAAAGATGGGTATTATGATGCAGGACAGCTTCATATTCTCAGGCACTATAGAGGATAATATCCGGTACGGCAAGCTGGACGCTACCGAGGAAGAAATAAGGGCGGCGGCAAAGACGGTATGTGCCGATGAATTTATCATGGGGCTTGAAAACGGATATAAGACCGAGATGTACGAGGGAGGCTCTCAGCTTTCGGGCGGACAGCGTCAGCTTGTATCATTTGCGAGAACGCTTATATCCGATCCGAAGATACTGATTCTTGATGAGGCGACTTCATCTATTGACGCAAAGACCGAAAAGGAACTGCAAAAGGGACTTCAGGAGCTGTTGAAAGGCAGAACGAGCTTTATTATCGCCCACAGACTTTCAACAATCAAGAACTGCGACAAGATAATGTTCATCAGCAATAAGGGTATTACCGAAGCCGGCACGCACGATGAACTTATGGCGAAGAAGGGCGACTATTACAAGCTGTGTATGGCACAGAAGTGATATAATGATGAAACTTATAAAAAATACAGCAATAATACTGCTTGCATTCGGTGCTGTTCTGTTCACATCGTGTACCGCACAGGTGCAAATATCCGACAACGGTGAAGGTGAACCGGCATTTCAGACGGCTGACGATGAAAATTCGCTGAAAACGGCAAAATCGTATTTGGACAATATGACCACGGAAGAAAAAATCGGTCAGATGTTTATCGTTCGTCCTGAGGCTCTTAATGTAAGCGGCAACGCCGAAACTGCACAGGCGGTCGATACCGTGACAGAAGTAATGCGTGAGAATCTGAAAAAATTCCCTATAGGAGGCATAGCTGTTTTCGGCAAAAACATCACAGGAGCGCAGCAACTGCCGAGATTCATTTCTGATTTGCAAAGCAACAGCAAATATCCGCTTTTTATCGCTGTAGACGAAGAAGGCGGCGATGTTGCCCGTGTTGCAAATTCGGGATTTTTCGATGTAGCAAGCTATAAGAGCATGGCAGAAGTCGGAAAAACCGACAATCCTGCAAAAGCGGAGGAAGTAGGCAGAAAGATAGGCTTTTATCTTAAAAAGCTTGGCTTTAATTATGACTTTGCACCTGTAGCGGACGTGAATACAAATCCCGACAACATAGTTATCGGTGACCGCTCATATGGTGATAATCCCGTTACAGTCGGTAAAATGGTATCCGCACAGCTTGACGGTATGCATCAAAGTGGTATTATAGGAACGCTCAAGCATTTTCCGGGTCACGGTGATACAAAGGACGACACACATTCGGGATATGTCAGCGTTAATAAGTCATGGGACGAACTTAAAGCCTGTGAGCTTGTACCGTTCATTTCCGCTCTTGATAAGGCTGATACAATAATGGTATCGCATATTACCGTCACCTCTGTGGATAAATTGCCCTCGTCGCTGTCTTATGAGATTATCACCCGTAAATTACGCAATGAGCTTGGATACAACGGAGTAATCATTACGGATTCTATGGCTATGGGAGCGGTTGCTGACAGCTATACGTCCGATATAGCGGCTGTGATGGCTGTAAAGGCGGGTGCTGATATTATTCTTATGCCTGAAAACTTTGAAAAAGCCTTCAACGGAGTGCTGAATGCCGTGAAAAGCGGAGAAATAAGTATAAGTCGTATTGAGGAAAGCGCAGAACGGGTATTGACCTTGAAAGCAAAATATAAAATGATATGATTTACTGACTGCTGTAACTGACGGTTACAGCAGTTTTGTTTTGTCTATATTTACTAAATCTTCGGGTTTGTTGAGGAAAATATTCTGTTATCGGCTGAAAATACTGTCATTGCCATATAATTTTTATATTGCCGACTTGCTTTTAAGCCATATTTGTGGTAAAATGTAATCGGAAAATGCGGGTAGCCGTATTTGATTATTATAGGAAATATATCAATTCACATCTCGAAAGGACACATCATGGAAAATAACAACATGAATGAACAGCAGACAAACTGGCAGCAGGCACTGAATGAATTCAGCGATCAGCCCCAGCAGCCTGTTTCGCAGGCACAGCCTCAGCAGTTTGCACAGCAGGCACAGCCTCAGCAGTATGCACAGCAGGGACAGCCTCAGCAGTATGCACAGCAGGGACAGCCTCAGCAGTATGCACAGCAGGCACAGCCCCAGTTCAACCAGTATGCACAGCAGGGTCAGCCCCAGCAGTACGCACAGCAGGCACAGCCCCAGTTCAATCAGTATGCACAGCAGGGTCAGCCTCAGCAGTACGCACAGCAGGGACAGCCTCAGCAGTACGCACAGCAGGCACAGTTTGCACAGGCTGACGGACAGTATATGCAGCAGGGTATGCCGGCTTATGATGCAGGCAGTTTTGCGGTAGTTCCGCCTAAGAAGAAAAACAGTGCGCTTAAGATAATCCTTATTGTTCTTGCGGCTGTTATCGTAGTCGGCGGAATACCTCTCGCTTTGTATTTTGCGGGAGTTTTCGGAAAGTCCGGCGGCGGATATGAAACTATTGAAAAGAACTATTTTGCTGCGGCAGAAAAGAAAGCCGATGAAATTTTCGGCGGAGCTAAGAACATAAAGACAGGTATCGAGCAGACCTTTACCATAACCGCATCAAAGGATGTGCTGGGTATTAATGCCGATGTTGCTCCTACCGTAATCAAGGCAACAAGCTATGCGGATACTTCTGCAGAAAAAGGCTCGGGTACAGCTTCACTCGGTGCCGGCAGTGATGAGTATCTTACGGTAAAATACTGGATGTCGGGAGATAAGCTGTATTTCACTGTTCCCGATCTTACCGATAAGTATATGGTGATGGATGTCAAGGAGCTTGCTTCTTCAATGAAGGATATTTCTTCGGGCAAATCCGATATCAGCAGTATACTTACTCTTTCGGATGCTACGGAAGAAATGCCCTCGTCATCATCGGGATATGAGGATATTTTAAATAATATCGACGAAGAAACCATAAACAAGGTTATTGATATCATATCAGACGCTTACTTCAAGAATTTCACTGCAACGGAAAACAAGTCTGATTCTTTAAAGGTATCTGACGGCACTGTAAACTGCACATCGTACACAATTGATTTTACAGCCGAAAATATAATCGCTTTCTGCAAGGACGTACTCGATGCGGTTGAAAAGGAAAGCAAGATAATGGACGTACTTTCACAGTTCGGAATCGACAACGCTTCATTCCAGTATCTCAAGACGCTTGTAGACGATGCTACAAAGGGTGCATCCGAGGACGAGCTCAAGTCTGTAATGGCTACAATGATCGTTTATGTCAAGGATAACAATATCATCGGCAGAAAGATAACAATTTCCGGCGAGATAGAAATCCTTCTCGTAACATACTCGGACAATACGCAGTTTGATTATTCGCTGACAGCGACAATCTCAGGCGATACGCTGTACGCAGGTGCAAAGGGTACTGTAAACGGCAATAACTACACCGGTACAGGTTCTGTTACATTTAACGGCGAAGCGGCTATCACGGCTGATTACTCATTTGACGCAACAAACGGCAACGGTACATATAATTTAAAGGTCACGACAGATGACAACGAGAGCTTTGAGGTAAGGTTAAACGTTGCTATGGACGGCAACAACGGTACTTTTGACATCACGGTTGCTTCAAACGGCACAGAGATGCTTTCTATCAAGGCTGACAGCAAGGAAATAGCTTATGTTGACGAGGCGCTTCCCGAAGTGAATGATTCAAATACGGTTGATATCAATGACAGCACTGCTCTTGAACAGTTCAGCACTGAAATCTCAGCAAACATTCCTCAGTTAATTACAAAGATTCAGAATGTAAAGACTCCCGATATAGTTTGCTATGTGTTCAGCGAAATGATCGCCGCAGGCGGATCATTTTAAGAATTGAAATCGCAGTAGGATAAATCCGATATTAAATGCCTTCGCTTAAGCCTTTCGAACTTAAGTGAAGGCATTTTCATTTATAATCACTTATCCTCAAAAGCGGTACATCGGTTTTAAAAGTGAGAAAAAAGCATCAGCGGAATCTTTCCGAAACGGTCAAAGACTGTATTTAGATGTAATTATATCGTGTAAAATCATATAAAAGCGTTACTAAATAAAATAACGCTAATTCACTGTTTGATATATTTTTGAATATTAAAACAATTCAGTATAATTTATCATCGGCTTCCGGTGCGTTATTATCAAGTGTTCAATTATAATTAGTCGGATATTTTGATAAATCGTGCGAGAAATTAATAACAAATCGTGCTGATAATAAGCTGTCTCTTATACACATCT
>ERZ1026848.299-NODE-299-length-28326-cov-5.623430_pt1 | contig 28326 bp, 19 predicted proteins | sample MGYA00380154_ERZ1026848 | MGnify/ENA primary metagenome ERZ1026848 (study PRJEB33269, sample SAMEA4719790) | human gut metagenome | biome: human-associated habitat; feature: organic feature; material: feces | place: Cameroon | collected 2013-10 ...
GAAGTCCATGGGAGAAATCCGGGCGGCAATTGGTACTTATGCGGTTGATCCGAAGAAGCTGATGGAAGAGCATCTGCAGGAAATCCTGGATGAGCGTATCCAGTTATATTATGACCGGGGACAGGGATTTTGTGAGAGTGATTCCAGGTATGTTCCGGATGTCTATGTAAAAGAGCGTCAGATTGAAACGACGCTTACCGTAGAGGGAGACGTACGGAATTTTCGTATGGATCCGGCAGATAAGCCCTGTGTCGTAAAGCTGCAGCAGTTGTTATGGAATGGGATGCCGGTGACATTTGAAAAGAAGTTTATAGAGACAAACGGGAAGCAGGTAAAGCCCGGAACCTACCTTTTTGCAACGGCAGATCCTAATCTGGTACTGCATGTGGAAGCACTTGTAATGGCTGGAATGCGTGCGGAGGAAGAAAATCAGGTTGAGCTTAAGATGGAGGTTTCACCGGTGTCAGCAGAGGCTGCGGAAGAAATGATTTCAATGATTAAGAAGCTCTTTTAACTAACGATTTCATTCCGGATAATAAGTAAATCTACTGCAGGAACCGGCAGGGGAGAACAGACAGACCATGATGAAGCAAACTATAAAGAGGGTTTTACAGGAAAGACAAAGAAAAGAATATCGGAAGGAACTGGCGTCTCAGCTGCGGGACTACGATTCCTGGATCAGGGGTCAGGAGACCCCTCTTTTGGTTTCGGAATATGTGGCAGAAAAATCAGAGAAGTCTTTCTCTGTGTCAGACTATACAGGAGAAAGCTTTCCTAAATGTCTGACAAATGAAACGAAAATGCGGCTAGATGGCGGATCTAAAATGGAAAATGCAGGAAAAAATTCAGAACCTTCTTTGAAGTGCATTTCATATCGGGTGTTCTGCAAAAAGCATCCGGATTCGACAAAATCTCCGGTCATGACATTATTGTCCATGAATGCCGGACAGTTTCTAAAGCTGCAAAACCGGATTAAGGATGGAGCGTTGGAGGAAGACATTCTACTGCTGAATTTTCAGGATGGAGAGTACAGTGAACTGACTGTTCCGATGATTGCAGAGGCATTTTCGAAACTACGTGGTCACGGCGATACAAAGTCTTTATGCAATAACCATCAAAACAGTGAAAATGACCATGATCATGTTCATATAGATTGCATAAAGTCTGACAGGATACCGGCGCTTGTATATGGCGATGAAGATGTTATAAGGAATGGAAAACGGCAGAATCCATGGTTTAAGCCGGACTGGTCTCCGGATACCTTCCTTTCCTGTTTTTATTTTGGAGCGTTTGTTGCAGTGCCGACTGCGAAAATAGCAGATTTTCTACAGAAGCATGGCATTTTTGAGAAAGAAGTGGAAGCAGATTTATTTGTTGATGATCAATTGGAAAGTGAATTGCAGCAGGCAAAGCAGGAAGATCGGGAAGGAAAGGATCACGAGCAGGAAAAGTGTGAACAGATCCGGCGTGAACGGATAGAGCGCAGGCAGATGAACCGGGATCAGATCATGTATGGGCTGCTTGCAGATTACTTATGGGACAACGGTGCATTTGCCGGATGGAAAACTGCGGATCATCTTGTGGTTCATATTCCCCAGGTGCTGATGCATACAAAAGCTTCCAGCTATGAGCATTGGAAGAACCTGCATTTACCGGAAAAAATACAGGAGCAGATGAGAGCTGGCGGCAGGGAGAATGTCAGGGATGGATCAGATGAAAATGTGATAGCAGATATAACATCGGATAAAACAGCAGATATACAGCTTCCTACGGTCTCTGTTATCATTCCGTCCAGGGATCATCCGGATATTTTGTTCCGGTGCCTTGACTCCTTTGTGGATAAAACGTCAGGCTTGGGGACAAAAGTTAAAACAGAATTTATTATTGTGGATAACGGAAGCTCTGAAGAAAACAAAAAACGAATTGTGCAGAGGCTGCAGGAACTGGGGATTGCTTTAGAAAAGAAGCAAAATCAGGAGCGATACCGGGATCAAAATCAAATAGAAGATCCTGGGAAGAAGAGAAATGAAAATGAAGATATAAATAACGTTCGATATTTATACAGGGAAATTCCTTTTAATTTTTCCTATATGTGCAATTGGGGAGCGAAGGAAGCACAGGGAGATTACCTGTTGTTCTTAAATGATGACATGGAAATTGTCGGGGAAAACTGGCTTGTCCTTCTGATGGAAAAGGCAGTCCTGCCCTATGTGGGAGCAGTAGGGGCGAAGCTCTTATACCCGGATACCGACATCATCCAACATGCCGGAATTACGAATCTCCGGGTGGGGCCGGCTCATAAACTGCAGTTTGCACATGATACGGAGGATCATTATTTTGGACAGAACCGTGGCGTGCATGATATGCTGGGGGTAACGGGGGCGTGTCTGCTTGTGAAGAAGACGATTTTTGAAAAGACAGGAGGGTTTGATGAAACGCTTGCCGTTGCGTTTAATGATGTGGATCTGTGCTATAAAATTTATGAAGAGGGATATTATAATGTGGTAAGGAATGATCTTTTCCTGTTCCATCATGAATCCTTAAGCAGAGGGAAGGATGGGGAATCCGAGGAAAAGCAGCTGCGGCTTCTTCGGGAGAAGGACTATCTGTATGAGAAGCATCAGGATTTATATGGCAGGGATCCGTTTTATCACCCGTATCTGACGACTGATATGCTGGAAACCGAGTATACACCGGCATTCCGCTACCAGGTAGATCTCTCAATGCCATGGGCGAAGGTGAAGAAGTGCACGCAGGAGGTACTGGCTGCCAGAGAGGATGAATGTCTGGTAATTGGTATGGAATGCGCCATGGATATTTATAAATGGAAATACGGCGTTTCTCCTGAGAAAAGAAAGGCCGGGAATTCAGATAAAGAGGATTATGGGGAAGAGAAAAAAGATAGCCGTAATGATAACAGTATTGACAGCGAAGATCAGGGGTATTATTTTCAAGGATATTCTTTTGTCATTGGATCAGATAACGCATGTTATAAAAAGGAGCTTCTGCTTCGCAGGATAACTGATGGAAACCAACAGGCACTGGGAAATTCTGTCAGAAACGATGAGAAAATGCCCGAACCTGTTATTTATAGCATATCGATTGAGAAGAAATACCGGGAGGATATTAAAGCTAATCTGAAGGATCAGATGAATGTGGATCTGACCGGATATGCAGCAAAGCTAAAGCCGGGAGCTGTCCCACCCGGAAGGTATCAGTTCGGAATGCTGGCGAAGGATGCCTGTTCCAGGGTGAAACTTGTTAACTGGAGCAGCTGGACGATTGAAGTTTTATAAGTGATATATGAAACTATTTGACAGAAAGTGGAGTGGAGAAAGGACCGGAAACATGAGTCAGGAAGAAATGGACTATCAAAAGGCATATGAAGAAGAGCATCTGCGGAATGCAGATCTTGCCGGACGTGTGGCAGATCTGGAAGCGAAGGTGGATGACCTGAACTTTAAACTGAACCGGATTAAGAGTAATCCTGTCTGGAAGGCCTCGGCACCTGCCAGAAGGTGTATGCACTGGTGCATCCGTCAGGCGACAAGAGTAAAGAATTGCGGCTCGATGAAGGGCGTTGCTGCCAAGATCAAATATAAGCAACACGAAAAGCATGCCATGGAGCAGTTCGGAACGAAGAGCTTTCCGGATGAAGCACGGAGGGAGGCAGAGCAGAATACAGACTTTCCGCGCAGAGTGAAGATCAGTATTCTGGTGCCGTTATTTAATACGCCTGAGGAATTCTTACGGGAAATGATCGATTCTGTGATGAATCAGACCTATTCGAACTGGGAATTGTGTCTGGCAGACGGCTCGGACGATGCGCATGCTTATGTTGCAGAGGTTGTCAGGGAATATGAAGGCAAAGCGGATGGGCGTATTGTGTATCACAGGCTTTTAAAAAACGAAGGAATTGCGGGAAACACCAACGAGTGTCTGAAGCTGGCAACGGGAGAGTACATCGGATTGTTTGACCATGACGATATTCTGCATCCGAGTGCTTTATATGAATATGTGAAGGTCATTAATGAGCAGAATGCAGATTACATATACTGCGATGAAACAACGTTTAAGAGCGGGGACATCAATAAAATGCTCACGATGCATTTTAAGCCTGACTATGCGATTGATAATCTGCGTGCCAATAATTACATCTGCCATTTCAGTGTGTTTGCGAGAGAACTCCTGGATGGTACGGAGCTGTTCCGCCCGCAGTTTGACGGCAGTCAGGACCACGATATGATTCTGCGGCTGACGGATCGTGCAAGGTGCGTGGTGCATGTACCGAAGCTTCTTTATTACTGGCGGTGTCATCCGGGTAGTGTGGCATCCGGCGTGGATGCCAAGCCCTATGTTGTGGAGGCCGCAAAGGGAGCGGTGGCAGATCATCTGCGCCGCCACGGCTTTAAGCATTTTCAGATTACATCCACAAGGGCATTCGAGACCATCTTCAAGATCCGGTATGAGATTATCGGGACACCGAAGATCAGTATTGTGATTGCCAATAAGGATCATCAGTCGGATCTGAAGCGGTGCATTGATTCCATTCTTGAAAAGTCCACCTATGAAAATTATGAAATCATTGTGGTGGAAAACAGCAGCACGACACAGGAAATTTTTGCTTATTATAAGGAATTGCAGGCCGCATATGAAAATGGAGCGACGGAAAACGACCGCAAAATACGTGTAGTCACCTATACCCCCAAGGAGGGAGAGACGTTCAATTATTCCAGGGTGAATAATTATGGTGTTTCCTATGCCACCGGAGAATATATCCTGTTATTGAATAATGATACGCAGGTGATTACGGTGAACTGGATGGAGGAGCTTCTGATGTATGCGCAGCGTCAGGATGTGGCAGCTGTGGGAGCGAAGCTCTATTATGCGGATAAAACGATCCAGCATGCAGGCGTGGTGCTTGGACTTGGGGCACACCGGACGGCGGGACACAGCCATTACGGCCAGCACCGGGATAATCTCGGCTATATGGGAAGACTCTGCTATGCGCAGAATGTATCTGCGGTGACGGGAGCCTGCCTTTTGGTAAAAAAGAGCCTCTACGACGAAGTGGGAGGCCTTTCGGAGGACTTTGCCATTTCCTTAAATGATGTGGACTTCTGTCTGAAGCTTCGGGAAAAGGGCTTCTTAAATGTTTTTACACCATTTGCGGAGCTGTATCATTTTGAGTCGGTTTCCAGAGGACTGGATGATCAGGGAGAAAAGGCAGAGCGCTATAATAAGGAGTCCGAGCACTTCAGGACGAAGTGGAAGGAGGTTCTTGCAAAGGGAGATCCGTACTATAATCCGAATTTTTCTCTGGATCGGAGTGACTTTGCTTTGAAAATACAGGGATAGTGTGGTAAAATAATTCTGATAGTCTGAATGCCGGTTTCAATGGCAGGAGGATGATCCAATATTGTAAACAGGAGGAGCAGTTATGAGCTACAAAGAGCAATATGATTTCTGGTTAAAGGATTCTTATTTTGACGAAAAGACAAAGGCAGAATTGCAGGCGATTTCAGGAGATGAGAAGGAAATCGAAGACCGTTTCTATAAAGATCTGGAATTTGGTACCGGCGGACTTCGCGGTGTGATCGGAGCAGGAACAAACCGTATGAACATTTACACGGTCCGTAAGGCAACACAGGGACTTGCAAACTACATTATCAAGCAGGGCGGCAGGGACAGAGGCGTTGCAATCGCATACGACTCCAGAAGAATGTCACCGGAATTTGCAGATGAAGCAGCTCTCTGTCTTGCTGCAAACGGAATCAGGGCTTATGTGTTTGATGCACTCCGTCCGACTCCCGAGCTTTCCTTTGCACTCCGTACCTTACATTGTATTTCCGGTATTGTCATTACCGCAAGCCACAATCCACCGGAATATAACGGGTACAAGGCTTACTGGGAAGATGGTGCACAGGTAACCGCTCCTAAAGATAAAGAAATTATTGCAGAAGTAAAGGCCGTAACCGATTATCATTTGGTAAAGACCATGGACAAAAAGGATGCAATGGATCAGGGGCTTTATGTTGTAATCGGCAAGGAAATTGACGATGCCTACATGGCAGAGTTAAAGAAGCAGATTATTCACCCGGATATTATTAAGGAAGTTGCAGATGATATCCGTATTGTATATTCTCCGTTCCATGGAACAGGAAACGTACCGGTACGCCGTATTCTTTCCGAGCTTGGCTTCAAGCACGTGTATGTTGTACCGGAGCAGGAGCTTCCGGATCCTGATTTTACCACACTGGAATATCCGAACCCTGAAGATCCGAAGGCATTTACCCTTGCATTAAAGCTTGCGAAGGAAAAGAATGCAGATATCGTACTGGCAACCGACCCGGATGCAGACCGCCTTGGTATTTATGCACTGGATACAAAGACCGGCGAATATGTACCGTTTACCGGAAATATGTCCGGAATGCTGATTGCAGAATATATTTTAAGAGAGCGTACCGCAACGAAGACCATGCCTGCTAATCCGGCACTGGTTACGACCATTGTTACCACCAATATGGCACGTGCCATTGCAGAAGCTTACGGGGTACGTTTCGTGGAAGTGCTGACCGGTTTCAAGTATATCGGTGAGCAGATTAAGTTCTTTGAACAGAGCAACTCCAACAATTATGTATTCGGTCTGGAAGAAAGCTATGGATGTCTTGCAGGCACCCATGCAAGAGATAAGGATGCCGTTGTTGCCGTAATGTGTCTGTGTGAAGTAGCTGCATGGTGTAAGAAGCATGGTATTACCGTATGGGATCAGATGCTGAAGCTCTATGAAGAATACGGATATTATAAGGAAACACAGTATGCCATCACCTTAAAGGGTATCGACGGATCCAAGCAGATTGCAGAGATGATGGATAAATTAAGAAACAACCCTCCGAAGAACTTCGGAGAATTACAGGTAAAAGAGCTTCGTGACTACGACAGGGATGTGATCACAGACCTTGCCACCGGAGCAACCAGACCTACCGGACTTCCGAAGTCCAATGTGTTATACTTTGATCTTACGAATGATTCCTGGTGCTGTGCGCGTCCTTCCGGAACAGAACCGAAGATCAAGTTCTATATGGGAGTAAAGGGAACCAGCCTTCAGGATGCAGAAGAGAAGCTGAATAAGCTGACAGAGGATCTCAAGGCCGTTCTGTAAGTCAAAATGATGGCAAAACTATTAAAGCTCAGTAATTTGAAGAAAACCATATATTATCTGAAGAAGAATGGACTTCGCAAGGCTTATTATGCAGCGGTGGAACGAGCTTCTTCCGAAAGAAAGGATGACTATCATTATGATCCCTTGCCGGATTCTGTTTTAAAGGAACAGGCCGGCAAGGCCTCTGAGTTTTCAACCGGATTCAGTATTCTGGTTCCAACCTTTGAAACCAGGGAAGAGTTCCTCCGGGCACTGATCAATTCAGTACTTGCACAGACCTGCGGAAGCTGGGAACTGATTCTTGCAGATGCCAGTAAAACGGACCGGGTATCGGAGGTTGTGAAGGAATATACCGATTCCCGTATCCGGTATCACAGGCTGAAAGAAAATCTGGGAATATCCGGAAACACGAATGAAGCATTGAAGACAGCGACAGGAGAATATGTCGCATTACTTGACCATGATGATTTACTGACGGAGGATGCCTTGTTTGAATGCGCATCTGTGATTGAGGCGTACCGGAGGGATAATCTGGAATTACGCATGTTATATTCTGATGAGGATAAATGTAACAGCAATGGAACTTCGTTTTATGAGGTTAATCGGAAACCGGAGTTTAATCTGGATTTAATATTATCGAATAATTATATCTGTCATCTGCTTGTGATGCAGAGAGAACTCATGCAGGAGCTTGAATTCCGGAGCAGCGTGGATGGGGCACAGGATCATGACATCATTCTGAGGGCGGTAGACCGGATGATGGGAGAGGACAGGCACGCAGCCAGAAGGGCTAAGCTGCCGGTTGCCCATATCCCCAAGGTACTGTATCACTGGAGATGTTATGAAGGCTCTACGTCAGAGAATCCGGAAAGTAAGCGCTATGCTTACGAAGCCGGCAAGCGTGCGGTAGAGGATTTTTTGAAGGCACGGGAGTATCAGGCCGATGTGGTTCATACATGTCATCTGGGATTTTTTCGTGTAAATTATCAGCCGGATCTGTTAAGTAACCGGCCGGATGTAGCTGTGGTCGGAGGAAAGCTGATTGACCGGCATAACCGTGTAGTAGGCGGTATTTATAATGAAAACAGGGAGCCCTTATATCTGGGGCTCCATAAAGAATATAGTGGTTATATGCACCGGGCATCCTGTCAGCAGGAGGCCTATGCTGTGGATGTGCGCTGTATGATCTGTTCAGGGGAGGCACAGACAGTTTGGGAAGAGCTTACCGGACTGCCCTATGCGGTGCAGCCCCATACGGGATATTTCTTATATCAGGATGTCCTTAAGAAGGATGCTGATTATGAAGAGTTAAGCTTCAGATTCTGTGAGGAACTGCGCAGAAGAGGAAAACGAATCGTCTGGGATCCGGAAATGGTGCAGCGGGTGGATGGAAGATAGGACAGAAGCATGAAAACGACAGTGGTAATTCCCAATTACAATGGACGGAACTATCTGCAGGACTGCCTTACCTCTCTTTTAGAGGGAAGTGAGGTTCCTGCAATAATTGTTGTAGATAACGGTTCTGCCGATGAAAGTGCTGCTATGGTGAAAGAAAGGTTCCCGATGGTGAAGCTGATCGCATTACCCGAAAACCGGGGATTCAGCGCAGCGGTGAATATCGGAATCCATGAGACCGGAACAGAATATGTTTTTCTGTTAAATAACGATACCGTTGTTTTAAAAGATACAATTGAAGAGCTGGAAGCTGCAATGGAACGTCATCCGAAAGCGTTTTCTGTAGCTGCGAAAATGTTGCAGATGAAGAATCCGGAGCTGATTGACAGTGCCGGAGATTTTTATTGTGCATTAGGATGGGCATTTGCACGCGGAAAGGACCGGAAGACCGAAGCATTTTCAAAGGAAACCTCTGTGTTTTCTGCCTGTGCCGGGGCAGCTCTTTACCGGAAGGCTGTTTTTGAAAAAATCGGTGATTTTGATGAAAATCATTTTGCCTATCTGGAGGATATCGATGTGGGGTACCGTGCGAAGATCTATGGCTACCGGAACTATTACGCACCGGCTTCTGTGGTTCTTCATGCAGGTAGCGGATCTTCCGGTTCAAGACATAATAAATTCAAGGTAGATTTATCCTCCCGGAACAGTATTTATCTGATTTATAAAAATATGCCGGTATTACAGGTGTTATTGAATCTACCGTTCCTGCTTTTGGGGTATCTTGTGAAGATTTTGTTTTTCCTGAAAAAGGGACTGGGTGCAGATTATATGAAGGGTCTTGGAAAGGGCTTCCGTCTTGCTTTTTCCGGAAAAGGAAGAGAACATAAGGTAAAATTTTCCATGAAGCATTTTGGAAATTATGTGATAATACAGCTGCAGTTATGGGCGAATATGTTCCGCCGTCTGTGGTGGTAGAAAGGGTTGTGCAATGATTAAGGACAATCAGAAATTATTGAATCGAATCCATGTGTTGATTGATGCGGTTGTGACGGCAATTTCTTATCTCATGGCATGGTATCTGAAGTTTGCTACCGGCTTTGCGGAGACGGATCCGAATGTTGGAGTACTGGATATGTACACGTATTTCCGTGCGCTGTATATTCTGGTTCCGCTTTATCTGGTTCTGTATTATTTCTTTAATTTATACGCTCCAAAGCGTGCAACCAGGCGTAAATACGAGCTTTTTGCAATTGTGAAGGCAAATACAGTAGGATTGATCCTGTTTATGACACTGCTGTATATCATCAATCAGCTGGATATTTCCCGATTCGTGCTGGGAGCCTTTTATATTATCAATATTATTCTGATGACGCTCTGCCGGACAATGATCCGGAATATTTTGTACTTTTTCCGCAGAAAGGGTTATAACCTGAAGTACATTCTGCTGGTTGGTTATTCCAGTGCGGCGGAGGAATATATTACCAGAATTATTGCAAATCCCCAGTGGGGATACGTAATCCGGGGGATTCTCGATGATACCATGCCAAGCGGAACCGTGTATAAGGGAGTTAAGGTTGTGGGAAGAATAGAGAATATCAGGTATATTCTTCCGGAGAACAAGCTGGATGAAATTGCGATTACACTTGCACTGAAGGATTATGAGCAGCTGGAGTCCATCGTGGATCTGTGTGAGAAGTCCGGTGTTCATACAAAGTTTATTCCGGATTACAATTCCCTGGTGCCGAGCCACCCCTATACGGAGGATCTGATGGGACTTCCGGTGATCAATATCCGTTATGTACCATTAATGAATCCGGTGAATAGTATATTAAAGAGAACCATGGATATTCTGGGTGCCTGCTTTGGTATTGTTATTGCTTCTCCGGTGATGCTGGTCTGTGCGATTTTAGTAAAAGCAACCAGTGAAGGACCGGTGATCTTTAAACAGGAGCGTGTGGGACTTCATAATAAAGTATTCAGGATGTACAAATTCCGGACGATGGAAGTGCAGAAGCAGTCGGCAGAGGAAAATGCATGGACGGTCAAGAATGATCCGCGTGTCACGAAGGTTGGTAAATTTATGCGTAAGACCAGTCTTGATGAACTTCCACAGCTTTTTAACATTCTGATGGGAGAAATGTCGCTGGTTGGACCGCGGCCGGAGCGGCCACAATGGGTAGATAAATATAAGGAAGAAATTCCGAGATATATGATTAAGCATCAGGTGCGGCCGGGACTGACCGGCTGGGCGCAGGTCAATGGATATCGTGGCGATACATCAATCCGCAAGCGTATCGAGTATGATCTGTTTTATATTGAAAACTGGAGTCTTGCCCTCGATATCAAGATTTTGTTTATGACGATTTTCAAAGGTTTTGTGAATAAGAATGCCTATTAAAGGCATGTATAACCGCAAGTTTGTATGAATCTGGTTGAAGTGGGAACATTAATATGGTAAAATGCTAGATTATGGGGAGAACGAAAGAAGAAACCCACATATGGTATTTGAAAGGGAGAAAAGGTATGACCACAAATAATCAAAGACCTTCACAGGGAAGATCATCACAAGGCAGACCTTCACAGGGAAGACCTGCACAGAAGAGACCTGCACAGCACAGCCAGGCTGCACGCAGCTCTTCGCAGAAGAGAACATCATCCCGTAGAGACGATTACTATGAGGATGACTATTACGAAGACGATTATTATGAAGACAGCCGCGCTTCCAGGGGAAAAAAGAGTGCCCCTTCGAAGAAATCCTCAAATGGTAAGAATCATAAGAAAAAGAACAAAACCTCCAAGATTATTTTATTTATTGTAGAAATCCTGGTTCTGTTACTCATGGTTATGGTATTATGGACTGTTTTAAAGACGGAAAAGGTTGGTAAGGTAGATCTGCCGGAGGAAGACATTGTCATCAATCCGGAGGTTGAAAAGCTGCAGGAGCAGGAAGGCTCGGTGCTGCAGGGGTATCGTAACATTGCGTTATTCGGTGTAGACTCCACAGAGGGAGCACTGACCAAGAATACCCGGAGCGATACCATTATGATTGCCTCCATTAATCTGGATACCGGCGATTGTAAGCTGGTCAGCGTATATCGTGATACCTACCTGAACTTAAGCAATGATACCTACAATAAATGTAATGCGGCTTATGCAAAGGGTGGACCGATGCAGGCGATCAATATGCTGAACATGAACCTGGATATGAACATTACCGATTTCGTAACAGTCGGATTCAGCGGTCTCACAGAGACAATTGATGCACTGGGCGGTGTTTATATTGATGTTAAGGAAGAAGAAATTTCCCATCTGAATAACTACCAGATCAGTATTGTCGGTACAACGAAGGATGGTAAGACTTATACCGCAGCAGAGGGAAGCTACACACCGGTAACACAGGCAGGATACCAGAAGTTAAACGGTCTGCAGGCAACTGCTTACTGCCGTATCCGTTATGTAGGCAACGATTTTGAGCGTACAGCAAGACAGCGTCGTGTATTAAAGGCGGTTGCAGATGAAGCAAAGAAGGCATCTCCTGCACAGCTTGAGAAGATTGCAAACTCTGTATTTGATAAGGTATATACGTCTCTTGATATTTCTGAAATTGTATCACTTCTTGGAAATATCAGTAAGTATAATATCGTGGATGAAGGAGGGTTCCCGAATTCCGATATGCTGACCACAGGTAGTATCGGTAAGAAGGGAAGCTGCGTGGTTCCAAGGAGTCTGGAATCCAATGTTACCTGGCTGCATGAATTCCTGTTTGATGAGAAGGATTACGAACCTTCTTCAGCAGTTAAGGAATATAGTGCGAAGATTGCGGCAGATACAAATGGTTATGTGAAATAAATGTAAAAGAAAAGGGTCTTTGTGAAAGACCCTTTTCGCTTATATGAGAGAGAATGGAAACGATGCTTATATACGATGTGATCATTCCGGTGTACCGGCCGGATGAAAAACTGAAAAGGCTGATCAATGCGCTTCTGTCACAATCCCTGCTTCCCCGGAGGATTATTCTGATTAATACAGAGCGGGAGGAATTTCTGAAATTCAGCCCGGAGGAAGAGTTTCTGGCACAGAGCCCGCGGCTTAAGCTGTACCATATTAGTAAGGCAGAGTTTAACCATGGGGCAACACGGAATTATGGAGTATCGCTAAGTGATGCACCGTTCTTTGTCTGTATGACCGATGACGCGGTACCGGCAGGGAATACGATGATGGAGGAGCTGTTAAAGCCTTTTTCATCGGAAAGCACTGGGATTTCCTATGCACGACAGCTTCCGGATCCGGATTGCGGAATCATTGAGCGGTACACGCGAAGCTTTAATTATCCGGAGACGGCAAAGATTAAAACTGCAAAGGATCTGCCGGAGCTTGGTATTAAGACCTTTTTTGCCTCCAATGTGTGTGCAGCCTACCGGAGAAGTTATTTTGACGCCTTGGGAGGATTTCCGGATCATACGATTTTTAATGAGGACATGATCTATGCAAGGCATCTGATTGATGCCGGATATGCGATTTCCTATACGGCAAAGGCAGAGGTGATTCATTCACACAATTACAGTGGAATAGAACAGCTTTACCGGAATTTCGATCTGGGCGTATCACATGCACAGTTTCCGGAGGAATTTAGCGGGATCCGGGCAGAATCTGAAGGCAGGAAACTGGTTTTACAGACCTGCCGGTATCTTTTGAAGCTTCATAAGCCTTGGCTGATTGTGAAGCTGATCTGGCAGAGTGGATGTAAATACATCGGATATTTTCTAGGAAAACGTTATCAGAAATTCCCTGCATGGTTCGTAAAGCGGTGCAGCATGAACCATAGCTATTGGGACTGATGCTGTGAATGCTGACCGGGAAGAGGGTTGTCAGCAAGGCTGAAAAATGATATAAGTATATTTAAGTTGATTTTGGAGGATCAGATATGTGTGGAATTGTTGGTTATATTGGGAAACATCAGGCTGCCCCGATTATTTTAGAGGGACTTGCAAAGCTGGAGTACCGTGGTTATGATTCAACCGGTATGGCAGTTTTTGATGGAAAAAAGATTAATATTCAGAAAGCAGCAGGCAGACTGCAGGTGCTTGAGAATATGACAAGAGGCGGAGAGACGATGCCGGGCTGTGTCGGAATCGGACACACCAGATGGGCAACGCATGGAAAGCCAACGGATATTAATGCGCATCCGCACGATAATCAGGATGGGACGATTGCTGTCGTACATAATGGAATTATTGAGAACTATCAGCAGTTAAAGCAGCGGCTTATAAATCGTGGCTACAAATTTGTATCCGATACCGATACCGAAGTTCTGGTGCAGCTGATTGATTACTATTATAAAGGAAATCCGTTAGAAGCAATTACGAAGGTGCTTCACCGTGTGGAAGGTTCCTATGCTCTCGGCATTCTGTTTGCAGATCATCCGGAGGAAATTTTTGCAGTACGTAAGGACTGTCCTTTGATCGTAGGAACAAGCAGTGAAGGAAGCTTTATTGCATCGGATGTGCCCGCAATTTTGAAGTATACCAGGGAAGTTTATTATATTGATAATCAGGAAGTCGTTGCATTAAAGGAAAATGAGATTCATTTCTATACCGTAGATGAAGAAGAGATCCAGAAGACACCTTCCCATGTGGACTGGGATGCAGAAGCGGTTGCAAAGGGCGGATATGAGCATTTCATGTTAAAGGAGATCTACGATCAGCCCCGAGCAGTCCGTGAGACCTTTGAAAAGCATATGAAGGATGGCAATGTGGAGATTGAAGAGCTCCGTATGACCGATGAAGAAATCAGGAAGCTTTCCCGTATCCATATTGTGGCATGTGGTACCGCATATCATGCAGGCATGACGGCAAAATATGTTATTGAATCCATGGCACGGATTTCTGTAGAGGTGGATATGGCATCCGAATTCCGTTACCGGAATCCGATCATCGAAGAGGGAGCACTGGTGATTGTTATCAGCCAGTCCGGAGAAACTGCCGATACCCTGCAGGCACTCCGCGATTCCAAGGCACGTGGAGCAAAGGTGCTTGGTATTGTAAATGTGGTTGGGTCCTCCATCGCAAGAGAAGCAGACAGTGTCATGTATACCTGGGCAGGACCGGAAATTGCGGTTGCGTCCACAAAAGCGTATTCTGCACAGCTGATTGCACTTTATCTGCTGGCAATGAAGTTTGCAAGAGTTAAGGGTACAATTTCGGAAGAGGAGTATCAGCAGCTTGTCTTTGATCTCCGCCGTCTGCCGGAGCAGATTGAACTGCTTCTTGGTAATAAGACCAGGATTCAGCGGTTTGCCAACCGTTATGTGGCCGCAAAGAGCGTTTTCTTTATCGGAAGAGGCCTGGATTATACATTATCCATGGAGGGCTCTTTAAAGCTTAAGGAAATTACCTACATGCATTCTGAGGCCTACGCAGCAGGTGAATTAAAGCATGGTCCGATTTCCTTAATTGAGGATGGAACACTGGTTATGGCCTCCCTGACTCAGGAGGATCTGTATAAAAAGACTATCAGCAACATCCGTGAAGTGAAGTCCAGAGGCGCATTTGTGTTAGCACTTACAACGACCGGACATGATGATATAGAGGATACTGCTGATTACGTACTTTATATTCCGCAGACGAACAGGTACTTCACCAATTCACTGGCGATTATTCCATTCCAGATGTTTGCCTATTATGTATCCATTGGTAAGGGTCTTGATGTTGATAAGCCCCGTAACCTTGCTAAATCGGTAACTGTAGAGTAAGGAAGCCTGATTCCGCATCTTCGAGGAAAGAGGATGCGGAATTTTTAGATTACACAAAAGGATCATATTTAAGACACAATTTTAACACATTTGTTTCCTATACTGTGAATCATAGAAGAAAGGAAAGGTTTTAAGGAAAGGTTTTTAAAGGAGGCAGTTATCATGGATGAGAATAGATATACAAATGATTATTATACAAACCAAAACCAGATGAATCAGGGGCAGGTAAATCAGAACCAGAATTCCTCTTCGGGAACGCAGGGAACCAATTATTACCAGACCTCTTCAACCAGTTTTCAGCAGTCGCAGATGAATCATCGGCAGGCAAAACCCGTAAAACAGAAAAAGCAATCCGGTGGATTTGGCAAAAAAGTTTTAGCAGGTCTGTGCTGTGGACTGGTATTTGGTGTCTTTGCAGGAATCGGTTTTCAGGCAGTGGATGCAGTTCATGACGGATTTACCCGTGCCAAAAGTGCTTTTTCCGCAATGATGGGAAATTCCTCACAGGACAGTACCCTGGCAGAGGCTTCCGGATCAGAAGATGCAGCAGAGGATGCGCTGCTTCCGGACAGCAGCTCCGATGCGGCAGAGGCATCCTCCGGCAGCATTAAGCAGACATTGGATAATCTGACACCACAGACGCAGACAGAGGCAGTCGTTACGGATGTTACACAGGTGGTAAAAGCAGTGATGCCGTCCGTTGTATCGGTGAGCAATACCTATGTACAGCGTGGAACATTCTTCGGACAGGAATACAGCAGTGAAGCAGTAAGCTCCGGCTCCGGCATCATTGTTGGTGAAAATGACAGCGAGCTGTTAATTGTCACGAACTATCATGTTGTAGAATCCGCTGATACCCTGTCGGTACAGTTTGCCGACGAGGAACAGGTACAGGCACAGATCAAGGGTACCGATGCGGATAAGGATCTGGCAGTACTGGCTGTTCAGCTCTCCGATATCAAGGAGGATACCCTGAACCAGATTTCAATTGCATCGTTAGGAAGCTCTGATGATCTGACAGTAGGTGAACCTGTTATTGCCATTGGTAATGCGTTAGGTTATGGTCAGTCCGTAACAACCGGTGTTGTCAGTGCTTTGAATCGTCCAATCGCTGTTACTTCACAGGAGGGTCAGACCGGGGATTCCCAGATTAATACCTTTATCCAGACCGATGCAGCAATTAACCCCGGTAATTCCGGTGGTGCATTACTGAATACCAAAGGTGAAGTGATCGGTATTAATTCCAACAAGATTGGTGGAAGCACCGTAGAAGGTATGGGCTATGCAATTCCGATTTCCGATGCAAAGCCGATTATTGAAGAACTGATGCAGAAGGAAACCAGACTGAAGGTGGATGAAGCCAATAAGGGCGTTCTCGGTATTACCGGTGTGAATGTCGAAGCGCAGTATTCCGAGGTCTATGGGATCCCGATGGGGGTTTACATTTCTTCTGTAGCCGATAATTCAGGAGCCGCTGCCGCAGGACTTGTCCGTGGCGATATCATTACCGCAATCAATGGTGAAACCGTAGAAACCATGGAAGAATTAAAGGAAGAGATGAACTATTACCAGGCCGGTGATGTTGTGACGCTGACCATTATGCAGGGAAGCCCGACCGGATATCAGTCCAAGGATGTACAGGTAACACTGGGAAAGCAGTTGTCGAATCAGTAAATGAAATGAAAATCTATTTTTTAAACAGAAATATCCGTCCATGCAGATTAGAACATGGACGGATATTTTTGTTGTTTGTAGAACATAATTATGCTATGATTATGTCAAAGAAAGGGGTGAAATATCATGCCGCTTATTATGCCTATTAAGGATTTACGCAATACAACTGAGATTTCCAATATTGCACACAAGGAGCAGGAGCCTATTTTTATCACAAAAAACGGATATAGCGACTTAGTTGTAATGAGTAGTGAACTATATGATAAATTTGCAAGAATGAATCGTATCGATCAGGCAATTTTTGAATCCGAGCAGGAAATTACCAATGGAGCTGAAGCAGTAGATGCAGAAATCGTTTTTGCAGAATTGGAGAAAAAACATTTTGGATAAGTACAAAGTAAAGGTCAATCCAAGAGCAATTCGTGAATTAGATGACATTTATGAGTATATCGCAAATGAAAAATTGGTTCCTGAAATTGCCAAAGGGCAGGTTGACAGAATTAAGAAGGCTATTTTAGGCCTGGATACCTTTCCACAATCCCACCAAGAACGTAATGAGGGTAGATATGCCGGAAAGGCCTATCGACAGTTATTGATTGACAACTATATTGCCATTTTCCGCATTGATGAGCCACACAAAATAGTTTATGTGGTAACAATACAATATCAGGGACGAAATCTATAAAACAAGCACCAAATGACGCTGTGAGTTATTTGGTGCTTGTTTTAACGTGCGCCGCAAGGCGCACGTTTCCAAGATGAAGCTTTTATTGGAATACAACCGGTTCATCGATATACTCGGTTTTGATGACAAGGTAAGGATAGGAGGCGGTGTCACTGACCGGTGTTTCGTTGTCGGGAGACGGGCCAAGGAGCGTGGTATCGAAGTAAATGGCATTTTCCGTGAGGTAGAGGTCGTTGACCGTGATGCCAAAGCCACCGGTTTCCTGCTCGCCATAGCCGATTCCGATGTAGAGAAAGCCTCTGTCAGAGTAGGTGATTTTGAAGGGGTTCGGATTTTTTTCCTGAATGACTTTTTTCATTTCTTCCGGAATGGCATCTTCGGATAATACGGTGAATTCCAGATTTTTGATCTTTGCGAGAGAGTCCTTTTGGGCCTTTCCTGCACAGGCGGTCATAAACAGGAGGATGAGCAGGCAGAGGACGGAAAGGAGCCGTGGAAACAGTTTATGGGTAAAGGAGTTGGATAAGAAACAGTTTTTCATAGAAAACCTCAAAATCTGATTTGGAAATTAGTTTATTTTATGATTTTGAGAGCGGAGTTATGAACAAAATATATGGCGTGCCCGAAAAGATACTGCTGTTTGCCTGAGGTATGGCACGGTTAATCTTTGGGGCGTATTTGCATTCTCCATTCTTTAGGTGATAAACCGTATTTTCCCTTAAATATCTGATAAAAATAAGTTCGATTGGAATATCCAAGTAACATACAAATATCACTTACACTCATGGTGGTTTCTGTAAGCAGACGCTCTGCTTCCAGAAGAGAGAATTTCTGAGCATATTGGATGAAGTTCATACCGGTATATTTGTGTATGATACGGGTGAGGTGGTCTCCTGTGTATCCTAATTGATGTTCTAATTCAGAACGTGATATATTACCATGGTGGCTTTCGATAATTCTGCTGATTCGAATGAACAGCTCTTCATGTGCCGGTGTATTTACAAGATAAGATGTCGGTTTATAAAAAACAGTGTCTTCAAAGCAGGACAAAAGCTGGCAAAGATAGTTCAGAGTATTATAATACCATCCCGGTTTCCTGGTAGTGACGGCAATTAACAAAGAATTAATAATGTAAATAGTGTGCTCAGATAAGGTCTCACTGCTATAGTATTCTTTACTTTGTATCAATGGTTTGACAGGGAGCGATATGGCTTGCTTGTTACGTCGAATTGCTATGAATTCTTTCTTTGACTCTTTTCCGTATTCTTTTTGAAAATCTGTTCTGACTAATGAAGAAAAAATGGGATGAAATGTTCTGATGGTATCTTCTGTAAAGTCATTTATCTCGTTTTTTAGAACATCTTTTAAAAAGTCTTCCTGAAGCATAATCAAAAAGTACTCACAATCTATATCATGAAGTTCAACATGTCGTATGTTTTTGTTACAGACACAGCAATCATGTTCATGAAAATAATAATCTTGTCCTTCAATGATCATATGCAATGTCCCAGACAGGATATAGGTTATTTCAAAAAATTCATGTTTATGAAGAGATGTGGTTTCTGCGGTTATAAGTTCAGAGTAACTGGAAGAGATTGTGAAATTATGAGATTTTGTTACCTCAGTAAGGACAAACTGATCGGTTATCTGACTTACTTTACCATAGAGAAACATAAATGGGCTGAATAATTCAACAAAAGAGGAAACGGTATCTCCGTAATTACGAAATACGAGATCAGAATTGTGGATCCCCTGTCCTTGTAGATAGAGACTGGGATCGCTGGTGTTGTCTGAAAGCCTGATGCTTGGGAAAACGTGATGCTCCGTCATATGTTTTTCCTTTCCAAACCTGTGTATTCTTGTTACTATTATAACCCTGAAATTTAGATTGAAAAGACAAAAAATGAATAAATCGGATTACGATACAGAATAGATTAGCAAAGACGAATGGCGTTATTTTATTAAGCTGTTCGTTGACATACTATAAATATTGTAAAAACAATTGTTCTCGAGAAACAAGGTTGAAAATAATTACAAATGAATGATGAATGCAATAATCATATCGGAAAAAGATATCATTATTGCGGTATATGTTTGGAGGAATACGTATGAAAGAAAAATTTTCATTTCGAGAAATGCTCTGCTATGCATTTGGTGATGTGGGGTGTAATTTCATTTGGACCACAGTAGGATCTTTTTTAATGTTGTACTACACAAATAGTGTGGGAATCAGTGCGGCTGCAACGGGTACGCTGATGCTTATCACGAGACTCTTGGATGGAGTTTCTGATTTAGTTGCTGGTTCTATTATTGACCGTACAAGAACGAAATGGGGAAAAGCACGGCCATGGATCCTATGGACAGCCCCATTTATGGGAATTGGTCTTGTTTTGCTGTTTAACGTGCCGGAAACGCTCCCTTCAGGAGGAAAACTTGTATACGCTTATATAACTTATATTCTTATGGCAGCCGTAATCTATACCGCTTGTAATTTAGCATATACAACGTTATTGTCACTTATTACACCGGATTCGGAAATTCGGTCCAGGATCAGTTCTATCCGTTTTTTCCTTGTTGTAATAGCAATGCTGGTTATTAGTTATGCGGCAACACCTTTAGTTGAAAAAATTGGCTGGGGAGGTATGGCTGCAGTATTTGGCCTTCTTGGGTTCGCTTTCATTTTGATTTGCTTTTTGGGAACAAAGGAACGTATTACAGAAAGCCATAAGGAGAACAGTATTTCATCAGAAGAGAAGATTTCGGTAGTAGAATCTTTCAAAATTCTATTTAAAAACAAGTATTTTATTCTTGTCGCATTATTATTTGTATTGACGTATATATCCGGCGGCGTTTCCAATGGATCCGGTGTGTATTATGCAACCTATATTCTGGGAAATGGAAACCTGTTTGGAAATTTGATGTTATTTGGAACGTTACCGGGACTCTTATTTATTCTTTTTATTCCTAAGATGAATCAGTCTATGGGAAAGTGGAAATTGCTTTTATTAAGTTATGCCATTCAGGTTGTCTCTTATGTTTTAATTGCAATATATCCAGATAATCTTCCTATGCTTTATACGGCTTTGGTGATTCGGGCATTTGGGCAAACGGCACCAATGTCACTTATTTTTGCACTGGCAGCCGATGTTGTAGATTTTGGAGAATTAAAAACCGGGAAGAGAATTGATGGTCTTACTTATTCTGCAGTTTCATTCGGTATGAAGGTTGGTACTGGTATTGGATCCGCAATCGTTGGATGGGCTCTGGCATTTGGACATTTCGATGGAATGGCAGCGGTTCAGCCAGACACTGCAATGACGGCAATTAAGGCTTTATATTCCTATTGTCCTATTGTTATTGGAGTAATCACATTTGTTGTTATGTATTTCACGGATGTTGAAAAGGCAAGTGGCAAGTTACGTAGGGAAAAAGTATAAGGTTTACCTGTTTTTGAAGATTTTAGACAGAATAAGGAAGGCGGTTTGATAATGAAATTATTTGTGGATGCAAAATCATCTAAACAGGGAGATGGAAGCAGGGAAAATCCATTTAAATGCATTAATGATGCTGCGAAGGTAGCTGTTCCTGGAGATGAAATATTGGTTTTGCCGGGGATTTATCGGGAAAATGTATGTCCGGTTCGCGCAGGGCTTCCAGATGCACCGATAGTTTATAAAAGTGTTGAACCATTAGGGGCGGTTATTACAGGTGCAGAACCGGCCAAGAATTGGGAACTATATCAGGATACTGTATGGTGCCTGAGCGTGGATAATGGTATCTTTGCGGATTACAATCCTTATACAACCTTTATTTATGGAGACTGGTATATGGGGCCAAAGATATATCATACAGGTGTTGTTTATTTGGATGAGCGTCAAATGTATGAGGTCTCTTCATTGGAAGAATGCATAAAGGCAGAGATATATCCATATTCTTGGGAACCGGAGTATTCCAAGTATAAATGGTACACAGAGCAGAAAGAAAATAAAACAATCATTTATGCCAATTTTCTGGGTAAAAATCCGAATGAAGAAAATGTCGAGATTAATGTACGTAGAAATTGTTTTATGCCTGTACAAAATGGGATTGATTATATAACGGTTCAGGGTTTTAATATCAATAAGGCTGCTCCTACATGGGCTCCTCCTGCAGCATACCAGGATGGAATGATAGGTCCTCATTGGTCTAAAGGATGGATTATTGAAGATTGTGATATCAGCAATAGTCGGTGTAGCGGCATTTCATTAGGAAAATATTATGATGAAGAGAACGATCATTACTTTACCCGAAAACATGTTAAAAGTCCTACCCAGATGGAACGAGATGCGGTCTGCAGAGGACAATATCATGGATGGACCAAAGAAAGAATTGGAAGTCATATAATCAGACGAAATAATATTCATCATTGCGAACAGGCTGGAATCGTCGGACGTATGGGATGCGTATTCAGTGTTGTTGAAAATAATAATATCCACCATATTAATAATATGCAGCAGCTTATAGGAGCAGAATTGGCAGCAATTAAATTTCATGCAGCGATTGATGTCATTATCAGGAATAACAACATTCATCATTCTACCATGGGAATCTGGCTGGATTGGGAGGCTCAGGGAACACGAATTTCGGGAAATTTATTTCACCATAACAATGCACCGTCTAAAGACACGCCCCTAATGTTTGGTGCTATGATGTGCCAGGATGTATTTGTGGAGGTCAGTCATGGTCCTACATTGATTGATCATAATATTATGCTTTCGCAAACTTCTGTGCGTATAGCAAGTCAGGGTGTAGCCTTAGTACACAACCTCTTTTTGGGAGCGTTGACCGGAATCGGTGGAGGAACGGATAATATAGCAAATGGTGTAATTGAACGTCGCTATACTCCCTATCATATACGCCATGAAACGGAAGTGGCTGGATTTATGACGATACTTCATGGTGATGATCGAATTTACAATAATATCTTTGTACAGAACGAACCAGTTAAAGAGACAGAAGTTACAGAAGATATGGGATTTACGACGGTGAATAATAATATTTCCGGAACAGAAATTTTTGATTCATTTTTGAATTATCAAACCTGGATTGACCAATTTGACATGGAACATCTGCCGGATATGACTGCGCTGCAGGATTATCATTTCAGAAGTCTCCCGGTCTGGATTAATGGAAATGTTTATCTCAATGGTGCAAGATCGTGGAAGTTGGAGAAGGATAAATTTGTGGATCATACACATAAGGTTACGGTAGAGTTAATTGAAGAAGGTAATCAGTATAGATTAAAAACCAATTTAGCGCAGATTCTTAAAGATTATACAACAGGAATGATCTGTACACAGACTCTTGGTAAAGCTTTTGAACCAGATGAATATTTTGAAAACCCGGATGGGACACCTATTATTTTTGATAGGGACTATTTTAGTGAACATCGGAGTATAAATGTCATTCCGGGACCTTTTGCTGATCTGGCAAAGGCAGAAGACAGCTTATGGTGATCTGTAATGAAATGACGGTCAGAAATATAATGGCAAGATCAGGCAATTTTTAAGAAACAATAAATTTGGTCCTGATATTTTAAAGAAAAGTAGAGATGAGCAAACGTTATGACGGGATTCATCTCTACTTTTTACTGTTTAATATCAGAAACGGATTTGTAAAGCAAGTGTCTTTATCTTGAGTGCCACCATGTATTTATGGTATGATGTTATAGTACAAGGATGAAAGGAAAGAGAATCATGCTGATTATTAAAAACGGTAGGGTGATTGATCCGGTAGCAGACAGGGTCTACCCGGCAGATCTTTATATTGAGAACGATACGATTGTAAAGATTGTGGATCATGATAAGGAGCGAGCAGAACAGGACGGAAAAAATTATGCTGCAGAGGTCTTTGATGCGGAGGGAATGCTTATTGCACCGGGACTTGTGGATACGCATGTACATTTCAGGGATCCGGGCTTTACGTATAAAGAGGATATTTTGTCGGGAGCGGAGGCAGCGAAGAAGGGCGGATATACACAGATTGTACTGATGGCAAATACGAAGCCGTGCGTGGATCAGGTCGAGACGCTGCAGTATGTTCTTGATAAGGGCGATCAGACCGGCATCCATATTCACAGCTGTGCGAACGTGACGAAGGGAATGGCAGGACAGGAACTGGTTCCCATGGAGCAGTTAAGCGAAGCAGGAGCGGTTGGGTTCACGGATGACGGAGTTCCGATTCTTTCCGAGAATATGGTAAGAAAGGCAATGGAACAGGCAGCTTTGTGCCGGAAACCGATCAGCTTTCACGAAGAGGATCCGAAATATATTCAGAACAATGGAATTCATGCCGGAAAGGCTGCTACATATTATGGAATTGGCGGATCAAAGCGGGAGGCGGAGATCACGATGATAGAGAGGGACATCCGTCTGGCACTTGAGACAGGAGCAACTGTAGTAATCCAGCATATCAGTACGAAGGAAGGGGTAGAGCTGGTAAGACAGGGTAAGGCAGCAGGTGCAGATGTCCATGCGGAAGCGACGCCGCATCATTTTACACTGACAGAGGAAGCCGCCATCGAAAAGGGAACGCTTGCAAAGATGAATCCACCGCTTCGGGAAGAGGAGGACCGGCAGGCAATTATAGCGGGACTTCAGGATGGCACAATTGATCTGATTGCAACCGATCATGCGCCGCACAGCAAAGAAGAGAAAGAAAAACCGATTATGGAGGCTCCGAGTGGAATTATTGGTCTGGAAACTGCATTGTCCTTAGGGGTTCGCGAACTGGTACAGAAAGGAAGGCTTACCTATCCGCAGCTGATACAGAGAATGAGTACGGTGCCCTGTGCACTGTATGGCTTGCAGGGAGGAACGCTGGAGGAAGGGAAGACGGCAGATCTGGTGATTTTTGATCCGGAAGAAACCTGGAGGGTTCAGGATTTTGCATCAAAATCTGCAAATTCTCCTTTTATCGGAGAGGAGCTTCCGGGAGTGGTACATGCGACCATCTGCGGCGGGCAGATCGTATATCGGAAGTAATTATATGGGAAATATCCAGAGTCATGCAAATCTGGTAAAGATGATTGGAATGCTTGCATTCGCGAGTATATTTGACAGATCATATATGGGAGAAGTAACCGCATGAGCAAAAGGAAAGCTATTTGGCGGCAAGTTTGCGAATAAGGTTCTGAATAGGCATTATATGAATAAATTACGCTGCGAAACAGTGGTTTTATGTAAAAAATCAGAGAAAGGAAAGATTCAATGAATGCTCCGGTTTGGAGTCATTGAAGGAAAAGCAATTATGAGTAAAAAAGCAAAACAAACAGCGATCGTGCTTTCACAGCAGATGCTGGCAGAAGGAATTTATGATCTGTGGCTTGCAACGGAGCTTGCGAAGGAGGCAGGTGCCGGTCAGTTTATCGGAGTTTATCCGAAAAATGCCGCAACCCTTCTCCCGCGCCCGATCAGTATTTGTGAGGTGAATGAGGATAAGACGGCACTGCGTCTGGTATACCGGGTTGCAGGAAAGGGCACGAAGGAGTTTTCTTCTTTTGAAAAGGGGGATACGGTAGAGATTCTGGGGATCCTCGGAAACGGATACAAGGTTTCTGAGCTTCTTGCAAAGAATCCGGAGTTTACGGAGATCACCCTGTATGGCGGAGGAATTGGGATTCCTCCGATGCTGCAGCTTTCTAAGGAGCTTGCGGCAGCAGGAAGGAAGCCATCTGTTTTTATCGGATACCGCGACAGTAATCTGTTCCTGAAGGAGGATTTTGAAAAATACGGCACGGTTTATGTGGCAACCGAAGATGGCAGTGTAGGAACGAAGGGCAATGTCCTCACTGCATTAAAGGAAACCGGCGTACAGCCATCCGTGATGATGGCGTGTGGTCCGATGATGATGCTGCGGGCCATCAGGCAGGAGGCTTCGGAGCGGTCTATTCCGGCATACATTTCACTGGAAGAGCATATGGCCTGTGGAATCGGAGCCTGTCTTGGATGTGTGTGCAGGACGACGAAGAAAGACGAACATTCACAGGTTCATAATGCAAGAATCTGCACGGAGGGACCTGTATTTCTGGCTGAGGAGGTTGAGATCTAAATGAACACAAGTGTAACAATCGCAGGAATAACCTTTAAAAATCCGGTGATGACGGCATCGGGAACGTTTGGCTCCGGTATGGAATATGGTGATTTCGTAGATCTGAACCGTCTGGGAGCCGTTGTGACGAAGGGAGTTGCCAATGTACCGTGGCCCGGTAATCCGACACCGCGTGTAACGGAGGTTTACGGTGGAATGCTGAATGCCATCGGGTTACAGAACCCGGGAATTGATGTGTTTTTAAAGCGGGATATTCCCTTTTTACAGCAGTATGATACGAGGATTATTGTGAATGTCTGTGGAAAAACCGTGGAAGATTATCTGGAGGTTGTGGAAAAGTTAAATGACAGTGCGGCAGATATGCTGGAGATTAATGTGTCCTGTCCGAATGTCAAGGAGGGCGCGATTGCCTTTGGACAGAAGGCAGACTGCCTGTTTGACATTACCTCGAAGATTAAAAATGTGGCCAGGAAGCCGATTATCATGAAGCTGAGTCCGAATGTAACGGATATTACCGAGATGGCAAAGGCAGCAGAGGCAGCAGGGGCAGATGCGATTTCCCTGATTAATACGATCACAGGAATGAAGATTGACATTCATAAGAGAACCTTTGCACTGGCGAACAGGACGGGCGGCATGTCCGGTCCTGCGATCAAGCCGGTCGCAGTGCGTATGGTTTATCAGGCCTCCCATGCGGTTAAAATCCCGGTGATTGGTATGGGCGGCATTGCAACAGCCGAGGATGCGATCGAATTCCTGCTTGCCGGAGCAACAGCCGTTTCTGTCGGGGCGGTGAACTTTATGAATCCATATGCAACTGTTGAGATCATAGAAGGAATCGAACAGTATATGACAAAGTATGGTGTAGAAGATATTCAGGAGCTGATTGGAGCTGTGAATTAAAAAAATTTCAAGGATCGTAACAGACATATTGACACAATTTGCATAGCTTTGAATAGTTACGAATTTTGTGAATAAACAACCCTCCGTAGGAATACAATGTGAATAAGTAAACCTACGGAGGGATTTTTATGGAGCTTCAAAAGCGTTCCTTACATATGGAAACACCCAGGCTTCATGCGTCGAAGCAGGTTGTGCTGGAAGACAATGTGATCATTCCGGACACCAATAAAGATGCGGATAAACTTCTTTTGGATAGAGGAAAAATTACAATAGAGGAGGTCAGCTCTTTTGAAGATGCAGTAGCTATTAAGGGAAAACTGCATTTCAAGGCTTTGTATCTGACCGAAGGGAACCGGGACGGAATTCCGGTCTCTCAGATGGAGGGCAGCATCCCATTTGAAGAAAAGCTTCAGATGGAGGGACTTCGTGCAGGCGAGCATGTGCATGTGAAGGCAGTTTTAGAGGAACTTGGGATTTCCCTGATTAATTCAAGAAAGCTCAGTGTACGTGCAATTATGGTTTTTCATGCAGTGCGCGAAGAGGTGATGGAAGAAGACATCCCGGTTGCTTTATCGGGTGACGAACAGGTGGAATACCGTCGCAGATCTGTGGAAATAGCAACGCTTGCGATGAAGAATCAGGATATTTTCCCGATTAAGGAAGAAATTGAAATTCCGGGAAGCTTTCCGAATATCAGGAGTCTGGTATATTGGGATGCAGAGCCGGTGAATCTGGATTTCCGGATACTGGATGATAAAATTGCAGTGCAGGGGGAATTGAAGGTGTTCTGCATGTATGCAGGAGACGGCGAAAAGGAGGAGCTTTATCATTATGAGACAGCGGTGCCCTTTTCCGGAAGTGTGGAGTGTCCCGGCTGCCGGGAGGGAATGATTCCGGTGATCGAATATGAAGTAGAAAACGGTGAGCTGTCCATCCGGCCGGATTACGATGGTGAAGAGAGGATCCTCTTTGCAGATCTGGGAATCCGGATATTCTATTGCATTTACGAAGAAGAAAACGTGGAAATGATCGGGGATGTATATGGGGTATCCAACGAGGTAGAGGAAAGCAGTAAGCCCATTACCTTCCGCAGGCTCCTGGCAAGGGCAAATGGAAAATGCAAGGTGTCCGGACACTTTAAGGCAGGTCAGGAAGGTGCGGGTATTTACCGGGTAATCCATACGACGGGAGATCTGATTCTGGATGAGCAGGAGGAAACGGAGAACGGAATCCGTTTAAGCGGTCAGATCCAGCTGCGGATTCTGTATGAAGACAGTAACGAGGATAAGCGGTTCGGGGTGATCCGCGGGGAAGTTCCGTTTGAGTATCTTTTAGAGGCAGAAGGCATGATGCCTGGAACGATCAGCTTCGTGCAGCCGCAGATGGAGCAGATTGCCGTATCAGTGATTGATACGGACGAAGTGGATGTAAAATGCGTGATTTTATTCCGTGGGGATCTTTTTGCAGCCTGGGAGGAACAGGTGGCAGAGCAGATCACACTTTCTCCGCTTGATTTGGAGAAGCAGTCGGCGCTTCCGGGAATCGCGGTCTACCGGATGAAGGACGGAGAGAGTCTGTGGGATATCGGAAAGAGGTATTATGTTTCGATCGAAACCCTGATGCAGACGAATAACCTGACCTCGCAGGAGGTCCGCCCGGGGGAGAAAA
>ERZ1026848.308-NODE-308-length-27935-cov-10.869943_pt1 | contig 27935 bp, 42 predicted proteins | sample MGYA00380154_ERZ1026848 | MGnify/ENA primary metagenome ERZ1026848 (study PRJEB33269, sample SAMEA4719790) | human gut metagenome | biome: human-associated habitat; feature: organic feature; material: feces | place: Cameroon | collected 2013-10 ...
TCGGTGCGCTGGCGCTGGCGTTCCACATGCCGGATTTCCCCGCCGAGGACTACTTCGCGGCGGTCGCCGTGGGCATTATGTCCGGCCTGACCGCAACGGGCGTTAATCAGGTGTTTAAGCAGATGAGGTCTACCAACGACGAGGAGGCTATATGAGCGCCGTTAGTAAGGTCATCAAGATCGCGGCGGCAGAAATCGGCTATCCGGAAAAAGCCACCAACAGCAATCTTGACAGCCCGACGCAGAACGCCGGGTACAACAACTACACCAAGTATGCGCGAGACATTGATGCTATCCCTCATTTTTACAACGGGCCGAAGCAGGGGTACCCGTGGTGCACGGTTTCCCTTGCCTGGTGGTTTATCAAGGCATTCAACGTTGACGAGGCGAAACGGCTGCTCCTCCTGCCGGAGGACTCGCTGGGTGCAGGCGTGTACTACCTGAAGCGGTACTTCAAGGCGGCGGGACAGCTGGGCAGTACCCCAAAGGTAGGCGCACTGGTATTCTTTGGGGATGAGCATACCGGCATCGTCACCGCCGTGGAGGGTAATGGGTTTCGCACCATCGAGGGCAACACCAGCCCTGCAAAGGGCGTGGTCGCAAACGGCGGAAGCGTGTGCGCCAAGTCGTACAGCTCGGTAAAATCCAGTTGGACGTTTGGCTATCCGGCCTACACGGAAGTGGACGAGGACAAGCCGAAGGTGTATCTTTCCCCCGCTATGCACCGCCAGAACGAGTGCTGCTATCCCCGCGAGGATGGGCAGCAGTGCTACGAGGCGCTGGAGAACAATGAGTACATCGACATCCTGGAGCCGATCCTGAACCGCTGCGGCATTGACACCTTGCGTGGGTATCGCCGAACCCCGATGGACGGCGAGGACGGCGAACAGATCATGTACAACAACATCAACGCCGGGAACGCATGGAAAGCGGACGTATACTATGTGTCGCACACCAACGCCAGCACCAACGGCAAAACCGGCAGCGGAACGGCCAAGGGCTTTTCCTCTATGTACTATCCCGGGAGCAGCAACGGCCAAAAGCTGGCGGAGCTGATGGTACAGCACAGATCGGAGGTCTATCCGTATAGCTGCAAGACCGTGGCAAGGAGCGACCTGCACGAGCTGGCGGACACCGAAGCCCCCGCTGTGTATCAGGAGCACGTTTTCCACGACAACCCGGAGGACGCCAAGTGGTTTCACGAGCACATGAAGGAGTGCGCAGAGGCCGACGCAAGGGCTTTGTGCGAATATCTCGGTATTGCGTATGTGGACGAGCCAAAAACCGAGCCTGAAAAAAACATCCTGTACCGGGTTCAGGTGGGAGCGTTCCGGGTAAAGGCCAACGCCGAGGCACAGTTGGAAAAATTGAAGGCGGCGGGTTTTGACGGCTTTATTGTAAAAGTCGAAAAGTGAAATGACCTCGGAGCGCATACAAGGCGATAGACCAAAACGACCGTAGAAATAAAAATAAGCCCCCTGCGGCGCACAGAGCGCCACAGGGGGCTTTCTACTTTGACAGGAGAGTAGCTTGACGGGTAAAAAAGAAACACCACAGAGGGCGTTTACGGGCGAAATAGAAAGATGCCTCCCGCCGGGAGTGAAAGGGGGGTAACACTCGGCGGCGGGAGGGCTTGAAAAGCGGGAGATGCAATCCGTGTGTAGCGAGAACTGCATCACATTTACTGTAGCACGAAAGGCGCGGCGCGTCAATGCGGTTCGACAAATATTTACGCATTTTGCACGCTCCCGACCAAAATGTTGGCGTTGATGTCCGCCTGACGCTCACGGGCTTCAAGAACGAGGGCGGCGGAGCGCTTGCCGGTGCGGGAGAGAAGTCGGCCTGAATAGCGCTGGGTGACGTTGGGGTTGGTGTGACCCAGTTTGGACTGAAGCTCCTCCTGCTTCATACCGGCGTTGAGGTCGATGCGGGCGCCTACATGGCGCAGGTCGTGGCTGCGGATATTGGGAACGCCGGTGACGGCCCTGACGTGGGATTCCACAAGGGTAGAGAGCCACTGGCGGGAGCCGCGCTGCCACTCGCGGCTTTCATCGCCGGTACGAGGGCCGAAGCAGCCCTTTGGCGCGGTGTTGCCGAACAGGGGCGCGGTGTCGGGAAGGTCCTTCGGGCGGATGCCGCTGGCCAGATAGATACGGACGGCGGACTGGGCGATGTCGGGAAACTCGATGCGGCGGAATTTGCTGCCCTTGCCGCTCTCGACAGAAAGCTCACCGTCCTCCCAGTGGAGATCGGCCAAAGTGAGGTCCAGAAGCTCGGCGTTGCGGAGCTCGGTGGTCAGAAGCATGATAACGATGGCGTAATTCCGGGGCCATGTTTTCGCCTTGGCGGTGGCGGGCTTGTCGTTGCGCCAAAGCTTCATCACCTGCTGGTCGGTGAGAAGCACATCATAGGGACGGCGGGCGGTCTTGCGGGTGTCGGGCGTCAGGCGGCGGGAGACAGGGTTGTGGTCGTACCAGCCGCCGCACTCCGGGTCGCTGGCGTAGTCGAAAAAGGTGCGGAGCCGGTTGACGTAGAGGGCGACGGTGTAGTTGCTGCAGCCGCTTTCGATCAGGTTGTCGCGCCACAAAAGGATGGTGGCGTAGGAGGGGTCGGCGTAGTTCTCCTTGGACTCGATGAAGAAGTTGACAAAGTTCTCCAGCGTGGCGGTGTACGCCTCGACGGTGCGGGGGGAAGCGCCGGTGGCGGCGCAGTTTTTGATGTAGGAATCTGTGGCGGCGCAAAGTTTCATTTCCGCACGGCTACTTCTGCCCATCTTCTAGGGCCTCCTTTCTTGAAGATGTATAATTATTCATTCCAGTTCTTTTTGCAGAACTGCTGCTTGAGGACGAGTTCAACGCCGCCCTCCCAGACGTGGCAGGTTTCGATGAGGAAGTCGCCGTAGGCCATCATTTCAAGGCCGTTTTTGGGGTTAAAGGGAACGGCGCAAGAGCCGAAGGTGAGTTCGATATTGGGCTTGATACCGTCGCCAAGCTCCAGCATGGCGCACGCTTCAAGGACTGTCATGGTATATGTACCTCCCGAAAGTATAATTTTGAATGGTGCGGAGGGGAGCGGCAAACTCCCCTCCGCGGGGTGTCATCAGCAGGCAGGGGCGCGATCCATGATGGCAGTGATGCCGCGGGCAGTCAAGATCTCGTGGATCATGAGACGGCCTTTCTGCGTCCACTGAGTCTGCATTTTGGTGTCAGGCCGACCGTCGGAGCGGACAAACCGGATGGTCTTGGACTTGGTGTAGCCCTTGCCCATGTGGCGCTTGTAGAGGAGCCACTGTCCGTTGACGTTGTACTGGATGCCCTCCTCGTGGAGAATCTTGTTGAGGGCGCGGGCGCTCATGTCGTAGTCGGCGGCGATCTGCGAGGTCGCCAGCGCGTCCTTACTCTCCAAGATAGTGTCCACATACTGCCGGATGGGTTCGAAGTCGGCGATGACCTGCGCCTGCCGCTGGTTCTCGGCCAGCAGCTTCAGTTTGGCTTCTTCGGCATCGGCGAGGGCGCGGAGGGCGGAGGGGTAGTCCTGCGGAATCATGTAGCCGCCAGTCTTGCGGATGCTGGGGAGAACTTCGTCAAAAATCCAGCTTTCGAACTTTTCCGCGCCGGGGAGCTTGGAGCGGGCGGCGAGGCGGTAAATATCGCCCTCGGTGATGAACAGCATTTCTACCTCCTGCGTTGCGGGGGTTCCATCCGCCTTTACACCGGTTTGTACCCCTATACGGCGTTTCACCGTACCCTTTGCGTGTGCAGAAATTGCCTCATTCGGCCTTTTGTATCCCAATGCCTTTGCAACGTCGCTGCCACAGAAAAGAACATTTCCGTTCTCATCGATGGTACGGACGCTGCCGAACTCCTCGCTCTGGAACACCTGCATCCGGTTTTCGCTGCTGCTGTTGATGGCGATTTTGGTACAATCAAAACTCATTTTGTGTCTCCTTATAACACAGAATTTATTTCGTGCACCCCTTCATTTAAAATTTTTGTTGACCTCCGGGAAGTTTGGTCATATAATAGATTTGACCGCTTCGCGGTGGTCGTTTGGATAACAGGAACGAACTTTTTGCAGAAGGGGCGTTCCTGTTATTTCTTTTTGTCCAGTTTCTTCTTGAGCAGTTCAACGCCCGCCATGATGGCATCTGTGCGGGTGACATTCATCCTGTCCGCGCAACTCTGAATGTCATTTGCTTCTTTTTCAGAAACGCGGATCGTGATTTTGCCAGTTCGGGCCTGCTCTCCCTTCACCGGACGGCCCAATTTCGACGGCAAGTCTTCACCTCCTTTTGGTCGTGCTTTAATGATATATTATGTACGGCCAAATGTCAAGAACTTTTTTCAGATTTTTCCTCCACCAGCTCCACGGTGTCGGGGAGGAGGAGACGGGCGGCGGACTCGCTTTCGGCGGTGATGAGCATGGTCATGATCTCGCCGTCCCGCTTGCGGCGGACATGGAAGGAATATTCCTGCTTGGTGACATTGGTGACAAACATAGGATTATTCCTCCTTTTGCATATTCTCCACGGAGAAGGTGAAGCGGATCGTGGTTTCGCCGGCGGCCATGTAGATGCTGTCGGAGAAGGAGCACAGCGCGGCGAATACCGATTTCGCCGTACCGTCCAACGCGGCGGGGTGGGGCAGCTCCAACGCTACAGAGGCGTGGCTGCTGCCCGGCTGCGGGTCGGCGGCGGTGACGGAGGCGGCAAATCGCTTGGCGAGATCGGCGGTATCCTTGAGGGAGAGGTACTGCTTGAGCTTGGCGGGATCAATAGACATGATGGTGTCCTCCTATAAAAATTTTGTCGTAGTATAGTCTACCGGCAAAGGCGGAAATTGTGCAAGGGTTTTGAAAAAATTTTTCAGAATTTAGCCGCGGCGGAGAGACGGGACAAGATCGGCGATGATGCGGGCGGCTTCGGCGGCTTCCTCGGCGGTGTTGTACCAGTCGAAGGAGAAGCGAATGGTTTCCAGTGCCTCCTGCTCGGTAAGGCCACTGGCCATGAGGTTGGCGGAGGCGGCGTTGTCGCCGGAGGAACAGGCGCTCCCGGTGGAGACCATGACGCCACGTTCGCTGAGTGCGGCGGCGAGAGCAGCGCCGTAGACTCCGGGGAAACGGATGGAGAGGATGTGGGGCGCATAATCCTTGCTGCTTTTGCCGTCGGGCAGATTGACGTCGAAATCCACACGGTGGCAGCCAAGGGAAATGATAAGCTCCTGAGCGACGGCGCGGATATTCTTCTCGTTTTCCGCCATGTGGAGGTGGCGCCAGGTGAGGGCGGCGGCCATAGAGCTGACCAGGGGGACGGAGACCGTACCGCCGCGCATACCGCGCTCCTGTGCGCCGCCGAAGATCATGGGGGCGATGGGACAGCCCTCGCGGACGATCAACGCGCCGATGCCCTTGGGAGCGCCGAATTTGTGGCCGCCGAACATTACATAATCGGGATAAATCTCACCAATATTTACAGATGTGTGCCCTATGGCGGCGGTCATGTCGCAAGCAATAAGGCCGTCCTTTCCACAGAGACTCTTGACATCGTAGAGCTGGCCGGTCTCGTTGTTGACCAGCATTTGCGCCCGGTCCAATTTGGCGTACTTGGGGATGTTGTACTGCTCTACCGCTTCGGTGACGGCGTGGTGCTCAAAGGGACTGGCCACAAGGGAACGGCGGCGCTGGTCGGCGGTGGAGCAGATGCTCTTGACGGCCCAGTTGCAGGCTTCGGTGGCACCGCTGGTGAAGTACAAATTGTATTCTTTTCCACAGCCGAGAAGGGTTAGAATTTCGTTTCTACAGTTCTCTAAGGCAACTTTAGCCTCGCGCCCAAAAGAATGAGAACTCGATGGGTTTCCTTGAGGTGCCTCCAGAAAAGCTTTTTTGGCTACCTCCAAAACGGGTGTGGTTGCAGCGTTATCGAAGTTAATCATTTCACTGATGCTCCTTTTGAGATGATTTTTTCAATGGGTTCTCCACGTTCGAGCCTGCGCCTGATGTTGTCTGCACGAATCCCGGATTCTCTCGCGCATTGCGCCAGTGTCATTTTTCTCCCCGCGTACTCAATAACGCGGTTTGACCTGCGGTTGTTTGCCTGTACGGTTTCATTCGCCCAGCGGCAATTTTCCGGGGAATAGTCTTTATCGTTGTTTTCGCGGTCAAGCGTACATTCGCCATAGGGCGCATTTTCATCGTACCCATTGGCAAGCGCCCAGTCCCGGAACGCTTCATAGCTCTTGTCCCACTCTGGGCATACCTTGATACCTCTGCCGCCGTAGCGGGGATAGCTTTGGTCATTAGGGGAATTACACCGCTTACGCATTAAAATCCATACGTTGTAAAGACGCGATTTCGATTCCCCGTGGGTTAAAGTCGGGCGGACGCTGCGTTTCCTGCAGCCACAAGACACGGTGTGTCCAGAGGTAAGATGGCCTCCTGCAACGACCGCTTTCTTGCCACAATCACACAGACACAGCCACTGAGCGTTTCCGTGTTTAGTTTTGCCTGCGTGCTCAAGCACAATGAGATAACCAAAGCGGCGACCAGTTAAGTCTTTTATTTGTGGCATAGGGGGGATGCTCCTTTCGGAAAAAGTGAAGAAGTTTCGTAAGACGTTTCGCAAGTTTTGTTATGAAACTGTGTTGCGATATTCAAAACGCAACGGAAATATAGTTTGCAAAACAAGCCGGAGGGCGGTGTGCCGTCCGGCTCGTAATGTGGGATATTTTGTATGGCTGCGGATGGCGCGTCAGCTGTTGACGGCATCCTTGAGCTGCTTGGCGGGCTTGAAGATGGCCACGCGCTTGGCAGGGATGGTAATGGCCTCGCCGGTAGCGGGGTTCTTGCCGGGGTGTGCGTCGCGGATCTTGCTGGTGAAGATGCCAAAGCCGGAGATGTTCACGCTGTCGCCGGAGCGCATGACGCCGGTAAGGGTGTTGGCAGCGGCGGCGATCACGCGCTCGACTTCGGCCTTCTTCATGTCGGTCGCTGCTGCCAGAGTGGAAATGAACTCGCTCTTGGTCATTGGAATGTGCCTCCTTTCTGTTAAAATGGCTGAAATGTTTTATCGCCTTGCGGCTGGTGGGGGATCGGGGACTTGAACCCGGAACCGGGCCGTTATGAGCGGCCTGCTCTGCCGATTGAGCTAACCCCCCAGGGGGTTGGGCGGCGGGTTGCCCAGACCGCGCCGCCCGGAAGGAGAAATCGCTTGGCCTGCCTGTATTCCAACAGGAGCCGGGGAAAATGAACAAAACCCGGTGCTGCTTCTTACGGCCACAGCATTTATAAAGGAGGTCCTATCTGGACCGCGGACGCCTGTCGCGCCCGGTGGAGCAGGAGGCGGGAGTCGAACCCGCGATCTCGACGGCACACGGAAAAGATGACATGAACATTGGAGGTGTTGATGTGTCCGAACAACAGCAGTAGAAAGGAGATTTCTGCGTGCGCCGCGCAAGCGCCCCGACGGCGCTCCTGCGTATAAAACGGAGAGAGGAACACAGAGGGTGATCCCCTCTCCGTTTTCGCCTTGATTTTGTATACCCCGCTAAGAGAGGACACTAAGTGAAGCCGGATGTGAACCATCTGCCCGTTCGTCCGATTTTCGTGCGCCGGCGTATGCGCACAGGAATTTTGCGGACACCTGCGGCGGGGGCACAGGTGCGGATCGCAAGGAGCGGTGCTGCGCCGAGCACCCGGAATACGGGATTTATGAAAAACATAGTTAGGGCACCGTCCCTTCTTTAGATTTGCCGCATAGATTTCAGGGTGCGGCTCCCGAGGGGGGGCGTTCCTTCGTTCGCTGTCACGCCCAAATCATGCTACCGGCTGGTTCGACCCGGCGACACCGCTGCCAGACGCGGAGGTTTCATTCCTGACGGGGGAAGTCATCCATCAGGCGGGCATGGAGCAGCGTAGCGGATTCGAACCGCCACTCCCAGCTTGGAAGGCTGGTGTGCTGACCGTTGAACACTAACGCTGCACGAGGGGGGTGCTCGTCTTTCCGAGCCGCCAGATCTTTTCCGTGCCTCGCTTTTGCCAGCAGATCACAGGCGCAATTACAACATCGAGGCTTGAGGGGCTTACTTCAGGACTTCGCATCACCCATACGGCTGTTCCGCTAAACGCTCGTCACTTGCGGTGTCCACGTAGAATTGGTGCAGACGGTTGGACTCGAACCAACGACATACCTCCTGGCGCGGTGCTCTACCGACTGAGCTACGTCTGCGGATGGGTGCCGCGCCATATCCCGCTTTAGCGGCGCGGCGGAAGCCTCGTTCTCTTATGGCGCTGGGTGACGCCATTTAGCCGGCAGCCCCGGCGCTTCTCCAGATGCCCGATAGTGGGCTGGACTGGGCGGCGGGCCTCTCTGCCATGTTATGATACTCGCACGAGAACCCCAACGGGCGGCTTGGAGGTATCGGTGGGGATCGGACCCACGACCTGCTCATTACGAGTGAGCTGCTCTGCCAGCTGAGCTACGACACCGGATTCCCACCTTGTTTACGTCCTGGTGGGCGAGCTGACGTGCGGCGGAAAGGGGGTTGCGCCCTGGTGGCCGCGTTCCTGCCAGAATTGCGCTGGGGACACCGGAAGAATGGATGTAAGACCGGTGCAGCCTTTCTTACGGAAGGGCTTATATAATTCGGGGGGTACACCGAAGCCGTCGGGGAAGGGGTCTCCCCTTCGGCAATTTTAAGTATGCGCCCCGTGTCAAGGGAACTTCTGAAAGTTTTTGAAAAAATTTTCAGGCGTTGTATCCCTCGCGAAATCTGCCGTATTTCGTGCGGAACTCTACCACATAATAGCGGCGCAGAGGGTGGATGTAGATCACTTTGCCGGTGGCCTTTTTCTCGGTGTCGGCGATACAGCGGGTGACTGTATCTTCCAGTTGAATGTTGGAGGGGATCATGCTGCGCCGCCTTTCTTGACGAATTGTTGCATGAGAACAAGCTCCACGCCGCCCTCCCAAACGTGGCAGGAGTCGATGAGAAAATCGCCGTAGGCCATCATTTCAAGGTCGTTGGCGGGGGTAAAGGGAACGCCGTTAGCGCCGAAGGTCAACTCGATGTTAGGCGTAATGCCGTCGCCGATCTCCAAAACGGAGCAGATTTCACGGACTGTCATGGTATATGTACCTCCTGTTGTATAAATGGTGTATGATGTGAATGCGGGTATACGGGATGTAATCAGGCGGCAACGCGACGAATTTCGTCGGTATGGTTGCAGCCGTCCAAAATGCGGACGTTTGGGGTCGCTCGACAAAATTCGGCAGACGTTATATCGCTGTACGAAATTCGGACGGCGTTTTTGCGTCGGTGAATTTCGTCGGCGCAAAAAAGGGTCAAGGCGTGTCCGCATTTCGGACGCGCAGGGGTCAGCGCATACGAGAAGCGGCAAGTTGGGCGGCCTTCTCGCGGACAATAGCCTCGTAGATGTAGCGGAGCTTTGCATCCTGGGAAATGACCACCAGTTTGCTGACGGCTTCCCGTTGGGCGTACTTCGCGCCGCCGAGACGCATACGCTCACGGAGGTTTTTCTGCCGGGTGGAGAGATTGACGTGGGCACGGTGCTCCAGCTCGGCGTACATCTCACCGATGGTGGTGTGGTAGTTCAGGCCGTACTCCTCGCACATGGCGCGTACCTTTCGATTCATCACGTCGCGCCAGCGCTCCTCGTCGGTGGGTGCAGCGGCGAAGGTGCTAAGGGCGGTCATGACAACGTTTTTAGTTTTCCTCTGATCTTCAGACAGACCCGCGAACGCCTGCTTCTGCTCTCGTTGCTCGGCTTCGATTCTATTCTGGCGCAGTTCCATGTTGATGAGCGCCTGTGTCTGGGGGGAAAGGCCGGGGATCATGGTGGGAGAGGTGACAGTCTCGCGCATCTTTTCAAAGGCGGTGACATAGGCGGCGGTAAACAAAACTCCCTTTTCACCGGTCATCTTGTTTGCCACCATGTCGCAGCCCTTCTTGGTGAGCAGGTAGCAGGGGCGTTCCTCTCCCTTGCTGTCGGTGTAGGTGCTGGGGATGAAAAAATCAACCAATCCAAAATTGGATTCGTTAGAGTTTTCGATGACCTCCGCATAGTTGTGGATGTCGCGCATGAGGTGGGCGTGCTGCTTGCCGATGGCCTCCGCCACGGAGCGGCTGTCGATCACGTCAACGCCGTTCTTGTGGATAATGGATAACTCATTCATGGAATTATCTCCTTTCGGTTTTAATTTGGCAGTCAGTATACTACCCGCCGTGTCAAGGGATTCCGAAGGTGGATTTCCAAAAATGAGCGCAAAAATCCGGATATTCAACCTTTTGTATGTCCCATAGGCATGACACGAAAGAATATACCATTCGCATTGGTAATCCTCAGGTACACACGTCAGGCCGATTCCTGCTTCTCAGATCGCGCCTCTCACCGTGAGGCGGGAGGTCTTACCAGTCTCCACAGGCGTAACTTTCGGCTCATCCTGCCGTAGTAAGGCTTGCTGGCTACGCAACGGTGCAAATCTCCTTCGCCCTGCGTAAGATGTTGATTGCCGCGTTGACATCGCGGTTGTGGTGTCCGCCGCACCGGGGGCAAGTCCATTCACGGATCTTTTCATTTTTCACGGCGGCGTTCTTGTAGCCACAAGAGCTACAGGTTTGGCTGCTGGGATAGAATCGGTCGATTTGGATGAATGTACGTCCCGCCCACATTGCCTTGTACTCCAGCATCCGAAAGAACTCGCCCCATGAGACATCGGCAACGGCCTTTGCCTTTTTGTGGTTCTTGACCATTCCCTTAATGTTGAGGTCTTCCACTGCGATGACTTGGTTCTCGTCAACGAGTTTTCGACTTAACTTGTGGGCATAGTCCCGACGCTGGTTTACAACACGTTCGTGGATGGCTGCTACCTTGAGCCGCTGCTTCTCATAGTTGGAAGAACCCTTCTGCATACGGGATAGCTTACGCTGCTCGCATTTAAGTCGTTTTTCGGAGTGTATCAAACAATGGGGGTTCTCATAGATGTTGCCGTTACTGTCAGTAGCAAATACGTGAAGTCCTACGTCGATACCAATCTCTGAGTTCAGCGCCGGCAGAGGCTCAACTTCCTCCTTGCAGAGAACGGAAGCCCAATACTCGCCGGTGGTGCTGCGGGACACCGTGACGTTCACGGGGATACCGGTGACGACACGTTTATCCTTACCGCGCTTAACTTTTCCGATAGATGGTATCTGCACAAACTTAGCGGTCACGACAACGGAGCCATCTGTAGTGAAACTCTGCTTGGGGTTCTTCCGACCTTTAAACCGTGGATACCCAACCTTGCCTTTGCCCTTTTTACAACGACGGAAGAATCCGTCGTAGGCGGCGCAAAGATGTTGTATCGTATAATTCAGAGCGTGTCGGTTACAACTACCAAGCCAAGGCAGATACACTTTTATTTCCGTTAGGAGTTTCTTCATCCCGTAGTACGAGAGGCTTTCGTGTCGGCGTTGGTAGGCCTTGGTCTTCCGTTCGAGGAAGTAATTCCATACGAACCGGCAGCACCGAAAGGTGTTTTCAATCTCCGCTATCTGAACATCTGTGGGCTTGATGCACAACTTATATGCCCTGTAGATTTCCAATGCTCACACTCCTTTCCGTAAAGTTATTTATTCTCCTTGCATATATCTCGCGCTAAAGTCAGAATGCCGCAAAAATCCCCTGCGGAAAGCGGTTGACTTTCGCAGGGGCGGCGTCTATAATGAGATTTAGACGGCACCCGTGCGGTGCTGGCGAATAGAACAATCGGGGCCGTCGCCAAACTGCTGACCGATTGTTCTATTTTTTTATAGTGTCCATTCCCTTGCGTATCAGGTCAAGAGCGGAAACCTTGTGTTCATCGCAGAAGTCCATGATACGCTTTTTCTCTTCAGCGGTCACTCGAATGTAGAGCCTTTCCGCCTTGGGATTTTCAGAGAACGGACGCCCAGCCTTGGGGGACATATACGCACCTCCTTTTGTTGTCCGCACGATAATTATATATTGTGCGTACATAAATGTCAAGAGAGATTTTCAAAAACTCAGTGAAAGGGTGGAATTTTGATGTATAGGCCATTCTCATTTGGATTCAGAAACCGTGCAAATCCAGCGAACAGGGGACAGCAGACATGTAAGATGTGCGCCAGGAATGAATATTGCACATATAACAGGAGAGGAAACCATAGCAACTGTTTTGTCCCGATTGGAGGGGGACAGTCAGGATGCTTGATTCCAGTTATCTTGGCGGTAGCGGTTCCGGCTGCTATTGCCGCCTCTGTGAAATGGATGTTTCTTTGAAATAAGCAACCCCCGCACGGCATCATCCGTGCGGGGGTTGTGCGTTAAGAGGTAAGGCTTCCATCCTTTGCGGTGCAGATTACAATCCCGGAGATACGAGCCTCAATAATCACAGAAACTTCGGGATAACCCATATTCTCCAAGCCGCGCTTTGCTGTGCCGGAAGCAGAGGCGATATTAGGGCCAACAATGGCGCTGGCGTTGAGCATAACAAGGGAATAATTTACATTAAAATCCTCCACAATTCGTAAAACGTCGTTTTCATACGTGGCCGTGCATCCAATTCCGCCTACACGAATGTTGGAGGCGATTTGCTGCGCCTTTTTTGTGCAGTCCTCTGACTTTCGTTCTTCATATTTTTCGTCTATAAGCGAGGCGTTTCCGACAAAGATCTTTTGCAGTGTAGAGAGGGAGTCGTATTTTTCCCTCGCGGATTGTATTTCTTGGCGGGACGGGAGGTCATCCCGATCCAGCGTAGAAATCGCCGAGGTGACCGCCATAGCAGGACGTGCCAAAAGAAAGAAAACTATTGCGACAACACATACGGCAGCGGCAGGCAATATTATGAAAATGCGCCTCGGTTTCTGCTTTTTCGTAGGTTCTGATTTCTGTGGGAGCTTTTGGCCACACTTCGGGCAAATGGCCGCTTTATCACTTATGGGGTGGCCGCAGTGAGGACACGGTTTAAGTGCCATACCTTCAGCCCTCCTTTTGCTCGTTGAGCATTTCCAGATTCACGCGGGTGGCGTGAATGTCGATGAGGAGTTTAGACGCACCGTAGAGCAGTCCGCCGAAGAACATAGAAGCGGCGGCGACGGCAATTGCTGCAAAAAACAGAGTGGTGCCTGTCGTTCCGGTCGAATAGTAGGAATAGCGCAGTCTGCTGGCGGAGATGGCAATGGCGATCACGTCAATGGCGCCGCACACCCAGATAATCCATGCAAAGGTGGACAGCAGTTTGGAAGCGGTGGTTTTATAGCGGTCGTCGGGCGTACTGGGGAGCTTGGCTTTGGCGGCAGCTTCCTTCTGTGCCTTCTGAGCGGCCTGTTCCTGCCGCTCCTTTACTTGCGCGGCTTCCGCAGCGGCGCGTATGGCGCTGGCGGGGCAGCCGCAGATGGGACACATGCCCTTTTCCTCGATATAATCTTTTGCTGTGACGGCACCGCATTCCGGGCAGGTGTAGTTGGTGGTCATGATGTTGTTCCCCTTTCAGCTTGATATGGTCAGAATAGCACATTCAAGCGGCGATAGCAAGGGCGTTTTGTGGGGGTTACGACAAAACAGGAGCGCTTTTGGCGCTCCTGTTCGTGTGTTACGGCTCCTGTTCGCCGGGGTCGAGGTCAAAGCCGTCATAGGGGGCGTTCAGGAAGTCGGTGCAGCATTTGACGCAATCCTCGTCGAGACATAGGTCGGGATCGGCGGAGTAGGGACACATGATCCACGCCGCCAGCTGTTCGGCGGTCATCTCGCGGAAGTGTTCAAGGTTTGTTTTGGGGCGCTGTTCCAGCCGGAAGCCCTGCTGGGACTTCTCATAAGCAGATGCACAATCGCCGTAGGCGGGGCACTGGGGCGCGGCGCAGGGCAGCACGGCCTCCATGCCGGTCATTTTGCAGATGTGACTCATACGTTGTGTTCCTCCTGTTCCAGCCGCGCTTTCAAGGCGGCGTTTTCAGCGCGTAGGGATTCTATGCAGACGGTCTTGCGGTCGATCTTGCGGGCAAGGCCGTCAAAGACTTGTGCAAATGCACAAGGGAGTTCTCCGTAGCAGTTGTCGCGGCAGGTCTTTTTGCAGGGGCAGAATTTGTTTTTCATTCCTGTTCCTCCTGTTCGTCGGTGTTGTGGGCGGTGTACTTTCGGATGGGCATGATGAGGGCATCGCCGTCCGGGCTGTGGAAATAGACGCAGGACAGCTCATCGGGGCGGCAGGCGGCGGTGCAGTCGGGAAGCGCCTCCAGAATGTTCAAAAGGTAGAGTGCGTTGACCATGGGGCAGCCGTCGCACCAGTTGAAGCAGGTGGAGAGCGTGTCCCCCGCGGGGTGGGACTCGGCCTTGTATTTTGCCCGGTCACTGGCGATCTTGGCGCGTACCTCTGCGGCGGTTGGTAGATTCAGCGTGACGGTGGCGCCGTCGGCGTTCAGCATATCCGGGATGGTGTCATAGACGTGGGGGTCGTTGGGCGGCGGTGCCCATTGCAGCGCGGTGGAGGGTGTGTTCAGGCGCAGGAGTGTGAAGCCATCCGTGATGCACTGGCGGCCCTGTTCGTCCAGAAACGCGCCGGCGAAGTGGGAGCGAATCCCGCCCTGCTTGGCGGCGGCAGCCCTGCCGATACGGCGGAGGGCGGCGGCGCTGGTGCGGCGCTTGTCCTCCCGCTGGTAGGATTGCGCCATGTCGGTGCGGATGGCGCGGACCAGGAGCGCCAGCTGGTGGCCCGCGCTGATCCCGCCGTGGGTGTGGGGGTCGATGGCGGGTTCAAGGGCGCAGAAAAAGCGGCGTTCCTGTTCCGGGAGGGAATAGGCGATGGCGTAGAGATTTTCCAATAGCTTTTCGGGGGTCATAGTGTGGTGCTCCTTTCGTGTGGTGTTCAGGCGGTGAGGGCGTCGCGCTGGGCGATGAGCGCGGCCAGCTCGGCGGTGTGGATGGTGCGGCGGTGCTGTTCAATACAGTTGTTCGCCGCCTGACAGACGCGCTTTCGCTGTTCGGCGTTGAGGTACGGCGCGGCGGTGCGGAGGGCGGCAGCGGCGGAGAGGAGCTGCTGGCGCTCTTCCTCCGTGGCCGCGGTGTGGGTCTTGATCCGTGTGGGCATGGTGGCTCCTTTCTTTGTCAGGTGCGCCGCTGGGGCGGGCGTTTAACTTGCTGGTAACTTGCCGGGCGGTTTTGTTATTCGGTCAGGCTGAGGGCACGGCGGGCGGCGGCTTCGGCGTTGGGGGTAAGCTGGCGCTGCCATGCGCTGTACCGGGGGGACCAGCGGAAGCCGTTTTGTTTCAGCGCGGCGCGGGTGTCCTCGTCGGGCTTTTCGTCAAAGAGTATCTGGAGGCGGTCGGCTTCGAGGTTGCGGACAATCTCGCCTCCGGAAAATTTTGTGCTTTCGGCGGGTTGCTCGGCCTGCTCCGTGCGCTTGTCCAGCTCGTCAAGACGGGCTTGTACGCGCTTGATCTTGCCGCGAAGGCTGGTCAATTCGTAGTCAGGGACGGGAGACTTGACCCAGGGGCAGCGTTCTTGTGTGTCGGCAAAGCTGGCGGTGAGCTTGGCGGCGGCCTCGGCGGTCAGGCCGGGGAAGCCATCGAAGGATTTGTGTTTGCGGTAGTAGGCGTTTAGGGCTTTGCTTTCGTCGAGCTTGTTTTGAAGCTTTTGGAGCTGGTCGGCGAGCATTTCGCGGGCGTGAGGGTCGGCCAGATCGACCGGGCCGGAGCCGACGGCCTCGATCTTGTTCAAGATGGCCTTGATCTCGTCGTACTCGTTCCAGAGGGTGCCTTCACGGGACATCTTCTTTTCGTGCTTTTTCATGTTGTAATTGCCCGCGCCGGAAATGAACTGGCTGGGGTAGCTGGCTTGATTGCGGTTGTAGTCGTTCATCCACTGGGCAAGGCGGCGGGCGTAGCGGTCAAGCAGCGCGTCGAGCTTGTCGTGGTAGTAGGGGCTGACCTTGGCTTTCCGTGCCTCCACCAGCGCGGCGGCCTTGTCCACGGCGCGGCGGTATTCCGCCGTTGCGCTGCCGGGCTTGTAGTCGCTCATGTGGACGCAGTAGTGAGCGTTGCGAGCGGTGTCCTCGCTGATCTCGTAGTAGGTCGGAACCGTAGCAGGTCGATTTTCCGGGGCGGGCTGTTCTGCCTGTTCTGCCGGTTCCGGGGTGATGGCCTCCGGCTGTTCTGTGAGCGCTTCTGCACCTGCGCCGGTGGCGGGCTGCTGTTCGGCGGCGGAGGGCTGTTCAGCCCGGAGGCCGTCGGAAATGGAGCGGTAAAAGGCTTGTGTTTCTTTCGCATCTTTGACGGTCTGGTTGTCCTCGCCAAAGTCCCATGTATACCGGTTGATCGTCGCGTCAAGGCTGGCCGCCTCATCTGCAAAGTAGGCCGCAATATGGGCGGTGTTGGGAAATAGCTTGATCTCGATTTCTGCGCGTTCCCGGTTCCACTCGTTGGCGGCGGATCGCTTGTCCCGGCTGTTCACGAAGGCGTGAATAGGCCAGAAGCAAAGATTATCCTTTGCGGTGCTGAGTTCGCCGTTGCGCTTGATGCGGCGTAGGCAGTGATCGCGGCCACTCCAATTCGGATCGCCGGGGGAGTGCTCGACGAAGTAAAGTCCGTTGTCATTCTTGAAGTATGCGCCGGTGATTTCCACCACGTCGCCGGTTTTCATGGAACGGTTGTTCTTGTCGTTCATGGTAAAACCTCCTGAAATTGTGCTTGAAATTGATGACATTTTGTGTTCCTCCTGTTGTGTAGTCTGTTCCCCGTGTCAAGGGAACGAATTTACTTTTCTCGATGGGGTGGAGCTGGTGCGCCCAACTCCCCAGAGGCGGCGCGGCGGCTGTTCAGCGTTTGCGGGGCTGTTCGATCCGGTCCAGCAGGCGAACGAAAAGCGCCGCCAGGGTGGCGGCGCCGGTGGCGGTGACGATGCAGGAAAAGACGGTCATTTTTAGCGCTCCTTTCGCTTGATACTGTCTGTGATGTTGTCCCAGTAGAATTTATAACCGGTTCCGAGCTGCTCAAAAATTACGGACTGGGCAAAGGTGTAAAACGGGGTGAACACCTCGCCGCGGCTGGTGTATGGGCTGCGCTCTGTGTTCCAGTCGATGCCCAGCCGCCCGGATTCCCGGCGGACGGTGAACACGTCGCCGAAATGGCGCGTCACGATTTCGCGCCCGCTTGTGTCGTACAGGTGGACGCGCACGCGGTCGCCCTCGGATAGGTCGGCGGGACGATACCCGTCGATCTGGTACGTTGACGGGATGGCGAAGAACATATTTTTATGTTTTTCGCTGTAGCTGGCGCGGAACAGGTCGCCGGAGGTGGCAACGGCGATATAGTCGCCGCCGGTGTGGATGTCCTCAAATTGCAAAAGCTGCATTTTGTTCTCCTTTCCGCCCGGTTTCGGGCATGAAAAAAGCGCTCCCAGAAAATCTCCGGGGGCGCTGTTCGTGTTTTGCCCCGCATTTTTCCGGGGCTGCTGTTCAGGTGGTGGGGGTGTTCTGCTCCGACTGTTCCGCCGGGGCGGGCTGTTCCGCGGTCATCGTCTGGCCGTCCGGCAGGTGGAAGGACACCGAGAAGCCACAGCCCAGGGCGGCGGCAATGGCGGCCAGATCGGACACGCTCCAATTATCGCGGCGTATTTTCTGGCTGATGTTTTGCGGCGTGGTATTCGTCCGCCGTGCAAGTTCGCTTGCGTTTCCGTCGCACTCCAGAAGAACGCGGCGCACAAGTTTAGAAATCTGCATTTTATAACACCTCTTTCCGGGCGGCCTGCTTATAGTCTACCGGCAAAACCGCTTTTTGTGCATAGATTAAACTATTTTATTGATTTTGTCAATATGCACATTTCAGGGTTAAATTATTTGTTAAATTTGACGATTGAAAAATGTAACTATATAGTTTAATATTGTAAGTGCAAAAGCAAATACAAATTTTGATTTTTGGAGGTACAAACGATGACAAATTACAAATTCTCTTTCCACTGCGTGGACAATGGCGGCAAGCACCAGGCTTTTACCGTGAGCGCACCAAACAAGGCGGCGGCGATTGAAAAGGCCATGAAAAAGGCCCGGAAGAACGCCGCGGGCGACATCTGCGGAACGTGGGAAATCAAGCTGCAGCCCAGCTTTTGACAACGCCTGACGCTTCCGGAGGGGTTGAGCGTATCAGCCCCGCCCCATAAAACTATTATAGGAGGATCAAAAAAATGGAACTCAAAAACTACACGATCAAGGACATCGAGAGCATGAGCGCGGCGGATCTGGCCAGCTTCGCGGAGGAAGTGGAGACGATCAAGAGCCACACGGTCTATTATATCGATTTTGGCGGCTACTTCGGTTTTTCCGCCTGCGTCACCGCCGACGGCCAGCACATCAAATATGCGAACGACTACGAACTACACCACAAAGGCAAGAGCCGGGACGAGCTGCGCGAGCTTTACCGCCGGGAGCTTTCCGGGAAACTCTTTACAGAGTCGGAGCTTTCCACCGTCAGCAGCTACGAGGACGCACAGCGCAAGCGCTATTTTCTCATGAACTACTACGGAGAGCGCCGCCCCCACGTTTCCGCCTTTTATATCGGGGAAGCCCCGGACGTTTCCGGCCTGACGTTTAGCCCTGTTTTCATGGCCTATTATAAGGACTCCGCATTTGTGAAGCACGGCGCGGAGCTGCTGCACACGCTGAGCGAGGCGGAGCGGAAGAACGCCGAAAATTTTGACTACTGGCGCGGCGCTTTCCTGCATGAAATGTTTAATCATGAATACGCCATCAACTGGCAGGCAGATTATGACGTTTGCGCCTGCTTCGGTAACTGCGAGGGCGTAAAGGACTACACCGACCGCGCCGAGCTTTTCGCCGCCTGCGGCTTTAACGCCACCCAGCGGAGCGCCTACGACGCAGCACGCCGCGAATACTACCGGCAACAGAAGAACGCCGAAAACTACTAAAGGAGGGCAACAGACAATGAAAGAGAACACCAAGACCGCCCGCGCCGAGTGGGAGAGCATGAGCGGGGAACAACAGTATAACGCGCTTGTGGCGATGGCCTGGACCGTGCGCCGGAAGGCAGAGGCCCGCAACCAGACCGGCGCCGCGTGGATCGAGACCGAGGACGACGCGCAGACCGTAGCCGCCGACGCCTGGACTCGTATGGGCGCCGCGCTGACCCGCAACGAGGCCCAGGACGCGCCCGCGCCGCTGGCGGTGATCCTGTACCGGGCAGCAGCCCAGGCCGCGCACAGCATAAGCAGAGCCGAGCAGAGACACGCCCGCGCCATATCCGCCACCATTGACGACGACGGCGCCGAGCGCTGGCAGATCGACACCGAGGCCGGCGCGGACTGCGACGCGATAGCACCCAGCCCGGAGGCCGCCGCGATCCTGCGCGAGAGCGTGGAGAGCGTCGCCCGCGACCAGGTGGACCGCGTAGCGCTGACCATGACCGCCCGCGGGTACACTACGGCGGAGATCGCCGCCGCGCTGATGGTTGACCGGTCCACCATTTCCCGCCGCCTGTACGCCATGCGGGACCGCTACCACGCGCAGCAGGACAACGCCCAGGACTAACCACGGACGCGCCCAGCAGGGCGCAGGAAGGAGACAAGACGCCATGACGACCAACAACACCACCAGCCCGGAAACCCTGTACAACATCGCCCCAGAGGGCAAAGCGCGGCTATACACCGCCGTGGAGATCAGAGCCGCAGCGGCGGACGGCCTGCAAATCTGGCTTGACGTGGGCCAGCACTTCCCCCACATCCCGTGCCGCCTGGCCGCCACCGTGCGCGGGTGGGTGACAGCAGTAAGCGACAAAGGCGCAATATATCAGGCGTGGGCCGGAGACTTCCACGGCAGCCCCGCCGAGATCGTCACCACCTGACCCAAGGCGCAGACAACCGAAGAAGCCCAAACCAGCGCCGCCAGGACGGAACCAAAACCGCCCCAGCGGTGCTAATTTTATGCCCGTGTAGATTTTTGACTTTGCCCCCGGAAATATAGAAAACGGACAGAAACGCCCCGCCACGCTTTTCTGTTGCCGAAGTAATACCCCGACACCGCCCCCCAGAGAAAAACGCCGTCAGCAGCCCCACAGAGGGCAAAGAAACGGGAAAGAGCAGCGGCAGCCCATCACGCGTGCGCGCGCGTTAATTCCGGGCGCGGTTGAATAAAGAAGAATATACCCCCGTATACAACCATACCCAGCAGGGCAGAAACGAGCACCAAAAAACCCAACGGGACACCCGCAGCAGGAGAACAACGGAGAAGGACGGAGACCACCAGCGGCAAGCACTGACCGGAAGAAAAGAGCGGCGGCGAGGGGAGGGAAGGAGAGTCGCCCGGCGGCCTATGTTCCGGGCTGAACAGCGGACAGACGGCGACCGGCAGCGGCGGCGATCCCCGGGCCCCATGCCGTGACCATCCGGCAGGCGGCAGCCACTACCGGCAAAACAGCCGAAACCGGCGGAAATCGTCAAATCAAAGACCGAAAGCGGACAAAATGAAAGGGAACTTGCAAAAATCGGAACATTCCTTTACATATTAGGGCAATATGGAAAGGAAAGCACCCCGGCGGCGGGCGTTTTTCCTGCAAAATTCGGCGGAAATGGACGGCACCGGCGCCCGCTGGACACCACCGGCACCACCTGACCACCCCCAGGACGGCAACCCGGGGGAGGTTTACAAACCGGAAGGGCAAAGCCTTTTCTCTCTGCTACGCAACTCTCCTTCCCGCCTACACGTTCCCTTTTCCGTGTCCATATCCACGTTCCATCTCCGTATTCGGTCTCGTTCCTACGCAGACCGGGGGTAGGGGGGTAGTTTTGAAACCGGGTCGAAAAAACGAAACGGTCAAAAGGCCGAGGCCGAAAAATAAAAATTTCGGCGGGCGCAAGCGCCATATATGTGAGGGGGAGGTACGGCCTTTGTGCGGCGGTGGTGCGAGGGTGGCGGCAGGGTGTTGACACGGATGTTATATGGGGGCGAAAAAGTTTTTCTGCTTCCCTTGACACGGCGATTAGACTACCGGTTGCCAAAGGGTCGGGAGCAAATTACCGGCAAGTTAGATATAGGGAGAGAGGGAGCAGGAACTATGACTTTGCGGAGGATGGGAGATGTAGCGACGGACGTGCTGCTGGACGAAGTGCTGGGCGGCAGGGTGGACGAAATGCTGCTGGACAGGGACGCGAACCTTGGTGCGCTTCTTCGTCTGCGGCGGAACTTCCCGAAAGCGGCGCTGAAACTGACGGACGATCAGTGGGTGTACCTGAGTGAGATGTACGAGGGCGGCATGACGGTAACGGAGGTCGCGGCGCTGCACGATGTGAATAAGAGCACGGTCAGCCGGAGCATAAACCGTGCGAAAAAGACTTTGCAGGACTACCTACAGTTCTGCCTGTGATGGGAGTGGGGACGAGAGACATGGGACGGATGAACCAGCCGCTGACGAATGAGGCGGCGAAGAAACTGATGGCGCTGGACGTGCAGGACAAGGAGATACTGACCTATGAAAAGCTGGACGAGTGGTACACCGCATGGGGCGGACAGTGCTATGTCAGCTTCTCCGGCGGCAAGGACAGCACGGTGCTGGCGTATCTGGCGGCACGGTATCTGGCAAGCTACAGAACGCCGATATGGCCGCTGAACCTGGTGTTTGTAAACACTGGGTTGGAGTACCCGGAGATACAGAAGTTCGTCAATGAGTACGCCGACTGGCTGCGGAGGGAGTTTCCCCGCGTGACCGTCAATCTTGTACGCCTGCGTTCGAAGATGAACGTTCGACAGGTGGTGACGAAGTACGGGTACAGCATCATCAGCAAAGACGTAGCGCACCGGATAGAAACTGCGCGGCGTTCACCAGATAGCCGAAGTATGAAGCTATTGCGTGGGGAAGTCTTACGCCCCGATGGGGAAAAGAGCATATACAACTGCGAAAAATGGGAGTATTTGCTTTCGGCTCCATTCCTCATATCAGACAAGTGTTGTGGAATTATGAAAAAGTCCCCATCAAAGAGCTATGAGCACCGAGCGGATGTCAAGCCCATGACGGCAACAATGGCGGAGGAAAGTCTTCTGCGGATGCAAAAATGGCGCGAAACCGGCTGCAACGCCTTTGAAGGAAGGCGTCCCTTATCTAAGCCCATGAGTTTCTGGACGGAGCAGGACGTGCTTCGGTTCATCGTAGACCGCCAACTCCCCTACGCCAGCGTGTACGGCGACATCGTGGCCAGCGACGGCGAGAACGACTACGGCGCGACGCTGATCGACTGCAAGCTGCACTGCACAGGATGCCAGAGGACGGGGTGTATGTTTTGTGGGTTCGGTGCGCACCTAGAAAAAGGTGTCAACCGATTTCAGCTCATGAAACTGACACACCCGAAGCACTACCAGTTCTGCATCGGCGGCGGGGCGTTCGACACGGACGGGCTGTGGAAGCCTACGAAGGACGGATTGGGCTATGCGCGGGTGCTGGACTACATCGGAGTGAGGTATTGAGATGAGCACTGGATATGCGGAGAAGAGTGCGCTTTTCAGTGAAGTTCAAAAGGCACTGAAAGCCCTCAATCTGAGGGCGAAACAGTACGGCGTTGACGAGGTTTATAACTGGTGCAAGTTCGTTCTGGGCGCGAAGCCGGGGAGCTTTACCGATGGGCAGCAGATCGCGGCGGTGTTCTTCATGCAGACCGCACACAAGTTCCTTGATGGCCTTGCGGATGTGCGCGATATAGGTGGGGCAGAACCCCGGACGACATTTATGGAGTTCAAGCCGAAGGTGACATACCGGCTTGACGAACAGATCTGGTGGAAGTTGCTTCAGGCGCGAGCGCTTGGAGGTGAGATGATATGTTATCAATAAACCGTAGGCTTACTGAGAACCTGAGAGAGCATTACACGACAGGCATGGGCGGTATGAGCCGCCTGATTTTTGCTGAGGCGTGGCACTTGCACACCAAGCGGTTATACGGCTGGGAACCGGCGGCGTATATTCCTGCACCGCGAGATGGCGATGTCGCCGTTATATGGAACCGGAGAATGTGTCATTTGCTTGCGCTGCAGAGCCACAACGAAGGAAATCCTTACGGGTATATCTTCTGGGAATGGTATGCGAGAGAATTTGAGAAGTGCTACAAGATGCGCGTGAGCAACAGGCCAAAGCGCATGATGACCTTTGCGCCGGAGATAAAGTTCCGCGGGGAACCGCTGGATATGAGGATGGCGAGGATGATGGAGGAAAGACATGGATAGTTTACAGGCAAGCCGCATAGCGGGCGGCAACAGCGCGATTGGCAGAAGGGAGTCGGATTTTTACCCGACGCCGCCGGAGGTAACGGTGGCGCTGCTGGACTTCCTTCATCTGCCGGAAAACACGGTGATATGGGAGCCGGCGGCAGGTGAAGGGGATATGCTGGAGACGATCAGGGCGTGCGGGTACGGTGAGTCGTTCGGGACGGACATACTCTATGGGCTTGATTTTCTGGAAGCACCTGATACGCCGGATATACATTTAGGCTTTGACTGGATCATCACAAACCCGCCCTTTGCGCGGGCAGAGGAATTTATCCGCAAGGCGGCATCTCTGGGCAAGCCCTTTGCGTTTCTGGTGAAGTCACAGTTCTGGCACGCGAAACGCCGCTTATCTTTGTTTGATGAGTTCCCGCCCAGTTACATTCTGCCCCTGACATGGAGGCCGGACTTCTTTTTCAAGGACGGCCACGGCGGCAGCCCATTGATGGATGTGATGTGGTGTGTTTGGCTCATGCCGCACATTAAGGGAACGCAGACGGTGTACAGACCGTTGGAACGACCGAAAGGAGAGATAGAAACATGATCGTATGTGAAAAAGCCGGCATCAAGGACAGCGGGGAGCGTACCACCTTCAGCACCGGGGCGCAGCGGGATATGCACAGCGGGAAAGGCCGCATGGATCTCCTGCCGTGGGCGGCGATCATCGAGGTAAGCAAGCACTGCGAGGCCGGTGCGCTCAAGTATGGGGTGCATAACGTCGATAAAGGCATCCCCACCAGCAGCCTGATGGACAGCGCCATGCGACACGCGGCGAAGTATCTGGACGGACAGGAGGACGAGGATCACCTGCTGGCGGCGGCGTGGAACCTGCTGTGGGCAATCGAGATGCGCTGCAAAAAGCCGGAGTGCGTAGATACGCCGTGGAAGGAGGAAAAGGCATGAGCAAGGCCGTGATGATAAGCATTCGTCCCAAGTGGTGCGAGAAGATTTGTAGGGGTGAAAAGAGCATTGAGGTGCGAAAGACCCGTCCGAAGCTGGAAACGCCGTTTAAGTGCTACATTTACCGGACAAAAGGAACTGTTCCCCATATCATCAATGATAAATGGGTACAGATGGAGGTTGGCGGAACGATCATTGGCGAGTTTATCTGCGACCGCATTTATGAGCTGGAAACGCGCTCACCCGGCGGCAGCTACTCTGTCAAGGGTGAGGGTCAGCCGACAACAAACGATGTGGCGCGGCAGTCGTGCCTTACCCTCAAAGATATGCACGAGTATCTGCAAGCGAAGGCTGGCTACGGCTGGCATATCTCCAACCTGAAAATCTACGATCCGCTGAAGAAACTGAGCGAGTTTTCTCCTGTGTGCATGTATAAAAATGATGATAAATCGTGTCAATCGCGCATGATTGCTTGCTCATATCAAAAATATGACTACAACCCTGACGGGAGTATCAATCTTGTTGAGTGTGGGAGAACGCTTGAACGCCCGCCCCAGAGCTGGTGCTATGTAGAGGAGGTGGAGTGATGGAACGACTGACGAAGCGCGACACCGATGGACAGGCAATGATGGACTGCCAGAAGTGCAAAGCAGACTGGACGGGAAAGCATGGTAAGCCGATGGCTGACTGTACCGCGCTGTACTGCCGCAATCGTGTGAAAGACCGACTGACGGAATATGAGGACACGGGGCTGACGCCAGCGGAGGTGTCTGAGCTGATTAAAGACTGGAGCGACCTTTGCACCGCTGTGGGGGAGTGCGGCGGGATCGATATGATACGAGAAATTTGCAAGGCAGACAAAGAGAAAAGATTGGTGGTGCTGCCATTCAGAGTGGGGGCCAAGGTGTATACGCTGCTTTGCGGTGAGGTCGTAGAGAAAACCGCTATCGAGTTCCGCGTGAACGGATTTTCGAAGCCGGGAGTGAGCGCGGTTCTGGCTGCGGACACCCTTGCGCCGGCTATCACGCCGCTGCGGTTTGCCATTGGGCGAACCGTATTCCTCACCCGTGAGGAGGCGCAGAAAGCGCTGAAGGAGGGCAATTAGGGATGAAGTCTTTGGTTATTTACCACAGGAAGCGTGGCAGCGTACACGGCTGTGTAATCGACAGCCAAGCGGCGCGGAAGCGGCTGGAAACTGCGCTGAGTTGCATTGGGAACCATGAGACCCATTATGTGCTTTGCGAAATTGATGGAGATTGGCGCGATTACGGCTACGAAGAGCTTGCAGATGCGTGTCGGCGTCAATGTAAGCCAGAAAGCGAAGATCAACAGGACGACAAAATCTACGTTGTAGTGCCAAGAGGTATTACGCCGGTAAGAATTTTCGGGAATGGGAAAGAGAGGGAAACCAATATGAGGAAGTTTTCAAATGCGATGATGCTGGCCGGAAACCTGCACGAGGGAGGCTATGTGGAGACCGTGGATGGCCGGGTGGGGTACATCAAAGGCATCTGCCGGTGTGAGAAATGCCGGGAGCGTGGGTTCTATGAGCCGATCGTACATTTTACGGACGGTGAGGAGGACTGCATCACCAAGTACGAGGCGGAAAGCGGCTTCAAGGGCTACAGGCGTATCGGACGGTGGGAAACCGAAGAAAAATCACAAAAGCCGAAAGAGATCGAGCGACTGAAAGAAGTCGCGAAGGAGAATATCTGGAATGAGCGTAGCGGTGGGTGGCTCTATGCTCAGCAGAACAAAATCAATGAACTGGTGGACGCCGTGAACGAACTGCGAAAGGGGAGAACGTGATGGAGATGCGTAAGGTACTGATCGCCCGGATGAAGGGCGGCATTGGAGATGCTGTGGCTATGACACAGTACATCCTGAACGGGTTGTCCTGCGGGGTACTGGTGCTGCCGGACGAGGTGATCTCCTACTCCGTGGAGGAACTTCCGATGCCGCCCGAGGCGGAGGCGTGGGATGAGAAGTACATAGGCAAGCCGCCCGCAGAGGAATCTATGCCGGAGCTTCCCGCCGTGGAGGTGGTGCCGGTGGTGAAGGAGGAAAGCGAACAGGCGGATGGCAACGAAGCCCAGCCAGACCCCACACCGCAGCCGGCGGAACCCGCTACGCCGTTTAAGCCAAAGGGCGCGATGGCGGAGATCAAGCGGGAGGTTTTTATACGGCTGCAAGCCTACCAGCAGAGAACAAAATTGGGCCGGGCGCAGAGAGTGTCCGACGCCACCGGCGGCAAGGTAGCGCCTGACGTGGTGCGGCTTGGCCTGCTGGAGGCGCGTGACATCGGCGTTGATCGCTGGAAACTTATCGGAAAGGCGCTGGACAAACTGGAGGAGGAAGCGGAGAAATGAAAATCTACATAGCTGGAAGGATCACCGGAAACCCGCACTATAAGGCACAGTTCAAAGCTACGGCGGCTATGCTTCAGGAAAATGGGCACACCGTTCTGAACTCGGCGGAGCTGCCGGAAGGTATGAAGCCGGCCGACTATATGCGTATATGCTTTGCCATGCTGGATAGCGCGGACGTGGTGATTTTTCAGCACGGATGGCAGGAGAGCAAGGGCGCAAAATTGGAGTACGATTACGCGAGATACATCGGTAAGGATGCGATTGCCATTGACCCTCTTTCAAGGGACGACACCAACGACATCCTCCGCGCCGTGGCTTCCACTGAGAAGTGGATACGCGAAAGGAAAGCGCACTGTAATGGATAAGGCGATTTGGACGGTCTGCACCGCCAAGCTGTGCCCCAAGTGCATCAAGGAGATGGAAGCGGAGTACATCGTGTACCTGACGCACGAGCAGCAGAGAAGCCCGATGCGGGACAAAGCGATGCGCGGATACTGCGACCGCTGCCATGAGGAAAGCCTCATGCTTCGGATGCGCCAGTACACCATGAACGGCAGGACGCTGCGGGCGAAGGGGCTGGATAAGAAGTGGAGGGAGTATTTATGAGCACAATGGGAACTGTTTTAGGAGTCCTCGTCGGCCTCGTTCTGGCCGTCGGATTCACCGTATTTATCTGCCTCATTTCCAAGGACAATGGGCAGGGACGGCAGAGGTATCAAGGGTATCAGCCGACCAAGCCTGTGGAGGGGGGCCCTCCGCGCAATGCAAGAAGTAGTGTGCAGGCCCCTGTTTGGGAGCAGAGAAACAGGGCACGCCTGGAGATCGATCAAAACTATTTTTATTACGATGGCTTTCCCATCGGCGTCGTTGACGATGATAAGCCGTATGCTTGGTGTATCCGTATCCTCAAGAGTCAGTGTAAAACGTATTATAACCCGAAAACGGGGAAACTTGAGGTCTTGCCTGTTTGCGGGCAAACGGAGGACAGGACATGAACCAGTACAACAGAAAGCCACGCGGCAAACTGGAGGTGTGTCCGCACTGTGGCAGGGACAGCGGGGAGCGAAAGATCGGGATTCATGTACCGGAGCGGTATTACGTTCGCTGTGTGAGCTGCGGATGTACCCTGTCTGGGTGGAGCCAGAGCGCCGCTACGGCAAGCTGGAACAGATTGAGCAGGAAGGTGAGAACATGAAAAGCAAATGCTGTGTTGGCTGCATGTGGCACGAGGAATGGACGTGGGCGTGTTTCAACGGAGACAGCCCCTATTGCGCCGATTTTGTAAACTGCGGGTGTCCGCTGTATGAGGAGAAAGAGAAGGAGGGCGAAGAATAATGGGACTTTGCGCTCGTGCGAAAGGGCTGACCGATGAAACCGGATTCGACTGTGGGTATCTTACATACGGCACGT
>ERZ1026848.311-NODE-311-length-27812-cov-7.672947_pt1 | contig 27812 bp, 16 predicted proteins | sample MGYA00380154_ERZ1026848 | MGnify/ENA primary metagenome ERZ1026848 (study PRJEB33269, sample SAMEA4719790) | human gut metagenome | biome: human-associated habitat; feature: organic feature; material: feces | place: Cameroon | collected 2013-10 ...
GTCTTGCTATTATTTAATTAATTAATAAAGCTGCGTTATTATTTTATGCCTTATATTTATTTCAAGGAGGTAAATGATGAAAAGAAGAAACAAAAGAGTCGTTGCGCTGCTGCTTTCGGCAGTCATGCTCATCGGCACAGGGACAATCGCCTTCGCGCAAACCGCAGACGAAGCTACCGAGCTGTCCAAAAAGACGGCGGAGCAGGTTGAGGCCGAGGGACTGGTCATGCTCAAGAATGAAGACGATATTCTTCCTCTCAAGGGCAAGAAGGTCAATGTTTTCGGCACGGCAAGCGCCAACCCCTTCTACGGCGGAGGCGGATCCGGCGCCATAAACGGCGACAATGCAACGAGCTTTTACTCTGCACTCGAAGCGGCGGGCATAAGCTATAACAAAGAGCTTGCCAAGATTTATTCAAACTACGCAGGAAAAAATTCCATGAACTGGAGCGAGATATTCAGCGGCGGCTTAATGGCCATGTTCGTTAAGCTTGTAGGCGGGCAGATGAGCAGAATCGAGATGCCCGTCAAAGATATCTCCTGCCGAACCCTCAGAGCGGCAAAGAAATACTCGGACACGGCAATTATTTTCATCGGCCGCGCGGGACTTGAATCCGAGGATCTCGACGAATCAGACCTCAGACTCAATGATGCGGAAAAGGCAATGGTCGACTATGTTACATCAAATTTCAAAAAGTGCATAGTCGTTCTCAATGTTTCGAACGCGCCCGAGCTCGGTTGGCTCGACGAATACGAGAGCATAAAGGCCGCGCTCTATGTAGGCGCACCCGGCGAATACGGATTCAACGCCGTCGCCAAGGCTCTGACCGGCGAGGTCAACCCCTCCGGCAGGCTCACCGACACAATAGCGTATAATGTCTCCGATCACCCCTCGTCGCAGAACTTCGGCAGCACAAGTTATCTGATGAGCACCGAAAAGTTTGTCGAATATCAGGAGGGCATCTATATCGGCTACAGATATTTCGAGACCTTCGCACCCGAAAAGGTTCAGTATCCGTTCGGCTACGGCCTTTCGTATACAAACTTCGAGTGGTCGGATTTCAAAGCAGACATTGACAAAAAAGGCAATGTTACGGTCAAAGTAACGGTAAAAAACACGGGCAAATGCAGCGGCAAGGATGTCGTTCAGGTCTATTTCACCCCGCCGTATTCTGCCGATAGTGGTATAGAAAAGGCAGAAAAAGTTCTTGCGGGCTACGCAAAGACCAAGGAGCTCGCCCCCGGAGAGAGCGAGACCGTCACAGTCTCCTTCGACACCTACGGTATGTCATCCTATGACACCGCTAAGGGCTGTTATGTCCTGAGCGCGGGCAGCTATCGCATCTTTGCGGCGCACGATGTCAAAAACGAAGCCGTCGGAATGAGCCGCAGCTTTAACCTCGGCGGGCAGGATATCAAAAACGATCCCGCCACGGGCACTGCGATAAAGAATCTGTTTGATTACGCCGCAGGCGACATAACATATATGTCCAGAGCGGATGTCGAGGGCACATACCCCGCTCCCGCAGAGAGAAAAAGCGCAGACATCATAAAAGACTCCGACAAGCGCCCCGAGCCCATGACCGAGGGCACTGTTCCCACGACGGGCGCCGTCTATGAGGACGGAGTGATAACCCTTCAGGATGTCTACCGCGACGAGAGCCTTTGGGACAAATTCCTTGATCAGCTCACGGTCAGCGAGATGATTGAGCTCATAGGCGACTGCGCATATCAGTCACCGGCCAACGAGAAGTACGGTATTCCCTCTACCTACGACAACGACGGCACGGCGAACGTCAAGGGTGCCGGCGGATTTCTCTACAAAGATGCAGGCGTTGCCTACCCGACGGAGACTGTCTGCGCTCAGACGTGGAACGACGAGCTTATCGAAAAAATGGGCGCGGCTATAGGCAAAGAGGCCGTAAGCCTCGGCACGGACTATCTCTATGCCCCCGCGTGCAATATGCACCGCAGCCCGATGGGCGGCAGAAACTTTGAATATTATTCGGAGGATCCGCTCCTCTCCGGCAAGATGGCGGCGGCATTCACCCGCGGCGCTCAGAGCGAAAAGCTGTTAGTAACTGTCAAGCATTTTGCTCTCAACGACCAGGAGACCGCACGAATGGGCATTCATGTCTGGTCAAATGAGCAGGCAATAAGAGAGATCTATTGCAAGCCGTTTGAAATAGCCGTCAAGGAGGGCGGCGCAAAGGGCATAATGAGCGCGTTTAACCGTATCGGTACAAAATGGTGCGGCGGCACGCCCGAGCTGCTCGTTGACCTGCTCAGAAACGAGTGGGGCTTCGACGGAATAGTTATCACGGACGCGTATACAAACCTCACCGGTTACGGCTATATGGACCCCGTTCTCGCCGTATATGCGCGCAACAACGAGCTGCTCTGTATGCTTTGGAGCGTGCGCAAAATTACGCTCAGCCCCTCAATGAAGCTGGCCTACAAAAACGACCCGATAGGCTTCGGAACAGCTTTGCGTGACTGCACAAGGGGTATTCTCAAGAACAAGATGCTCACAAAAGCATTCCTTGAAACAGTAGAACAGTAATATTTCAAACGGCGGCATCGAATTTTCGGTGCCGCCGTTTTTTCTTTTGCCTGTATATTGCTTGATGTTTTTCTCGCCGCAGAGTATAATTAATTTTATAAATATTTCTATTGAGGTGCAAACGGTGAGGGACAAGCTCAGCGTATTAAAAGAATATTTCGGCCACGATTCTTTCCGCGAGGGGCAGGACAGAATAACGGACAGCCTGCTCGGCGGGCGCGATGTTCTCGGCATCATGCCCACAGGCGCCGGGAAGTCGATATGCTATCAGGTGCCTGCGCTCATGTTCGACGGCATCACTATTGTCGTCTCCCCGCTCATCTCGCTGATGAAAGATCAGGTCAGCGCGCTCGTCCAGTCGGGCGTCGCCGCCGCATACATAAACAGCTCATTGACCCACGCGCAGTATCTGAAGGTGCTGCAAAACACGGAGAACAGCAAATATAAAATAATTTATGTCGCGCCGGAGCGGCTCTGCGCGCCCGCTTTTCTCGAAATATGCCGCAATCTCAATATATCCATGGTCGCGGTCGACGAGGCGCACTGCGTCTCGCAATGGGGTCAGGATTTTCGCCCGAGCTATCTGAAAATACCCGATTTTATCGACGCTCTTAACTCCCGTCCCGTTGTCGGCGCGTTTACCGCTACCGCCACTGGAGCCGTCAGAGATGACATAAAAACTCTGCTCAGGCTCGTCTGTCCGCTCGTTGTCGCAACGGGCTTCGACCGGCCGAACCTGTTCTTTTCCGTCATGCGGCCGAAGAACAAATCGATCGAGCTGATGAAGCTGATAAAAGAGCGCAAGAATGAATCCGGCATAGTTTATTGTTCGACGCGCAAGGCGGTCGAGGAAGTGTGCGAACTGCTTCAAAAGAACGGATTCGCCGCTACCCGCTACCACGCGGGGCTGGATGAAAATGAGCGCAGGCGCAATCAGGACGATTTTGTCTATGACCGCGCGGCGATAATGGTCGCCACAAACGCATTCGGCATGGGGATCGACAAATCGAATGTATCGTTCGTCATCCACTACAACATGCCGAAGAATATGGAGAGCTACTATCAGGAGGCGGGACGCGCCGGGCGCGACGGCAGGAGTGCGGACTGTATTCTGCTCTACAGCGCAAAGGATGTGCGGACGAATCAGTTCTTAATAAACAACTCCGAGCCGAACCCCGACCTCACTGAAGACGAGCAGGAGGAGGTCAGACGGCGCGACAGAGAGCGGCTCAAGCAGATGACTTTTTACTGCACGACGCACAGATGCCTGCGCAAATTCATACTCGAATATTTCGGCGACAAGGGTCCCGAGCGGTGCGAAAAATGCTCCAACTGTCTCTCGAATCACAAGAACACGGATATTACAATTGACGCGCAGAAGATAATGTCATGCGTCGCACGGACGGGTCAGCGATACGGCAAAAAAGTAATTTGCGATGTCCTGCGCGGGAGCAAAAACGAGCGGCTGATATCCGCCGGGCTGAGCAGACAATCGACCTACGGCATAATGGCGAACTGCCCCGAAAAGCGGCTACGTGACATCATCGACCACCTCTGCGAGAACGAATACATGACCGCACAGGGCGACGAATACCCGATACTCAGGCTCGCGCCGAAGAGCCGCGGGGTTCTGACGGGTCAGGAGACGCTGCGCATGATGCTCGAGATACCGCAGAAAAAGAAAGCGGCAGCCGCAAAAGACGCTCCGCTCCCGCCGGCGGACGAAAAGCTCCTCGCCGCGCTCAAGGATCTGCGAAAAAGTCTCGCCATGCGCCAGAGCATACCTGCATATGTCGTTTTCACCGACGCGACACTTGTCGATATATGCCGCCGAAAGCCGAAAACGCAGGAGGAATTCATGGAGGTCTCCGGAGTCGGTCAGGCAAAATCCCGGCGCTACGGCGAAGTTTTTCTCGCAGTTATTGCGGAATTTTCGGAAGATATGTAACTGTTATATATGACAAACCGCTGACCACAAGCACCTGCATGGTGACACTTGGGTCAGCGGTTTGCTATATGTAGGAGTTTAAAATGGTTATCAATATTAATCAGAGGCATCTTTCGACATGCACACAATGCCGACAGCTGCGTAAAGTGACACAAGAAAGAACTCATCAAAGAAAAGTATATCAAGACTCATCCACGGCAGAACTGTTCCGACGCACATCAGCGCCGCATATTTCCAATCCGTTTTTGTGTTTTCCGCAGATTTAAATATGTCTTTTAGAAAGAAATACATCCACGCCGCAATCAGGGGAAGTCCTATCAATCCAAACTGAAAAACGCCCTGTATAACCGTGTTGTGAGAGGCTCGTCCTTTTATTATCACCGGGGAGTATCCCTCTCCCAACAGTGTAACATCTATGTTTTCTAAAAATTCATTTATATAGTTTTTCCAAATATCGGTGCGCCCCGTTGTCAGCTGAGAAACATTTGCCGCATAAGCAAATCTGTCGTCGATTATTTGCAGCAGTTCTTTAAACACTGACGACGAAAGGAATATTCCTCCCGCGCAAATGAGTCCTACGAACATTCTCACTCTGCTGTTTCCTCTTCCGCCTTTTTCCATGAGAACCGGTATCCAGAACAAGAAGAGGCACGCCAGCACAACAACAAACATCTTTGACGCAGAAAGCATTCCGCAATACAGAAGCAAAACTGCTGCAATAATAAGCACAGCCTGCCTCAATCTATCCTTTTCGCGGCTCAGAAGCATCAGGATTCCGGCAAGACATGCCGTGATATGCGCAGAGTAGAAATTAGGATCTCCGTAATATCCCGAGAGTCTGGTTATTGTCAGATATGAGTCAACAGTAATATACTGAGCTATGTTATGAAACACGACAAGCTGCTGCGCAGACAGAGCCGCCGTAATTATTCCGAGCGCAAAAAACAGGGTTGTATCGCCGAATGAATCGCAGCTTACACATTTTGTGATACACGGAAGAAGCAGGAGCATCATTATAAAAAACAGATAGGAATTGGTTATCTCATTTCCCTGCACCATTTTGGCAACCGCTGTCAGAATTGCTATCAGAGCCGCAAGCACTATTTGATAAATGTTCAGCGTCATTTTATTTTTTATCAGAGCTACAAAGCAGGAAACAAGCAGCATAACGGTAAAAAATGATATTCCGCCTTTGTAAAATTTCATCAACGGGCTCCACGGAAGAAAGTACAGCAAAACCGGAAGAATTTTTTCTTTCATGCATGCCCAGATGCATATGCCGACAGTTCCGGCAAAAAAGGCTGCTATAAGCAGCATATTGCCGATTATCTGGCCGACACATATGAGCACCGAAAGGAAAACACAGCCACATGCAGCGGCAATATATTCCCTGTCGAGAGCCGGGTTTTGTTTTTCTTTTTCAATCTGTTTTATCATTATGGTTTATCAACTCCGAAAATTGTTTGACTGCCTCGGCATTGTCAAATCTCCGAGTGCTGAGTAATTTTCGCTTATAATTCACTTCATCCCGCGACGCAGCAAGTCGCCTGAGCACATCTCTTATTCCATTCTCCGAGTTATCGCAAACCCAACCGAATCCGGTATCGCGAACCATTTCAAAAGCCGAAGATGTCTCTGTTGAAAGTATCGGCGTCCCGAGGCATGCCGATTCATTTATTACCATCGGAGCCGCCTCCGAAAATGACGGAATAAGCAATATATCTGCTGCCGCCATATATCCGTAGGGATTCTCTTTTTTTCCAAGCAAAGTTACCGCATCAGGGAATTTGCTGTCGGACACAAACATCTCTGCCTGTCGGCTCTGAGCGCCGTCACCGATTATATAATAATTGATATTATCGAAGTCATCACACGCCCCCAAAACCGCCTTTATAGCACGGAGAATCCCCTTTTCTTTTCCAAATCTGGCAACCGTTAAAATATTGAATCTGCTTTGATCAAACTTCTCGGGATGCGTTTGAGCCAGATATCTTATCTCATTGTAATTCTGGCAATTTCTGACTACACAAGTCTTTTGCGAAAGTTCGGGGAAACATCTCAGCAATGATATTTTACAGCCCTCGGAGCACGCCGCTATTCGGTCAAAACGACTGTATATTTTTCTGTTTTTCTTTGATACCGCGCCGATTTTTTCGAAGTCACAATGGACAAAAGTTATCTTCTGCTGTGCCTCTGTAAAATCCAGCACAAACTCGTTGCATCCGCCATAAAAAACTTTTTCTCTTCCGCTGTGCAAAAATGATATCGCGGTGTCATAGCCGTGTATCTTTTTTTGCGTCAGTCCCATGAGTTTGACTGCCGCTCTCATTCCGAAGATGCGCGTGAAGGCGGCAAAGAAAAATCTAAAAAGCTTGTCACACACTCTGACGGCATCGCTTTTTGACATTCCGAGATACCGAAACGGAGCGGCAGCATCCATAACTTTCACATCCGGCGGGACATCTTTTAAAAGCTCTCCGCCTTTATAGAGCAAAAGAAGTGTAATATCATAGTCGGAATGTATTTCGCAAAGCAGATTTGCAAGCGCTTTCTGCACTCCGCCGATGTGCATGTTATTATTTACAATCAGTATACGCTCTCTGTTCATCTTCCGACTCCGAGTATATATTTTCGGGAAGCTTATCCCCGCCGTTTTCTTTTTTATCGATTCCGAGACGCCTTATACGAAGCCCCGCAATCAGCATAATGGGCAGGCAAACAGCTGCGAAAACCGCTGCGCCGCACAGTATCCACTGAAAATAATTTTCAATTTCAAGCGGCAATGTAATATATCTTCCCGCTGCCGTCACAATACACAGGCAGGTCACTGCGGCAATGAATTTTACAATAACCGTCCGTGTCGGAATATGCAGAAGCTTCTTTGACGAATACGTCATATAGAAAATCCCTCTGAACAGTGTCGCCACCAAGGTTCCGACAGCCACGCCGAGAAGCGGACTCCATTTGATAAGAATACATGATACCGCTATATTTATTATCGCCTCACCGTAAGCACCCCATTTGGTCTGCTTGAGGCGGTTTGCCGCAACAGGGAGGCTCGAGCACGGAAGCACTATACAGTTAACCGCCTCAGCCAGCATAAGCACAAACGAAAAAGCCGGCTGAATATAATCCGCATCCGTTACTCCTTTTGTGTACAATCTGACAAACGGAACAATCAATATGCCTGCGCAGCTGAAAAGGCCAAACGAAACCGCAGTTATCAATGTTTTATATCTGAAATACGACTTCTTGAGCCTGTCAATCTCTCCGTTGGCTATCATCTCGCCAAACGCCGCCTCCATTCCGCCGGAAAAGGATTCGGTTATCGCCCTGATACTGCTTATCACAAGATTATAAACCGAATACACGGCAACGAGGCGCGTGTTGGCAAATAGGGTCAGCAGCACTACATCCGTATTTGTATGCAAAAAGTATGCGAGATGCTGTCCGATACCGGTCCACTTTTGTTCAAGCTTTGTTTTTTCACTCTCTGCTCTGCTCAGGCGATAATGCTTTTTGACATAGAGCATATACAACAAAGGGCGTATAACAAAAATGATGCTGCTGCCGAGCTTTACCGTCAGCAGACCGCAATCAAGCTCGGTCAAAATCAATATAGACAGCGTATTTGCTATCGTTATTCCGACAGATATAATATTGTTTACATACTGTCTCTGATCTGCCGCAATCAATGTGAGATTTGCAAGCCCGCCCATATATTTTGCAAGGGTGGACATACCGATAACAAGAACAAGGAAGAAAATATATGTTCCCGAAAAAATCGTAACATGCGCAAGCTTCGGATACAGCAAGCCGACCGCTGCACTGTAAGCCGCGAAAGCAACGGCTATATAACCAAAAAATCTCTTCACAGCATAGTAGACAGAGCTGACTCCCCGTTCGTCGCCGCGCGCAAGCGGTCCGTAAAGCATCGCCCTCGCAACGCCGCCGACTCCGCTTTCGAGCAATGTTATGTATGACAAAAACTGCGTGACCGAAACTGATATTCCATATGCTTCGGACCCGAAGGCATTGATAAAAATCCCCGGCACAACTATTCCGCAAGCCGTCATGACAAGCTGATTTATGAGCGTTGTTGCGATATTAAGTTCGGCTTTTTTCATTCTGATTTTTTTCACACGCAGTCACGTACCCCTAAAATCAAAAACCAATCACTGCCACCAACAATTTCAGTTTTTCCTTCATGCTGAGTTCACGGCTCACACAATAGCGAAAGGCGCTTTTGTTGACATATTCCATCCAGTTATACGTCCTGAACTGTTTGAGTTTTCCGTGGGCCACCATTGTCTTTCGCAGCCCGTAATAAGCCGAAAGAAAGGTTCTCAGATAATACACCGCCACAGTCCTTTTGCAGGCGCAATCTGTCATATTCCATTTTTCCATATATTCATACATCAATGAAAACATTTCGTTTTCAAGTCTCGCAGAGGCTGACTTAATATCGAAACTATGAGCCACACTTTCTGCCCGATAGTTATATTTATACAAATAGTCCGGGATATAATAAACAGACGCGGCATTGGTTACGGGATAGAAAAGCTGCACCTTATCCTCGCCGTATCGTATCCCGCGAAACGCCGAGTAGTCCGTATCGTCTCCGTCAAACAAGTTTCGCCTGAACGCTTTTGACCACAAAGAATTTAAATCATTTGAAGATATCAGGCTGCGCTTGAGCGTATCTATGGGGATTCTGCATTTTTCTGTGCCGATATTTCCTATATATCTGTCCGTCTTCAAATCATCACGGACTATTCTGCCGACATAAAGAATTATATCGGCATTGCTTTCGCACGCTGCGGCATTGATAGTTTTCAGACAGTTGTGAGTCAATTCGTCATCGCTGTCGAGAAAGACCAGATAGTCCCCTTTGGAATTTGCTATACCGCACCGTCTTGCCAAAAACTGTCCCCTGTTTTCCTGATGAAACACCCTGATGCGCCCGTCTTTAGCGGCAAAGCGATCAACTAAAATACCGCTTTCATCAGTCGAACCGTCATCGACAATAATCAACTCCCAGTCGCCGAAGGTCTGATTCATTACCGACATCACACAGCTGCCAATAAAATCCGCCGCATTATAAACAGGCACTATAACACTGAATCTCAACTACCGATTCTCCCCTTCCGTCCGGTATTCTTTTGCGCCGATACGCATTGATTTCAACGCTGTCCAAAAGCCCATGCTGTCTTTATATTTTTTCCTGTGGCGAAGCAAAAAACGCACGCAAAACAGCTCCCAAAATCGCGGATAAAGCCGCGCATACAGAGCCCCTCTGTCAAAAAAATACTTTTCGTTGTAACCGTTAAACCATGTAGAAACCGCCTGCTGATCTATTTCGGCGAGCGCATAAGGAACGGCATAAATTTTTAATCCCCTGTCAAGACAATCCTTGAGAAATATTGTATCTTCGCCCGCGCCGTATCCGCTTCCGCCGCCGAACTCTGTACTGAAGCTTATTCCGGGATCGATTATGCTTTGGCGGCGTATCGCCATGCGCGCAGCTCCGTATTTTGCATAGTTATATTTATGTATTCTCTTCTTCTCCCGATTCACATAGCGCCTCGGGTATTTTTCGATAAGATTAAAGATGAGAACATCTCCGTCATAACATTCCGCAAACGCCTTCTGAACGATTTCGGGATATCCGTCCAGAAACGTCATATCGTCATCGGCAAAAACACAGATATCAGCTTGAGAGTTTTTCAAAACGATATTTCTGTTTTTTCCGATGCCGCGATCCGCCGTATTATAAAACACGGTTTTTCTGCCGTTTTCATAAAAGCTCCAAACCGAATTTTCAGCGCACTGATTTCCGACTACCGCATCGGTCTGGACATTCATTTCCCGAACAACAGCATCGCTGTCACGGTCAACCGTAACTATCAAAGTTTCAATACTCATAAAATAAAAACCTCAAGCGGGACTTCCGAAAAGCGTGGAAGTCCCGCAGAAATCATAGCAGAAGCTGTATCTTATCAGCCCGCCATTTTGCCGTCCTTGCCGAAGTAATGCATTCCGCCCGCTATGCCGTACGGATTGTCTCCGACCCACATATCAGCATCCTTATACATCATTCCGCTGTAGGTATTGAAGATATAATAATCGTCGCCTATTTTTGTAAAGCCCTTGGCGCGCTCGCCGGCGCTGAAATAGAAAGTCTTTCCGTCGCACTCAACAAAGCCGTCGGTTATGAGCTTTCCGTCGCCGCCGAATCTGTACCAACCGACACCGCCCTTGAGCTCGCTGTTATACAGATAGAATGCCTTATCGGTTGCAATCTCCTTGTTGGCCTGAACATAGTAATAGTCGCCGTCAAGCTCATAGAGTCCCTCGGAGACCTTCGTGCCGTCGACTGTGAAATAGAGCTTTCCGTTTTCACTGACTATCTTTTTCTCGCCGTTTTCAAGATCCGGAACAAACATCTTTCCGTCCTTGTCGAAATAGTGTATTCCGCCCTCGATGCCGTACGGGTTGTCTCCGACCCACATGTTGGCGTCTTTATACATTTTTCCGCTGTAGGTATTGAAAATATAATAGTCGTCGCCTATCTTTGTAAAGCCCTTAGCACGGATACCGTCCGTAAAATAGAAGGTATATCCGCCGCAATCGGCAAATCCGTTCTTTATAAGCTTGCCCTCGCCGTCGAATCTGTACCAGCCGGTTCCGTCAAGCAGCTTTGTTGTGACATATATGTCCTTATTGACCGCAAGCTCCTTGTTGCCCTGGACATAGTAATAGTCGCCGTCAAGCTCATAGAGACCTTCGGTAACTTTTACGCCGTCAACAGTGAAGTAGAGCTTTCCGTTTTCGTTGACTATCTTCTTCTCGCCGTTTTCAAGATCCGGAATGAACATCTTGCCGTCCTTGCCGAAATAATGTATTCCGCCCTCTATGCCGTACGGGTTATCACCGACCCACATGTTGGCGTCTTTGTACATTTTTCCGCTGTAGGTGTTGAAGATATAATAGTCGTCGCCTATCTTTGTGAAGCCCTTGGCACGTTTGCCGTCCGTAAAATAGAAGGTATATCCGCCGCAATCGGCAAATCCGTTCTTTATGAGCTTGCCCTCGCCGTCGAATCTGTACCAACCAGTTCCGTCAAGCAGCTTTGTCGTGACATATATGTCCTTATTGACCGCAAGCTCCTTGTTGCCCTGGACATAGTAGTAGTCTCCGTCAAGTTCATAGAGACCCTCGGACAACTTGACGCCGTCTATGGTGAAGTAGAGCTTTCCGTTTTCGCTGATTATTTTCTTCTCGCCGTTCTCGAGATCCGGAACAAACATCTTTCCGTCCTTGCCGAAATAATGTATTCCGCCCTCTATGCCGTACGGGTTATCACCGACCCACATGTTGGCGTCTTTGTACATTCTTCCTGTGCCGGCATTAAAGATATAATAATCGTCGCCTATCTTTTTAAAGCCCTTGGCGTGATTATAATTTTCAAAGTAATATGTTTCGCCGTCGATATCGGCAAATCCGTTTGCAACTATGAAGCCGTCATCGCCGCACCAGTATTTTCCGGTCTCCAGTTTGCAGCCTCTGGTTGCTGTGCTTGAGTCAACATAGCAGCCCATATTGACATTGACCTTGCCGAGAGTCGCGGTGAAAATTATTCCGCCGTCAGTTTTGATGAGTCCGTAAAAGACCTTTCCGTTCTCATCACAGTAATAAAGCTCACCGTGATAGTCAATAAATCCGTTGCACAGTCCGGTCATAAGTCCGGTTTTCTCATCGAAATGATACCATGTAACATCCTTGACATTTGTGGTAACGGTATGGTCGTTTCCGTAAGCGACATAGCCATTGACATCGAGCCAATATGTGCCCTCTTCAAGGGTAACAAATCTGCGATACACCGACTCGCCGGCAACAAAATATTTTGTTCCTCTTTCGTCTGTGCGGAATGCGCCTCTGACCATAACGCCCTCATCATTGAAGGTGTAGGTAAGTCCCTTTATTGTTTGCACCCCGGTATACATGGTATAATCAACAGGATCAAAATAATAGAAATACGACTCGCCGTCGGACGCTTCAATAGACTGCCATCCAGAAACAAGCTCTCCGAAACGGGCGTAATAGTGCTCGCCCTCATATTCAAACAGTCCTGTCAGCTTATCGGTGCAGTGACCCTGAGTACCGAGATCATACCAATACTCTCCGGTCTCACCTTCAACATGGCTGGGAAGCTTCTGAATACCGGTGAGAGCCTTGCCGTTTCTGTAGAATGACCAAAGACCGTTTTCTCTTGCCCAACCGTCCTTGCTGTTCTTTTTGAGAACGAACTTATCCGAAAAGCTATCCGCCGTATCCATGAAATGAGCGCCGTAATCGCCCTCTATATTCTCGCTGTTATCATACGGATACAGCCCGTATTCCTTCTGATACTTTTCCTGCTGCGCAAGACTTTTGAGAACATGGAAATGCGCATAGATATCATAATCGAGGTTTCCGTTGAGCTCATAGTTGAGCTTGCCGTCATCCGACCATGCTGCATTGTCCGTAGGAACGAGTTTAAGTCCGGTAAGAACGCAGAGCGGATTGGCGGTAGTCGGGTTTATCGGCTCCGACTGCGCAATGAAATTGCAGACTATTGTCAGCTTATTGCCTTCAACCTTGACCGCCCCGAGAGTGAAATATTCATTTGCAAGCCTGAGTGCCGAAGTATCTGCGGTGAAGCCCTCCGGAATGGTCAGGCTTATCGAAACGGTAGTCAGCGGGCTTATACGCTCGGCAAGCTGAAGCAGGAAGTCCCACGCCGTGCGTCCCTCCTGATCGCCGCCGGGAAGCATATAGAGAAGTCCTGTGAGTTTCTCCGGGATCGGAACCTTTGACATATCAACGGCAAAGGTATATGATATCTCCGAGGATGTGTCGGAATCAATCATATAATATGTGTTTTCAGACTCATTATAGTAAGAATTTGAAACATCGCGTTTCCATGCCACCAGAGCGCTTCCGCCGGTAGCCTCCGAAAAATCGAAGCTCGCCTCGTCTTCGCTATAGAGGTAAACCGTGAGCTTGGCAGCTATGCTGAGAGCCTTATTTATTCCGGCAGTTTGAGCCTGAATAGCAGCCTCTTCTTTCGTGTAGCCCTTTGACAATGCCTCCTGGTATACTCTTGCGTACTCGCTGTTTATCGCATTCTGAAATTCGGGGAGCTTGCTTTTCAGCACCGCGCCGATGATCAGTGTGCGCAAAGTGCTGTCTTCCTTAGGAGTAAAATTAAAGCCGTTAACGGTGCCGGCTTCAGGATAATCGAAGACCAACTCCGTTTTTGTCGTATTGACGCTTCCGCCTTCAACCTGACCGATAGACACAAGCGTTATTTTTACAAAGCCAAACTGAACGTCACCGGGGTTTATCTTAACAACATTTCCGTTATAAGACGCCTCAAGCGGAAGCTCTTCGGCTTTTCCGAATATAGCATTTACGCTCTCTCTTTTAAATTTAAGATCTGTCGGTTCAACAACATGTAAGGCTTTCGAGCCGAGAACCGTTCCGTCCTGCGCCACAAGCTGTATTTTCACATCACCGAGATTTTTTGCAGTGAACGTGCCGCCGGCAGATATAGTTCCTATGCTCTCATCCGAGATTTTAAGAGTTGCGCCTTCCGGGATGGAAATCGCCCCGCCGGTAGCAGTAACGCCCCTGACATCGATGTCAAGCTCGGTTCCGACTGTAAGATAATCATAGTCTGCCGAAACTACCGCATGATCAAATACATTTGACGGCTTTGCGGTGGAAACCACCAGCAGCGACGAGCTGACCGATCTCTCATATCCGTCAGAAGGTCTGTTAACAACAGATACATTTTCGGCGCCCTCCGATTTTGCGGCAAAGGTCGTTGATCCGCCGCCGTCAAGGTTGACCGCTACAACGCAGCCTGCGTCGTACATTATCTGGGCTATCTCAATGAAGCTGCCGCCCGCCGAGAACGGCTCCTGGCGTCCGTCGAGCGTCATAAGCACTATCTGACCGTCATAGGTAATGCCGACACAGGTACGGGGGGCTCGGCTTGAGTAGTAGTTGTTGCCGGCTTCAGGTACTATTTTTCCGTCTTTGACGAGATATACATCTGCGCCGACCGCATCCTGTATATTACCGCTGTTGGCATTCCACTCTTTTCTTCCGCCTATTATCGGTGTACCGTCCTTAAGAATACCGAAGAAGTTCCCGCTGCCAAGATCATGGTATACAACACCCTCCATAATCAAAGCACCGTGCGATACGCCATTGCTCATGTCATAGAAGTCCGCATTTACACCCACAACCGCATTATAGTTTTCGATGTAATTATCGGGATCGTCGGGGTTTGAATGCCTTTTCTGCGCCGCATTCACCTGGTCGCTGACACGAGACATCTTCCATCCGGCAGCCGGATTGTTGTCGTTGTAATTCGCATGGACACTAACGTCGCCTCTCGTAATATCCGCTGTGGCAAGATAATAAACAAGCTGTTTGTTATCTTTGGATGTTGCGTATTTTATCTCCTGCGTAACTCCGGGAGCAATGTTAGACTTTTTGCTGGAGAAGACCTTGTAATAAGAGTTGCTGAGCAGATCCTTTGCCGTCTCGTAAAGATAATCTGCAAAAGCATAGCAGCAGGCCTTTCTTATATCCGGATTAACTCCGTTGGGGAGATATGTTCCCTCGAGAGTCCTTACGCCCTCGTTGGCGCAATACGTCTCATAAACGGCGTCTCTGATATCACTTTTCTGAGACGCGCCGTCAAATCTGTTTTCGAGGAAGAACTTGGCGCGAAGTCCGTCATTGAGATTCTTCGTGAAATAGTTTTTCATCACGGAACTTATCGAGCCGTTTAAGCTAAGCTTTCTGAGAATATAGAAAGCATCAAGATCTCCGTACAGATCGAGAATACCGAAAGAATGAACCTCCGGATCGGGATGATCATAAAGGAAATATCTATCGTTTTTCGTACGTATTTCCTCGGCCATCTCTTCAACCGTACCGCTTATTCCCGCATTGGTGGTGAGCTGAACAAGGTCGCATATATCGCCCGCCCAGCTACCGAGATCTGCGGTTTTTTGGTTTCCGGTATGATATGCCATATCCATTGCGCCGAACATATGCGCAAATTCAACCTCGTCACCGTTCGGCAGGGTGAACTTATCAAGGCTGCGAAGCTTTGCGGCAAATGTGCCGTTGGCTTCATCCTGCTGTGCAACGAAGTTAACGAACGCAGTGTTTTCCGGGCCACAGAACGTAGTCCATGTGCCTGAGGTATATTTTTCCACTCCGCTGCGAACATAGTTGATTACAAGTGCCGCAGTATCCTCATTGGGATGCTCGCGGACATAATCGTTGGCATATTCCTCAAGACAGGTCAGGTCGGTTATGAATTCGTCATAACTGTTGACTTTGTCTCCGGTATCTGCCAGAACAGACGCCGGAAAAATGCCGACGAGCATGATTATCGCTAAAATTAGCGATATAACTTTTGCTGTCCGTGATTTTTGCATTTTATCATTCCTTTCTCGTTTTATGAACAGTATTTTTTTCAAACGCTCCTCCCGCATTCGCACCCATAAGTCAGACCCGCAAATGCGGAGGAGCATTTATTTTAGAGCTAAATTAAGATTTCAGGCGTCTGCCATTTTTCCGTCTTCGCCGAAATAGTGAAGTCCGCCCTTTATACCGTAATCGTTGCTGCCGACCCACATATTGGCGTTCTTATACATCTTGCCACTATAGGTGTTGAAGATATAATAGTCATCGCCTATCTTTGTGAAGCCCTTGGCTCGGATACCGTCTGTGAAATAGAAGGTAAATCCGCCGCACTCGGCAAAGCCGTTCTTTATAAGCTTTCCGTCGGCACCGAATCTGTACCAGCCGGTTCCGTCAAGCAGCTTTGTAGTCGCATAGATATCCTTGTCAACTGCAAGCGTTCCGTCGGCCTGTGCATAGTAGTACTCGCCGTCAATCTCATAGAGACCCTCGGGCGCAAGTGACTTATCTATCATAAGATAGAGCTTGCCGCCCTTTTCGACTATCTGCTTCTTGCCGTTTTCGACATCCGGATTGACCATCTTGCCGTCCTCGCCGAAATAGTGCAGTCCGCCCTTTATACCGTAATCATTGTTGCCGACCCACATGTTGGCGTTCTTATACATCTTTCCGCTGTAAGCGTTGAAAATATAATAGTCGTCGCCTATCTTTGTGAAGCCCTTGGCTCGGATACCGTCGGTGAAATAGAAGGTATATCCGCCGCAATCGGCAAAGCCGTTCTTTATGAGCTTGCCGTCGGCACCGAATCTGTACCAACCGGTTCCGTCAAGCAGCTCGGTAGTCGCATAAATTTCTTTATCTACCGCAAGTACTCCGTATGCCTGCGCATAGTAGTATTCACCGTCAATCTCATAGAGACCCTCGGGCGCCGTCGACTTGTCTATCATGAGATAGAGCTTGCCGTCTTTTTCAACTATTTCCCTGGCTCCGTTTTCAACATCCTGAACAAGCATCTTGCCGTCAGAACCGAAGTAGTGAAGTCCTGCCTCGATGCCGTACTCGTTGCCGCCGACCCACAGTTCGATGTCCTTATACATCTTTCCGCTGGCGGCGTTGAAGAAGTAATAATCGTCGCCTATCTTCGTGAAGCCCTTGGCAAGTGTTCCGTTATCGTAATAGTAGGTAAATCCCCCGTACTCGACAAATCCGTTTATAATCATTCTGCCGTCGGCATCAAACTTATAGGTTCCCTCTTTTACGGGAAGCCCATTAGTCTTTGTTACCCAATAGCTGCGGTTTCTGACTATTTCTGCAGTCGATGTTCTTGCATAATAGTAGCTTCCGTCAACCATTATGAGTCCCTCGCCGACCTTTACGCCGTCGATATAATAGAACCTTGAACCGTCTCCGTCGCAGATGCCGTTCTTTGAGGTGTCCTCATCATGCTCGATAATTCCGTTGGCATCAAACTTGTAGTTATAGCAGGGAAGCCGAAGACCGTTGTTCTTTTCGACCTTATACATGCCGTCCTTTACAGCCTTGCTGTCCTCGCCGAAATAATAATAATGATAATGAGGTGCGGCATCCGTGCCGACATTGATTCTGATAAGTCCGGGGAACTCAACATTCACGCCGTCCTTTATCCAATAGGTATCATTGCCCTCAACACAGAGCCCGTTCTTACCTATCGCGGTAAACTGCGCCGTATATGTCACATCTTCGGTTGCCTCAGATATCTCCGGAGTCCATCCGCTGAATTCGTAGGTGTAGCGCGAAGTTTCGGCCTTTGCGGGAACCTCACCTGTATACTCAGGCTTTTCGCCCTTCTTGCAGGTTTCTGTTTTTACTGTTTTGCCTTCGACAACCCAGCTGACGGTCACGCCGCCTTTCGGTATAACTTCACCCTTTTTAATAAGAATACCGCACTCAGCGCAATATGTGTCGCCCGTGTATCCGTCCTCGGTCAAGGTCGCAGGTTTTTGATCGCGTACAACCTCTGTATGTCCCTTGGCGGGAACTACTTCCTGCTTGACAATAACTTCGTTGCAGACTGAGCAGTGCTTGCCCTCGGTCAGTCCCGTCTTTGTGCAGGTCGGCTCTACCGCGGGATCGATAACTTCCGTATGTCCCTTGGCGGGAACTATTTCCTGCTTAACAATAACTTCGTTGCAGACCGAGCAGTGTTTGCCCTCGGTCAGTCCCGTCTTTGTGCAGGTCGGCTCTACCGCAGGATCGATAACCTCTGTATGTCCCTTGGCGGGAACTACTTCCTGCTTGACAAGAACTTCGTTGCAAACCGAGCAGTGCTTGCCCTCGGTCAGTCCGGTCTTTGTGCAGGTCGGCTCTACCGCGGGATCAATAACCTCGGTATGTCCTTTGGCGGGAATTATTTCCTGCTTGACAAGAACTTCGTTGCAGACCGAGCAGTGTTTGCCCTCGGTCAGTCCCGTTTTTGTGCAGGTCGGCTCAACAGCCGGATCAATGACCTCGGTATGTCCCTTGGCGGGAATTTCTTCCTGCTTAACAATAACTTCGTTACAGACCGAGCAGTGCTTGCCCTCGGTCAGTCCGGTCTTTGTGCAGGTCGGCTCTACCGCGGGATCAATAACCTCGGTATGTCCTTTGGCGGGAATTATTTCCTGCTTAACAATAACTTCGTTGCAGGCCGAGCAGTGTTTGCCCTCGGTCAGTCCCGTTTTTGTGCAGGTCGGCTCTACCGCAGGATCGATAACCTCCGTATGTCCCTTGGCAGGAATCTCTTTCATTCCGGAAAGTGTTGCTCCGCACTTCAAGCATGTTTCGCCGGCCTCGCGTCCGGGGTCAGTGCAGGTAGCATCTTTTTTCTCATGTTCAACAGGCGTATGACCTGTTGGCGATATTGCCTCGGTTTTGGTCTTTTGGCACGCCATGCAAGTGTATGTCTTGACACCCGCTCCTGTGCAGGTGGGCTCTGTTGAAACAGTTCCGGCATTCCACTGATGTTCTTTTGCCGGAGTTACTTCCTGCTTAACAAGAACCGTATTGCAAACTGAGCAGTGCTTGCCCTGGGTCAGTCCTGTTTTCTCGCAGGTTGCCGCAACAGCAGCATCGATAACCTCGGTATGTCCCTTGGCGGGAATAGCCGTGCCGGTGCCTATTTTCTCGCCGCAATCCTTGCAGTAGGTGTCGCCGGTATAGCCGGGCTCGGTGCAGGTTGCGTCCTTAGCGTTGCGGATTTCGGTATTTTTATGATCGCAGGGCTTGGCAGTTCCCCACACACCGTTTGAATAATAGAATGTAGTACCCGAGTGCGCGTCTTTCGTGTCGGCATAACTGCCGTCGGCGTTGTGAAGCCTTGCGGGGGTGATAGAAATCTCGTGGGCTGTCACGTCGGAACCGCTCTGCGTGTACTGATATGTTTTTATTTCCGTGCCGGGTGCACCCTGCTGGACATATTGACCGGTTCCCTCGGAGGAGCGGATATCCGCACCGCTTGCGGTGGTATAAATGCCGCCGGTTGCGGTCAGCTTTCCGTTGACATCCACCTTTGCATCGGCAAGCGGTGCGCGCTTGCCTGTCCTGCCAGGTGCGTAGACCACCGGAACAAAATGTGCATTTCCGCCACCGCTGCAATAGCTGCCCCACTCGTCCACATCATAGATATAGATGCTCTTTCCATTTGGCACAAATAATTCGGCATCCTTTGCAATTGACGCCTGTACGCCGGGAAGCAGAGCCGCCGTCTGATTGACAGTCAGTTTGCTGCCGGAGGTCAGGTTTATGGTCATATTATTTGTAAGCGGCAAAACATAGCTGCTGGAGCTGACGCTCATACCCGCCAGTTTCAGGTTCAAGCTGTTGACCTCGGCCGTGCCGTTGACCGTATAGATAACTCTGTCCGTGCTGCCGTCATATGCCTTGGTAAGGCTTCCGGAAACAAGCTTGAACATGCCGTTTTCGCCAATAAACGGGATTGATGTGGGATTGATTTTTCTTATGGCATATACCGCAGTATAAACCGTCTCGCTTGCACCGGCACGAAGTGTTAGCGGCACCTCCACGTTTTGAACCGCATACTGGTTAAACGGGAACACTTTATTACCCATATCACTAGAGGCACTGCCGCCGCGGAAGTCCAGAACCTGATACCACTCGTAAACGGAGCCGCCGGACTCAACCGTAACGGCGCCGCTGCCGGAGATGAAGCCCCATGCGTACAGGTTTGCGCCGGACTGCACGGTGATGGCACTGCCGGACTCCATTTTTATGAAGCCGTGAGGGCCGACAATTTTGCCCTTAGAACCGCCGGAGGCCGCATAGTACTGTCCGCCGACACTGATTTCCGCTCCTTTTGCAAGTGTGATAGAACTGCCTTCTGCCATGGTCAACGTTCGGAAAGGCTTAGCTGCCGCTTGTGAGGTGGTAGCTGTCGGAGTCGCGGCATAGCAGGTCTTGGCCTCATCAAAAGGAATCAGCAGCGTAATACCCGACGGAATGGTATAGTTTCCGCTTATTGAGCCGTCTTCAACTAACGTAACTAATTTTTTACCGTTCTTTCTTGCATAATCTACAGCCTTTTCAAGATCGATAAAAGATTTGCCGTCAACATCAAACGTCGGTGTCGTTGAAGAAATAAACTTAGCAATAATTGTCTTGTCTGCATCGATATTAAGGCTGGTTTTTAAATCTGTAGACAATAATTTATCTTCGGTTACGCTGTACCAACCGTAAAACTTGTACCCGCTTGCAGGAGTTGCAACAAGCGCATATGCCTGCGTTGAGCTTTGGGTTTTCGAAAACTTTTCCGTAACCTTTTTGCCGTCAACTGTATAACTGCCGTTTTCTGCAGGCAGGAAAGTCGTAGTTGCAGTCACATCGGACACCAACTTCACATTGGTCATGGTAATCTCGGTGTCGGCGTTGGGGCTGCCGGACTCAATCTCGACCTCGACTTTTCCTCCGGCTTCAAGCTCCTTACTGAAGCTGGCGTTTGTTGTGACCATGGTATTGTTCACCAAGATCGTACCACCGCTTACCACGACGGTATAGTCAAAGGACAACGTAGCCTTTGTGGTCTTCTTGTTGGTAATCGTCAGAGTAGAACGATAGTTGCTGCCGCTACTGCAACCTGACCCTGACGTAGACCGAACCTTGCCGATGATACCGGTAGCGGTTGCGCTCCACGCATCTTCCGCAGCACCTTCGAAGCTCAAGCCGATATTTTCATCGCTTAGTCCGGCAACCGCGCCGGATTTTGCCGCGTTAGACGGCAGAGTTACAGTCGGCAGAAAAGCCATTATTGTGAGCGCCACAAGGAGCAGCGACACAAATCTTTTGGTAATTCTTCCTTTCATTTCTTTATCTTCTTCCTTTCGTTTTTATACTTCTTGCCCTTTATGTTCAATTCGACATAAATACTTATGCCGATTATTAAGGATAAGGTTGCCCACATATGCGACAAATGGAAAAGAGTGTCCGTTTGCGCTTGGCGGAAAAACTCGATGATAAAACGGAATATTCCGTAGCTCATCATATAAACGGGGTAGGCCTTTCCGCCCGTCCTGCCTTTTACTATGCGCGGGCAGATAATCGCAAGCAGAACGACATAAAAAATCAGTTCTGCCTCCCTCGTCGGGAATCGCGTTCCGTCAAGGCCCAGAATCGGAAGTCCGAGGCAACATCCGGAAATAACGCAGTTTACTCGCGCGCACATGACAGTGAAAATCATACAGGGAGTAAAAACGTCGAATACTTCACGCATCGGGCGCTTCGAGATTTTTGCGCCCAGCAAGTATGCCAACGGCATGAAAAACACTCCGCCGAACAGACTCATATTGCCAAAAGTCTCTTTATTGAACCCGTTCTCGAGAAAGGCAAACGCCGTTACCGTGAACACTCCGTAGATCGTGTGAAATATCGCGAGCGGTATTGCCGCATACCATGCCATTTTAAGTCGCTTTCGCAGAACAATAAGCCATACCGAGGTGAATGCCGTACCTGCTGCCAGCAAAAGCATCAATGGTATTCTATCCTGCACCGTTATCACCGCCTTCTGCATAATCATAAGTTTCGGAATCATTGACATTAACTGTTTTCATGCTTTGTAAGTCGCTCTTCGGAGAAGCGCTCTTTTATGAAATGCGCCGGAACTCCGCCCACGACAGTATAAGGTGCCACATCCTTCGTCACAACGCTGCCAGCAGCAATAACGCAGCCGTTTCCGACATGTACGCCCGGCAAAATTATAACGCGGTCGCCTATCCATACATCATCTCCGATATAAACCGGCTTTTCGTCCTCGAAGCCTTGTTTCATCATCGGTACATCCGTTCTGTCAAACCTGTGATTTCTCGTAATGACGGTAACATCCGTGCCCATCATAACAAAGCTGCCTATATGACATTCGCCGTATATCTTTGCGTTGATGCCTATGCCCGAATAATCGCCGAGCGTGATCTTTTGAGAAAAGACCGCGTCTTTCTCTATGTTCACCCCAACGCCGCAGTTTTCAAGCATGAGCTTTCCGCAAAATCTGCGCCATGCCGTCTGTCCGAGCTTTGCGCCGCTATACGACGGAGGAAGCTTTTGGGCAAATGTGTAATAAATCAAAGCGCCTATTTTTCGCTTTATCTTTTTGCTCATGCTGCTTTTCATTGCGTTCTCTCAAAGCCTTTCATGTTATTGAGCTGGTAAATTATATCATTCACACTTGACTGCATAAGATTAAGCTGTTCAACATCCTCATCGGACCACGACGGATTGGCCTTTATCTCGCTGATATTCAGCCGCACATCGAGCATTTTCCCATGCTTGTCCGGGGCGCTGCCCAGGAGATAATCCCCTTCGCTCCCGCCGACGGTAAGCTCAAACAGAAGGACACGGCTGTTCCCGACAGTTCCGTAGAACCCCGCACGGTAGACATCATTGTCGGTGGTTTCCTCAATATCTATCTTCTGCACAACCTCCGACGGAAGAGTGAAGTTGCCAACCGGCGTTGATATTGCAGCTGCGGAAGCGTCATCCGGAGCTTCTCTGTTTTTGATCATAACCACCGCAACAACCGCAATGGCAACAACAGCGGCAAGAGACACTGCCAAAACCGCTATCAGCTTCTTTTTATTTACCGATTTTGTTTTCTGTTCCATATTTTTCCTCAATTCATTTGGCTATCTAATGCTTCTTGTGTATACATCTATTTTCATTTTTTGCTGTTCGTCAAGATACTCCTTGTAAGAGCGCTCGGTGTCTATGATTGCGGCGTGCTCCTTGCACTTTCTTTCCTCGGGCGTCGGTATTCTCAGATAATCGCCGTAAAGCTCGGTCAGCAGTTCTTCGCAGTGACTCGACACGGGAAATTGAGTATCCTCAAACGGTACCCGCACTGTTTTTTCAAACCATTCGCGCGGGAAAACGCTTTTTTCATATTTTTTACTTGCCGCAAAAAACGAATGCACCATATCAGAGCCGCTGTCTTTACTGCGCACACAGAACCGCCTGAACGGCTCAAGCGGAAGTAGGCGACAAAATTGCAAAAAACATTTTTTTGCAATGCTGTCAGTCTCATATCCCCGGGCGTAAAGTGCCTTTGCAATTACTATCTTTGATGCCGAAAACTGAAGCTTTCTGACTGCTTTGTTATCCGCCAGGTTGTCGCACGGGAAAATGTCTATATATATGCCCTGATGAATTTCGGGGTCTTTCGGATGATATTTCTCTATGCACGCCGTATTATTGAGCCGCAGCTTTGAAAACTGCATCGGCCAATGTGGGCTGAACTCCCGCTGAACAAAGTACTTCCCGGTATCAAAATCTTTTGCGGCATATTCAAAGAACCGGTCATACTCCGAGCGCAGCATAATAACATCCGCATCGTCATCCCACGGGATAAAGCCGCGATGCCTGACTGCCCCCAATGCAGTGCCCGCAAAAAGCATGTACTGAATATTATGTTTTCTGCACACGGCATCAAAGTCTTTCAGCATGGAAAGAAGCAGCTTCTGATGCTCACTGAGCGTGTCTGCGGACTGCGTAAGATTCTCCATTTTGCTCCTCTTATATATGTTTTTTAAGCAGCTTTTTGCACTTCTCCCAATCTCTGTACCCACTGCCGAGCATATGAATATCGCTGCCGAGGTACTTTGCATATCCGTTTTTGACCCAGGATATATACCGCTTTCGCCGCAGAGGATTCTTGAAGCATTCAACATTCAGCTGCAGCGGAATATCCTCGCCTATCAGCCTTTCTATATCCCCCGGCGGGTATCTGTCGGCATGGGCGATGACTATCCGTATATCATCCCGATCGTTGAGACAGTCAACTGTTTCCCATACCGATTCCGGCCATTTATAGAACGGCAGCTCGAGCAGCAGTTCATTTGTCCCCTGACGACACAGGCGATCAAGTCCGTCGAGCTGATCCATTCCGTCGCAAATCAGCACCTCTGCGCCGAGAATTATCTCTGGCGCGCCATCCGGCAGATTTGCTTTCAAGGCTTCGTAGGTTCTTTGCCGCCTCGCAAGAAATGATTCCACACTCTCCTTATGCGGATAAAAATGCGGAGTTGCGCATATGGTTTTTATCCCCACGCTTTTAGCCATTTCTATCTGCCCGAGCGACGTTTCTATACCGTCGCTTCCATGATCGCATCCGGGAAGTATATGGGAATGATAATCAAAAGTAATATCCATTGCAGTATCACTCACTTGGCGTTGTTGGACCTATCTTCATACGAATATTTATATCCGTACTTATGTCCGTATTTATAGCTATATTTATAGCCGTATTTGTAACCGTACTTGTCGCTGTATCGATATTTGTAGGAATATTTAAGCGATTTCATATTCATATCATTGACAACCACTCCGCACAGATTTCCACCTGCACGATCAACTGCTTCCAGTGCCATGCTCAGCTCATCCGAGGTCGTCGAACCCGACTTTGCAACAACCACCACGCCGTCAACAAAAGTCGAAATTATCTGTGCATCAGCAACGGTATTTATCGGCGGTGTATCAATGATCACATAGTCATAACTTTTTGCGCATCTCTTAATGAATTGCTTCATTATATCCGACGCCAAAAGCTCCGACGGATTGGGCGGTATTGTGCCCGTGCACACTATCGACAAAGGCAGGTTTTCTACCCTTACAAGCTCCAGCGAGCCCATTCCCGCTAGGAAATCGCAAAGACCCGTTGATATATCAACTTTCCAAAGTCTGCGCTGAGTGGGCTTACGCATATCCGCGTCGATGAGCAGCGTCTTTTTGCCGAGCATCGCATAGCTTATCGCAATATTTGCAGCCGTAAGACTCTTTCCTTCCGAGGGGTTCGCGCTAGTTATCGCAAAGACCTTGCAAGGGCCTTCTTTGTCCGCCTTCATGCAGAACATCAAGCTTGTTCGAAGCTTTACATATGCCTCTTTTATCGCAAAGGGGCTATCGTTGTTTATAAGCCTTTTCCTGTTGACGGAAACTGTATCAGTCGTTGTTTTTTTCCGATTTATCATCTTTATCTTTCTTATTTTCACAGCGTATCACCCCTCCTTTCGTAAGTTTCCAATAATCATATTTATCCCCGGACACATCTATCTCGGGTATTTGTCCCAAAACAGTTACGCCGGACAGGCTTTCTATATCTTCCGGCAGATATATCGTTGTATCCGAAAGCATCTTAAGTATAAGCGCGACCGCCATTCCGACGACGCCGATGAGAAAACCTATTGCGGTATCAAAAACGGTTCTGGGAGATGACTTTTCCGTTGCAACCTCCGGTCGGTCAACAACCTCAACTCCACCGGCTTTGGTTATTCTGACTATTTCTGTCGGCGCAACATTTGCAAATGATTTTCCGACATCGCAGGCAAATTCCGCGCTGTTGGATTTGATAACAACCTCGAGCAGCTGCGTATCGGAAACGACTGAAACATCAATCATCTCACTGAGATCTTTTCTGCTCAAGTCCGATTTGTCTCCGAGATCCTTTAGCACCGCGTCGAGCACTGAGTTGCTTTCAAGTATCTTGGAATATGTCGTTGCAAGACTCTCTGCGGCCTGAAGATCACTGTTGTTTACTGTGCTCGCGTGAGCAGCCTTATCTGCATTGTTATAGACATAAAAGCTCACTCTCGACTCATATGTCGGAGCAATAAGGAATGTTGTAATTAGCCAAACTATGAGCGCGCATGCAAAGCCAGAAATTAGCAGCCAATAAAACTTGCCCAACAGCAGCCGCAGCACACTCCATAATGTTATCTCGTTATTATCCGTCACACCGGACGGAGTTTTAGTTTTCACCATATTTGCGATCTATCCTCCAATTTATCTGTATCAAAAATTTGTATCGATTTCACCGATAAATCTTTTTCCATTGGTGCCGGTTGTTTTTTGATCGGATTCCATCGGCTTGTGAAGTATTCTTTGATAGATATACTCCTGTAAAAAATTCGGCGCCAAAAACACTGCTGTCTGTGCGCCGCAGGCAACTGCAAAATCCCATATGCTTGAATATCCGCTTTTCAAAGCATACCACCTGGTTTTTATAAATCCGCGATAAGTGGCAAATGAGGTTCTTCTGTCCGATCCCTTGTCCTTTATCCGTGCATATACTAGGCTTTCATCAATGTTTCGGCAATAAAAATCATTCAGTAGGAGTCTTATATACAGATCATAATCCTCCCCGCGCGTCATTGCTTTATACCCGCCAACCTTTTGAACCGCACTTTTTTTATACATAACCGTCATATTGTTGAACGGCTGCCTGCGTCTGGCATATCTTCTTATTCCGTTGTTATCACACGGAACCAGCCGTCTGCTTATCGGGTTATTTGTATTATCCGTAAACTCAATAATATTTCCGCCGAGTACCGTTAGCTCTTTATCTTTAGCAAATTCCTTTAGTTGCCGTTCGCATCTTGTCGGCACGGATATGTCATCGGAATCCATCTTGGCTATCAACTCGTTGCGGCAATGCGCTACACCGACATTCAGTGCCGCCCCGGTTCCTATGTTTTCGGACAGGCGAATCGGCTTTATTATTTCGGGATACTTCGACATATGTTTGCAAAGCACGGCATTCAGTTCTTCTGTCAGCGGGCCGTCGCAAACTATCACAAAATCATTTGTCATGACGGTCTGATCCAAAATACTTTGAATCGCCTCATCAAAATACTCCGGTTTTTCTTTTGCATATACCGACATCAAAACAGAATATTCCATCATTCCGCACCTGCCTTTGCAAAAGAACAACTGCACACTTGAGGCATGCATCGCGATTCTATGGCAATCACCCTACACACGCAGGCGAAGATGTGCGATTTATTCCGGCAACGCGCCGATTTTATCTTAAATGCAATCTCCGATAAAAACAAAACGAGACCCACGATATTATCTTTCGATAAATCGAAGGCTCGTTTGAAAAAACGGTATGTCATTTCTCCCGAAGCTCTTATGAGCTCAGGACAAATTCTTTTCGAAATTTCAGATACATAGACCTCTGCCGCATTCGATAAATACTGTGCGTTTCCCGTTTCCATAGCAACCACATACCGAAAAGCCCCCGCTTTTCAGTATCCCCGGTCTCCTCTCTTCCTGTTTTCCCCACAAATCTCCTATATGACACCCGAGTGGCATCATTAGCCGTCAAACAGCTCATAAAAAATATAAAAAAACGAATGGGAACACCCGTTTTATACACAATACTTGTCAGTTTTCGTAGAGTTATCTCATCAATGAAATAACCATACTCCTATTTTTCGCCTAATTATAGCACAATAATCCTAAATTCGCAATGGCTATTTAGCCTGTCTCTTATACACATCTGACGCTGCCGAC
>ERZ1026848.321-NODE-321-length-27385-cov-37.449104_pt1 | contig 27385 bp, 22 predicted proteins | sample MGYA00380154_ERZ1026848 | MGnify/ENA primary metagenome ERZ1026848 (study PRJEB33269, sample SAMEA4719790) | human gut metagenome | biome: human-associated habitat; feature: organic feature; material: feces | place: Cameroon | collected 2013-10 ...
ACATCAAAGTTTGATATTTTTTGTCATTTGTCCATTTTCTTCTTGACATCTACCCTTTTTTATTCGGTCACCATCTGCATCTTGCCTATGTTGGCGGTGATGGCCTCCACAATGCCGCTGTCCGCCACCTGCATGGCCTGCCCGATGGCGTTTTCGATGGCCTCGGCGTTGGAGGCGCCGTGGGCCTTGATGACCGGCTTGGAGATGCCGATAAAGGCGGTGCCGCCCACCTTGTTGGGGTCCAGCCGTGCCTTGAAGGCGTTGAGACCGGGCATCACCAGCAGCGCCGCCAGCTTCGTCAGCAGGTTCTTCTTGAACATACCCTTCAGCGCAGAGCCGGCAAAGGAGCCCACGCCCTCGATGCTCTTGAGCATGATGTTGCCGGAGAAGCCGTCTGCCACGATGACGTCGCAGCCGCCCTTGATGGCCTCCTTGGCCTCGATGTTGCCGATAAAGTGCAGGTCGCCCCGCGCATCGGCCTGCCGCAGCAGCGCCAGCGTCTGCTTCTGGAGATCGGTACCCTTGCTGTCCTCCGTGCCGATGTTCAGAAGACCCACCCGGGGCTTTGCCACGCCCAGCACACGCTGGGCATAGAAATTGCCCAGATAGGCGAACTGCACCAGATACTCCGGCGTACACTCGGCGTTGGCCCCGCAGTCGATGAGCACGGCGCTGCCGGTGGTGGTAGGGATCACCGGCGCCATGGCAGCCCGGCGGATGCCGTGGATGCGCTTGGTGATGAGGGTCGCGCCGGTGAGCAGCGCGCCGGTGGAGCCGGCGGACACCATGGCGTCGCCGCCGCCGTTTTTCAGCAGCGTCAGCCCCACGCCCATGGAGGTATCCTTCTTCCGGCGGAATACGGTGGCCGGGTCGTCGCACATCTCCACCGTCTCCGCGGCGGGGATGATAGCGGCGCCGTCCGGCAGCTCCGTCAAACCGCAGGCGCGGACGGCGTCCAGAATGGCGGCCTCATCGCCGGTGAACACGATCTCCGCGCCGAAGCGTTTCTGCGCCTGCAGCGCGCCCTTGACGATCTCCAGCGGGGCGTTGTCGCCGCCCATGGCGTCTACAATGATCTTCATGTCCACAGTACCTCCTGCTTGATGCCCTCCAGGATCTCCAGCGACCGCTGGCTCAGCTCCGCGTTTTTGTTGCGCTTGCCCTTGACGCGGTGATCCAGCGGCGGGATGATGCCGAAATTGATGTTCATGGGCTGGAAATCGCCCACCGAGCCGTTGCTGACATACAGGCCCAGCGCGCCGATGGCCGTCTCCGCCGGGAAGTCGATGGGCGGCTGCCCGTTGAGGCGGCGCGCCAGCTCCACGCCTGCCAGAAAGCCGCTGGCGCAGGATTCCACATACCCCTCCACGCCGGTCATCTGCCCGGCAAAGGCGATGCGCGGCTCGGCCTTCAGCCGGTAGTAGCGGTCCAGCAGACGGGGCGAATCCAGATAGGTGTTGCGGTGCATCACGCCGTAGCGCAGGAACTGGGCGTTCCGCAGCGCCGGGATCATGGTGAACACGCGCCGCTGCTCCGGCCACTTCAGATGGGTCTGGAAGCCCACCAGATTATAGATGCTGCCGTCGGCGTTGTCCCGGCGGAGCTGCACCACGGCGTAGGGCTCCTTCCCGGTCTTGGGGTCGATGAGCCCCCGGGGCTTCAGCGGCCCGAACCGCAGGGTATCCTCGCCCCGCCGCGCCATGACCTCCACGGGCATACAGCCCTCGAACACGCTTTTATCCTCGAAGCCGTGTACCTCCGCCTCCTCGGCGGCGATCAGCGCCTGCCAGAAGGCCAGATACTCCTCCTTGGTCATGGGGCAGTTGATGTAGTCCGGCGTTCCCTTGTCGTAGCGGCTGGCGAAATACGCGCTGTCCATGTCCACGCTGTCGCAGGCCACCAGCGGCGCGGCAGCGTCGAAGAAGTTCAGGGTAGTGCCGCCGCCCAGCTTTTCGGCGATGGCGTCCGCCAGCGGGTCGGAGGTCAGGGGGCCGGAGGCGATGACCACGTCCCCCTCCGGGATGGACGTGACCTCGCCGGGGATCATGGTGATATTGGGGTGGCTGAGAACGGTCTCCGTGACCATGCGGGCAAAGCCGTCACGATCCACGGCCAGCGCGCCGCCGGCAGGTACCGCCGTGGCGTCCGCGCAGCGCATGATGAGGCTGTTCAGCCGCCGAAGCTCCTCCTTCAGCAGGCCCACGGCGTTTTCTAGCCCCGCGCCCCGCAGGGAGTTGGAGCAGCAAAGCTCCGCAAAATAATCGGTCACATGGGCGGGGGTCTTTTTCTCCGGCTTCATCTCCCGCAGCGTCACAGCCACGCCCCGCTGGGCCAGCTGCCACGCGCACTCGGAGCCGGCCAGTCCCGCGCCGATGACGGTTACATGGTTCATGTCTTACTCCGCTTTCTCCGCGGCCTTTTTTGTGGTCTTTTTGGCGGCGGTGGTCTTGGTGGTGGTCTTTTTCGCCGCCGTCCTGGTGGTCTTCTTGGCGGCAGGCTCCTTCGCCGCAGTTTTGGCGGCGGTCTTCTTCGCAGCGGCAGTCTTAGTGGTCTTGGCGGTGGTCTTGGTGGTCTTCTTAGCAGTATCCTCTGCCGCTGCCGCCGTCTCCGCCGCACCCTCCGCATTTTCCGCGCCGTCGGCGCTCTTGCGGCGGCGGTAGCCCCGCTTGTCCTCCGGCAGGAAGTTGCTGCACGCCGGATTGGCGCAGAAGGGCTTGTTGAAGCCCCGTCCCGCCTTCTTGAACATGGTCTGGCCGCACACGGGACAGTCGTCCTTCACCGGCACGTCCCACGTCATAAAATCGCAGGTGGGGAACTTATCGCAGCCGTAGTAGGTGTAGCCGTTGCGGCTGGTCTTTTTCAGGATGCGGCCGCCGCACTTGGGGCAGCGCCCCGGCATCTCCACCACCAGCGGCTTGGTGAACTTGCACTCGGGATAGCCGGGGCAGGCCAGGAACCGGCCGAACCTGCCGGACTTGATGACCATGTTCCGGCCGCACAGGTCGCACTTCTCCTCCGTCACCTCGTCGGGCACCTTCAGGTACACGCCCTCCATGTCCTTCTCCACCTGCTCCAGATTCTCGTGGAACGGCACATAGAACTGGCGGATCAAGTCCTTCCACTGTACATCGCCGGACTCCACATCGTCCAGCTTCTTCTCCATACGGGCGGTGAACTTTACATCCACGATGTTGGGGAAGCGCTGGCACATCAGGTCGTTGACCACCTGACCCAGCGGTGTGATGCGCAGGTACTTGCCCTCCTTGATGACGTACTCGCGGTCCAGAATGGTGGACACGGTGGGGGCATAGGTGGAGGGGCGGCCGATGCCGTTCTCCTCCATGGTGCGGATCAGGGTGGCGTCGGTGTACCGGGCGGGCGGCTGGGTAAAGTGCTGCGTCGGGGCGAAGCTCTCCAGCGTCACGCTCTCGCCCTCCGTCAGCTCCGGCAGGGGGGATTCCTTCTCCTCCTTGTCGTCGTCACGGCTCTCCTCGTACACGGCGGTATAGCCGGCGAACTTCAGGTTGCTGGCCGAGCAGCGGAAGCTGTGGTCGCCTGCGCCGATCTCCACGCTGATGCTGTCGTAGACGGCGTTTGCCATCTGGCTTGCCAGAAAACGGCTCCAGATCAGGCGGTACAGCCGGTACTGCTCGCCGGTGAGGTCGCCCTTGACCTGCTCCGGCGTCAGCGCCGGGTCAGAGGGACGGATGGCCTCGTGGGCGTCCTGCGCCCCGGCCTTTGTCTTGTAGGCGCGGGTGGACGCGGGGTAGTAGCTCTGGCCATAGCGGGAGCAGATCACCGTCTTTGCCTGCGCCTGCGCCTCGGCAGAGATACGCAGCGAGTCGGTACGCATATAGGTGATGAGGCCCACCGTACCCTCGCCGGTGATGTCCACGCCCTCATAGAGCTGCTGGGCGATGGCCATGGTGCGGCGGGGGGTCATATTCAGCTTGCGGGACGCCTCCTGCTGTAAAGTAGAGGTGGTGAACGGCGGCGCGGGAGAGCGCTGCTTGTCCGCCCGCTTCACAGAGCTGACGGTAAAGGGCAGCGCCCGCAGCTCATCCATGATGGCCTGGGTATCCCCTTCACTGGACGGCTCGTACTTCTTGCCGCCCTTGCCGTAGTAATGGGCGGTGAACAGCGCCCCGGCGTGGTTTTTCAGGCTGGCATCCAGCGTCCAGTACTCCTGCGGCACGAAGTCGGCGATCTCCTTCTCCCGCTCCGCCACCAGACGCATGGCCACGGACTGAACACGGCCTGCCGACAGGCCCCGCCGGATCTTCTTCCACAGCAGGGGTGAGAGCTGGTAGCCCACGATACGGTCCAGCACACGCCGGGCCTGCTGGGCGTCCACCAGATCCTGATCGATGTCACGGGGATGCTGGATGCTGTCCGTCACCACCTTCTTGGTGATCTCGTTGAACGTCACGCGCCGGGCCTTCTCGTCCGGCAGCTCCAGCAGGTACTTCAGATGCCAGCTGATGGCCTCTCCCTCGCGGTCCGGGTCGGTGGCGAGGTAGACGGTCTGGCTCCCCTTGGCCGCCGCCTTCAGATCCTTGATGATATCCTCTTTGCCCTTGATGGGCTTATAGTTGGGGGTAAAATCCCCGTCCACATCTACGCCCAGCGTGCTCTTGGGCAGGTCGCGCAGATGGCCCATGCTTGCCTTCACCTGATAATCCGGCCCCAGATACTTGCCGATGGTCTTGGCCTTGGCCGGGGACTCCACGATCACCAGATTTTTTGCTTTTGCCATAGTTTCCTTATTCCTCCCTGAGTTCTACCGTCCGCAGGAAGCTTCCCGCTCCCTGCCGGCAGACATATCCGTCGATCTCCAGCATGGTCAGCGCCGACAGCACCCGCCGCACGGGCAGCTCCGTCATTACCGCCGCCTCATCCGCCAGCAGCGGACGATCCACGGGCAGCACCCGCAGGACGCGCTTCTGGTCGTCGGTCAGCGCCGCGCCCTCACCTGCCAGATCCAAAACCGACCTTGCCGGTGTTTTTTCCCCCTCTTGCTTCGCCGGTACAGGCGTATCGCTTGTCTCATCCTCCGCGCCCTTGGGCGTCTCCGGCATGGCCGCCCGGATGGGGCGCAGCTTCTGTGGGAACTGCCGCTGGTAGGTGCCCAGCACGTCCCACGCCTCCATGACCAGCCCCGCGCCATCCCGGATCAGCTGGTTGCAGCCCCGGCTGGTATCGGCGTTGATAGGCCCCGGCACGGCGAACACGTCCCGTCCCTGCTCCAGTGCGGTATTGGCGGTGATGAGCGCACCGCTTCTCTCCGGTGCCTCCACCACCAGCACACCCAGACTCAGGCCGCTGATGATGCGGTTGCGCACCGGGAAGTGGCTGCCCTTCGGCTCCGTCCCCGGCGGGTACTCCGACAGCAGCACACCGGTGGCGGCGATGTCCTCATAAAGCCGCCGGTTCTCCGGCGGATAGATCACATCCACACCGCCGCCCAGCACCGCGGCGGTAAAGCCCCCGGCCCGCAGCGCCCCCTGATGGGCGGCGCCGTCGATGCCCTTGGCGAGGCCGCCGGATACCACCAGACCGCCCTGCCGTGCCAGCTCATAGCCCAGCTGGGACGCAGCCCCTGTGCCGTAGGGCGTACACTTCCGGGTGCCCACCACGGCCACGGCGGCCTCCTCGTCAAAAAGCGGCATGGAGCCCTTGCCGTACAGCACCACCGGCGGGTCGTACATATCCCGCAGGCGGCCGGGATAGGCCGCGTCGTCCATGGTGACGATGAACTGCCCGTCCTTGGCGCAAGCCGCCAGCACCGCCTCGGCGCGGGTCAGCGACTTATCCGCCAGCACCTGCGCCTGCTGCTTGGTAACGCCCTCCACCAGACACAGCTCGTCCGGCTGGGCATAGTATACGTCCTCCGGTGAGGAAAAATGCTCCAACAGAAGGAGCTTCGTCCGATTGCTCAGTCCCGGCGCCGTAGTCAGCCACAGCCAGTATTTCAGCGCAGCCATCCCCTCATCTCCCCTTTTTATTCAGCGGTACGCCTCCCACAGCAGCACAGCCGCTGCCATGGCCGCATTCAACGATTCGCAGTGCGCCTCCATAGGGATGCGCACCGTCCGGTCGCACAGTGCCAGCACCTGCTCCGTCAGACCGCGTCCCTCGCTGCCGATGGCGATGGCGCAGCGGCGCAGCGGCAGTGTCCGCACATCCGCCGTGTCGTCCCGCAGCGCCGCACCGTACAGCGGCAGTCCCGCGTCGCGCAGGCGGACGTGCAGCGTCTCCACATCGGTACACCACACCGGCAGGCGGAACACCGCCCCCATGGACGAGCGCAGCGTTTTGACGCTGTACGGGTCGGCACAGCCGGTCAGCAACATCACACCGTCGCAGCCGAAGGCGTCCGCCGTCCGGATCACCGTCCCCACGTTGCCTGGGTCCTGTACGCCGTCCAGCACCACATAGCGCTGTCCCGTCAGCTTCTCCGGCAGGGCGGTGTCCGGCATCCGGCACGCCGCCAGCATCCCCTGAGGCGTCCGTACCGGCGAAATGGACGCCATCACGTCCGGCGGCACAGCCACGCACCGCACTGAGGGAGCTATCCCCTCCGGCAGCGCCACACCGTCACTGACGGCAAGACTCACCATCTGCGCCCCGTGGCGCAGCGCCTCCTCTACCAGCTTGGGGCTGTCGCAGAGGAACTCTCCCCGCTCCCGCCGGTAGGCGGCGCTGTCCAGCCGGCGCATATGCTCCAGCAACGGATTTTTTCGACTGGTGATGCGCTCCATACGCCCTCCCTGCTTTCCGCGTCAGACGGCGGGGCGCCTACGTCCCCGCCTTGCTCGAATATTCTTTATAATATAGGTGTCGTTTGCCATTGTCAACCTAAAATAAGGGAACGCCCGTAGGCGTCCCCTTATTTTACGCGGTTTTTTATGAAATACAGTGTCCCTTTTGCCGGATAACGTCCACGATCTGCGTCACGCACTCCCGGCAGATGGCGTCCTCCGGCGCCTCCGCCATGACACGCAGCACCGGCTCCGTGCCGGATTCACGCACCAGCACGCGGCCCGTTTCGCCCAGCCGCGCCGCCACCGCCTCCACGGCGGCCTGCACGTCGCGATCCTCCCGGGCGGCCTTCTTATCCTTCACCCGCACGTTTTCCAGCACCTGCGGATAGATGGTCAAGCCCTCCAGCAGCTTGCTCATGGGCTTCTTCTGCTCCAGCATGACCTCCATCAGCTTCAGGCTGGTGAGGATGCCGTCGCCGGTGGAGGCGTACTTGGAGAAGATGATATGCCCCGACTGCTCGCCGCCCAGGGCGCAGCCGTTCTGTGCCATATACTCATATACATACTTGTCGCCCACGGCGGTCTTGGCGTAGGCGATACCCTCCCGGTCGAAGGCACGGTACAGGCCGAAGTTGGACATGATGGTAGTCACCACCGTGTTGCCGGGCAGCTCTCCCGCCTGCTTCATATGCTTGCCGCAGACGTAGAGGATGTGGTCGCCGGTAACAACGGTGCCCTGCTCATCCACCGCAAGGCAGCGGTCAGCATCGCCGTCGTAGGCAAAGCCGATGTCCAGCCCGTTGGCCACCACGAACCGGCGCAGGGCGTCGATATGGGTGGAGCCTACACCGCTGTTGATGTTGTAGCCGTCCGGCTCGTCGCCCATGACATAGGTCTTGGCGCCCAGCGCGTCAAACACGCTCTTGGCGATGGTCCATGCGCTGCCGTTGGCGCAGTCCAGTCCCACCTTCATCCCCTTGAAGGAGAACATCCCCAGAGAGATCAGGCGTCCCACATACCGGTTCCGGCCGGCGACGTAGTCCACCGTCCGGCCGATATGCTCCCGCTGGGCCAGCGGGAGCTGCTGCCATATCTGGCCGAAAGCCTCCAGCTTCCCGTCCAGATAGTCCTCGATCAGCGCGATGGTGTCCTCGTCCATCTTCTCGCCGGTGCCGCTGATGAGCTTGATGCCGTTGTCATAGTAGGGGTTGTGGCTGGCGGAGATCATGATACCGCAGTCAAAGCCCTCCGTCCGCGCCACATAGGACACGGAGGGGGTGGTGGTCACGTGCAGCAGGTAGGCGTCCGCGCCGGAGGACACCAGCCCGGCGGCCAGCGCATACTCCAGCATATAGCTGCTGCGGCGGGTGTCCTTGCCGATGACCACCCGCACCGGCGTCTCATCCCCGGCGCGGCGCTTCAGCTCCCCGTAGTACCAGCCCAGAAAGCGTCCCACCCGATGGGCATGGTTCGCCGTCAGATCCACATTGGCCTCCCCGCGGAAGCCGTCTGTTCCGAAATATCTCCCCATAGTCGCTCCTTACTCCTCCCGCTGGGCGGCAATGTCGCCGCCGCGCTTATAGATGCTGTCTGCCGGTACCGTCCCCCGCACGGAGGACAGCGGATAGACCCGGCTGTTCCGGCCCACCACCGCGCCCGGATTCAGCACGCTGTTGCAGCCGATCTCCACATGGTCGCCCAGCATGGCGCCCACCTTCTTGCGTCCCGTCTCCACGCGCTCCGCGCCGCAGCATGCCACCACCAGCGTCTTATCAGACTTGACGTTGGAGGTGATGGACCCAGCGCCCATGTGGGACTTGTAGCCCAGAATGCTGTCGCCCACATAGTTGTAGTGGGGCGTCTGCACATTGTCGAACAGGATCACATTTTTCAGCTCCACAGAGTTGCCCACCACGCAGTTGTCGCCCACCAGCGCGCTGCCCCGGATAAACGCCCCGTGGCGCACCTCCGTACCGGCGCCGATGATGCACGGCGCGCCCAGATAGGCGGTGGGCGCCACCACGGCGGTCTTATGTACCCACACCTCGGGGGCGCGCTCCTGAAAGTCCTCCCCCAGCGCGGGGCCGAGCCGCCGGATCAGGTCACTGATACCGGCCAGCGCCTCCCACGGGTAGGTGAATGCCGCCAGATACGCCGCCGCCCGGGTGTGGGACAGGTCAAATAAGTCTTGGATGGTATACATAGTATCTCCTCCGTTCTCCGCGCCTCTGCTCTATGGTACGCACCACCGGCGCAGATAGAAGTATTATACTCTCATCCGCCCCGGCCTGACAAGACTTTCTGCGGAAAAACTCGGTATCCGGCAGCAAAAGGAGGCAGTCCCATAGGGGACTGCCTCCTCTGTTCGCAGCTTTTCTTTTACACCGGCTGCCCCATTTTCAGGGTGATTAATAGAGCTTTGCGCCGGCGGGGATGTGAGGATCGACCATCAGCAAATGGAGCTTTTCCTCGCCGTTTTCGTGATGCACGGCGGAGATGAGCATACCGCAGGAGTCGATACCCATCATCGGGCGAGGCGGGAGGTTGGTGATGGCGATGCAGGTCTTTCCAACCAGTTCTTCCGGCTCATAATAGTCGTGAATACCACTCAAAATCACCCGATCTACGCCGCTTCCGTCATCCAAAACGAACTTTAAGAGCTTCTTGGACTTCTTCACGGCTTCGCAGGCCTTGACCTTCACAGCCCGGTAATCGGACTTGGCGAAGGTGTCAAAATCCACGAGATCCTTGAACAGCGGCTCGATCTCCACATTGGAGAAGTCGATCTTCTCCTCGGCAGCGGCCACAGCCTCTGCGGGGGCAGCGGTCTCCTTCTGTGCCTTCTTGTCGGCGTCCAACGGCTTCATGGTCGGGAACAGGATGACGTCGCGGATGGAATCCGTGCCGCACAGCATCATGCTGCACCGGTCGATGCCGAAGCCCAGACCGCCGGTGGGCGGCATACCGTACTCCAGCGCCATGACGAAGTCCTCGTCCATCATGTCGGCCTCCTCGTCGCCGTTGGCGCGCTTCGCGGCCTGCGCCTTGAAGCGCTCATACTGGTCGATGGGGTCGTTCAGCTCGGAGAAGGCGTTGCCCATCTCGCAGCCGCAGATGAACGCCTCGTACCGCTCGGTCAGGTGCGGGTCGGTGGGACTGCGCTTGGCCAGCGGGCTGACCTCCACGGGGTACATGGTGATGAAGGTGGGCTGGATCAACGTCTCCTCCACCTTCTGGTCAAACGTCTCGTACAGGGCGTTGCCCCAAGTATGCGCCACGCCGTCCATATCCACGCCCACGCTCTTGGCAAGCTCCACGCCCTTGTCGGCATCGCCGACACAGGCCATGAAGTCGGCGCCGGTGACGTTCTTCACGGCGTCCGCCATGGTCACGCGCTGCCAGCTAGGGGTCAGGTCGATCTCGTGACCCAGCCACTGGACATGGTAGGTGCCCAGAATTTCCTTGGCGGCGCCGGAGAGGATGCCCTCCAGAATGTCCATCATGCCGTCCAGATTGGTGAAGGCCTGATACAGCTCACAGGTGGTGAATTCCGGGTTATGCTTGGTGTCCATGCCCTCGTTGCGGAAGATGCGGCCCACCTCGTACACCCGCTCCATGCCGCCTACGATCAGACGCTTCAGGTGCAGCTCCGTGGCGATGCGCATATACATATCGATGTCCTGCGCGTTGTGGTGGGTGATGAAGGGGCGGGCGTTGGCGCCGCCCGCGATGGGGCTGAGGACGGGGGTCTCCACCTCCATGAAGCCCAGATCGTCCAGATAGCGGCGCAGGTACGCCACGAACCGGCTGCGGATCTCAAAGTTCCGCTTGCTCTCCGGGTTCATGATGAGATCCACATACCGCTGGCGATAGCGGATCTCCTTATCGGTCAGGCCGTGGAACTTCTCCGGCAGAGGACGCAGAGACTTGCTCAGCAGCGTGATCTCCCTGGCGCGGACGGACATTTCGCCCCGCTGGGTGCGGAACACCTCGCCCTTGACGCCTACGATGTCGCCGATGTCGTATTTCTTGAAACGGTCATAGGTGACCTCATCCATCTCGTCCTTGCGGGCATAGATCTGGATGCGGCCCGTTTTATCCTGCAAGTCGCAGAAGGACACCTTGCCCATGCCGCGCTTGCTCATAAGGCGGCCGGCCACGGATACCTCGCTGCCCTCCATGGCGTCGAAGTTGTCCTTGATATCCTGCGTATGGTGCGTCACGTCAAATTTCGTGATCTGGAAGGGGTCGCGGCCCTCATCCTGCAGGGCCTTGAGCTTCTCACGGCGGATGCGCAGCAGCTCGCCGAGATCCTGCTGCTGGGTTTCGTTGCGGTTGGTTTCGTCTGCCATTTTTGCAGCCCTCCTTTGTATATTGCCAATGCCGGGCGCCATGCGCCCCGCACTCAGCGCTCGATCTTCTCGATGCGGTAGCGGATCACGCCGCGAGGCGCATCCACGGCTACCTCGTCGCCGGCCTTGTGGCCCATCAGCGCCTTGCCGAAGGGGGAATCCTCGCTGACGGCGCGGGCCATCACGTCCGCCTCCTGCGAGCCGACGATGCGGTACGCCGGCATCTGCTTGCCGCTGCCCAGCTCCGTCACGGTGACGACGCTGCCGATGGAGATCTTGTCGGAGTCCTCGCTCTCATCCACGATCACCGCGTGCAGCAGGATGTCCTCCAGCTCTGCGATGCGGGAATACAGCTTGCCCTGCTCGTTTTTCGCCTCGTCGTACTCGCTGTTCTCGCTGAGGTCGCCGAAGCCGCGGGCCTCCTTGATCAGCTCCGCCACCTCATCGGCGCGGGTGGTCTTGCTGTAATCCAGCTCCTTTTTCAGCTCGTCATAGCGGGCCTGACTCATTTTGAATTCTTTCGCCATGCTGCACATTCCTTTCTATTGGTAAGATGCCTCCAAACAGGCAAAATACGCACAATATATCACGTTGCATTATAGTAAGTTTCCCCCCGCCTGTCAAGCGCGGGACACCACTGATACCACATGAATTTCAGATGCCTCCCATCCGTCCGCCGCCAGCAGCGCCGCCAACAGCTGCTCCGACACCGGCCACGGCGCCAACCCTGCCGCCTCGTACCGCACCTCCTGCCGCGCCGCGCAATCCTCCCCCAGATATATGGCAGGTCCCGCCGATGCCCTGTCCGCCGTGCCGCACCATACCGTTGCCGCAGGTGGTTGTCCGCCGCTGCCCGCTGCCACCCCGTACCGTGCCAGCAGCCATTGTGCCAGCGCCGTCTGCCCCGGCGGTGCCAGCTCGATATACCGCGCCCGCTTCGCCAGCACCTGCGCGGCCTGCCGCGCCGTGCCGCCATCCTCGCCGGCACACAGCCGCACGGTTTTACCGCTCAGCGCCGGACATAGGCAGTCCAGCAGCTCCTCCAGCTTCGCCAGACGCAGCGCCCCCACCGGCACAGGGCGGATGCCGTACCGCGCCGCCGCGGCCTGCCATGCAGCGTCCTCAAATACCGCTGTGCGCACCCCCTGCCGCGCCAGACAGCGCAGCAGACGGCGCACATGAAGCCGCTGCCAGCCCCGCCCCGCCGTCAGTACCCAGAAGGGTACGCCGCCGATGACCTCCCGCGTCAGCGCTGCTTGCTGCCCCTGTCGGATATAGCCGTACATATTCTGCCTCCACAAAAAAACTCTGCATCATGGTATGATGCAGAGTTTTTGTATATGTCGTTGTCACCACCGTGCGATGTAGCCGGGCAGGTAGTCCAGCGGGTTCTGGTTCACACCATTGATCATCACCTCATAGTGGAGGTGAGGGCCGGTGGAGTTGCCGGTGGAGCCGGTAATACCCAGCTTTTCGCCCTGCTCTACCATCTGTCCCACGCTGACGGAGATAGACGTCATGTGGGCGTACAGCGTGGTATAGCCGCCGCCGTGATCCACCACCACATAGTTGCCGTAGCCGCTGCCGCCATAGGAGCCATATACCACGACTCTGGTCAGCACGACCTTGCCGCTCTTGGTGGCCATGACGGCGCTGGTGGTACCTACGCCGCCGATATCCACACCCCGGTGGTTGGTACTGCCGATACCGCCGGGAGACACGCGGCCGCCCATAGGCGACGTGATGATCTTACTGGTGCTCACCGGCCAGATAAAGCCGCCGGGGCTGGGTTTCACGTTGGAGGTCGCCAGCAGCTTCTTGATCTGCGCCTCGATCTCCTTGGCTTCCTTTTCCTCCGCCGCGGCCAGCGCCTCGTAGCCCTTCTGGGTGGCGGCATACTCGGCGATCAGTGCCGCCGCATCGTCCACCTGCTTTTGCAGCTCATCCTGCTGCTGGGACAGCAGCTCCTCCTGCTCCTCCATGGCGGCCTTGTCCGCCTTGATATTCTCCCGCGTCTGGCGGATGGCCTCAATGAGATTCCGGTCATATTCCGCCACCTCGTTGACGAACTCCAGCCGGTTCAGCAGGTCTGCGATGCTGGTAGCCTTGAACAGCACCGACCAGTAGGACAGGCTGCCCCGCTCCTCCTCGCTGCGCACCTGTTGACAAAAGAGGCTGTACTGCTCCTCCTCCATCTCCTGATACGCCTTGATCTGCTGGGCGTACAGGTCGATCTGCTGCTTGGTATCGTCGATCTGCTCCATCAGGATCTGGTTCTGCTGATCCAGCAGATTCTTGGTGCCCATTACATCCTCTTTCTTGGATTTGGCCTCCGCGATCTGCTTGCGAAGCTCCTCCAGATTCTTTTTCTTCTCCTGCTTCTGCTTCTCCAGCTCGTCCATTTCCGCCTGACGCTGCTTCTGCTCCTCGGCCTTTTTCTGCTCCTCCTCTTTCTTCTGCTCCTCGCTTTGCTGGCTCTCGGCCACTGCGTCATCGGCTTTAACGGCATATGCCCGCTGCACCACGCCTGCCGCCAGCAGCGACAGTACCATCAGCAGCGCCAGCGCGCCGCACAAAAACCGCTTCCCTTTTCTCATGCTCATGCTCCTTCCCCGCTTACACCCGCAGGAACCGGCGGATGGCCGTCAGGCTGCCGCCCACGCCCACCAGAATACCGACGCCCAAAAATACCAGTGCCACCGGCTCCCATATCTTCAAAAACGGCACCACCGTCAGGATCTGCAGGGTGTCGGAGTCTCCGATGCCCTGCGCCACGGCGGCATACAGCAGCCATTGCAGTCCGAAGGCGATAACGGCGCTGAAAAGTCCCAGCAGGATCCCCTCATAGACAAAGGGCCAGCGGATAAACCCGTTGGTGGCGCCCACCATCTTCATGATGGCGATCTCATCCCGCCGGTCAAAGGTAGTCAGCTTGATGGTGTTGCTGATGATAAACATCGACACCAGCAGCAAAATGGCGATCAGCGCGATGCTGATGATGCCCGCCACGTTCCGGGCGGTGGTGAAGCCCTCCGCCACCGCCTGATCGGCACGGGCCTTGGCAATACCCGACACCTGCTCCACCGCCGTCTTTGTCTCCATAATGCGGTCCGGGTCGGTGACATGGATGATGTACCGGTGCCGGAACACATCCGCCGGCAGGTCGCCGTATAGCTCGTCGCCGTCGTATCTCTCGATATAGTTCTCTTTGGCCTCGTCACGGGACATGAACGTGCAGTCCGCCACATTGTCCACACGCTCCAGCGTTGCTTGCAGAGCGCGCGCCGCCTTCTCTGTCAGCGAATCGTCCACAAACGCCAGCACCGCGTTCTCCTGCTGGAGATCCGCCAGATTCTCGTTGGCGTTGTAGGCCACCAGCGTGAAGGTGCCCATGATCAGCAGACACGCCACGGTGACACCCACGGCGGCAAAGGACATAAAGCCGTGGGAGAACATATTTCCCGCGCCTTCCTTGATAAAAAACTTGAAGTTATGTCTCATGCTCATACCTCGTAGCTGCCCATGCCGTCGCCGATGACGCGGCCCTCGTTGAGCAGGATGATCCGCTTATTGAAATGGTTCACCAGTCCCCGCTCATGAGTCACGACGATGACCGTGGTACCCAGCGCATTGATACGCTCCAGCAGGGTCATGATCTCCAGCGAGCGGGCGGGGTCCAGATTGCCGGTGGGCTCATCCGCCACGATGGTGCTGGGGTTGTTCACCAGCGCCCGGGCAATGGCGACGCGCTGCTGCTCGCCGCCGGACAGCTCGTCGGGATAGCGGTTCTCCTTGTCCGCCAGTCCCACCAGCTCCAACACGTAGGGGATGCGCTCCCGCAGCGCCCGCGGGGACGCGCCCACAGCCCGCATGGCCAGCGCCAGATTGTCATACACCGTCTTGCTGCCGATCAGCCGGAAATCCTGAAAGATCACGCCGATGGTCCGGCGCATATAGGGGATCTGACGCTCGGAGATGCGGCTCATGGAAAACCCGTTGACCATAACGCGGCCCGCCGTGGGCACCACCTCGCCGGTCAGCAGCTTGATAATGGTGGACTTACCGGAGCCGGAGGGCCCCACAAGGAACACAAATTCCCCGTCGTCCACGGTAAAGGACACGCCGCGGAGGGCGTGGGTCCCGTTGTCGTATGTCTTTTTTGCTTCTATCAAACGGATCATAGCTCTGCTCCTGTTCGTCAAAATGCAACATCTTGTGGCCGTTTTCGGCCGTCATTCCCATTATATATAAATAGTTACAAAATGGCAACAGGAAAGATATGAATATTTCCTTAATTCACCTTGTGTCAATGCGGGCGTCTCAGGCTTACGTTTTTCCGCACACTCTGTTCTGATGCCTCTGCATCCGTCTGCCCCCTCCGACGGTTCCCCTTTCCTCCGCCGCGCTTTACATAAAACAACACCTGCCGTAAGGCAGGTGTTGTTTTATGTAACCTTATTCAGCTTATGCGTCGATGCCGCGGCTGGTCAGATATTTCTTGACCATCAGCGCCACCTTGAACGTGATGGCGTCGTCGAACTCCCGCAGGTCCAGACCCGTCAGCTTCTTGATTTTCTCCAGCCGGTACACCAGCGTGTTGCGGTGGACGAACAGCTTTCGCGCCGTCTCCGACACGTTCAGGTTGTTCTCAAAGAACTTGTAGATGGTGAACAGCGTCTCCTGGTCCAGCGCGTCGATGGGGTTCTTCTTGAAAACCTCCTGCAGGAACATCTCGCACAGGGTGGTGGGCAGCTGGTAGATCAGGCGGCCGATACCCAGATTCTCGTAGTTGATGACGTAACGCTCCGTGTCGAAGACCTTGCCCACCTCGATGGCGATCTGTGCCTCCTTGTAGCTCTTGGCCAGATCCCGCAGGTGCAGCGCCAGTGTGCCGATGCCCACAAACACGCTGCTCTCGCCGTCCACCCGCAGCGCCTCCTCGATGCGCTGGGCCACAGCCTCCAGATCCTTGGCGCTGGCGTTCTCATCCATCTGGTGGATGAGTGCCACGTCCTGCTCGCCCACGCTGATGACGAAGTCGTTCTGCCGGTCGGGGAACAGGCCCTGGATCACGTCCACAGGTACCGTCTCCAGCCGCTCATCCACGGGGCGTACCACAAACACGCCCCGCGCCGTCTCCGCCGCCACGTGCAGCTCCTTGGCGCGCATATAGATGTCGCTGATGAGGATATTGTCCGAAATAATGTTTTTGATGAAGGAGCCCTTGTCGTGCTTCTCCTCGTAATAGCTCTTGGCCGCGTTCAGGGACACGGCCGCCATGGCGCACACGGTGCGGCTCATGCTATCGTCGCCGCTGGCAAAGACCGCGTAGTCGAAGTGGGTGCCCCAGCTGGGCAGCGCCTTGAAGGTGCGTCCCTCCAGCGTGATGCAGGCGCCCTCCGCCGCGGCGATGGGCTCCACATACTTGCTCCACTTCTTGCCGATACCCGTCAGCTCGCTGCAGGCGATCACCGTACCGTCCGCGTCAATGACGCCGATGGTGCGATCCGTCGTCTCCTTGAATTGCAGTACCACATTCTGAAAAATTCTTCCCGACATAACGACTTCCTCCTGCGAACCACGCATAGGTATTTTGTGCAATCTGTCAAGCCGATGCTCCTATTATATCGTCACTATGACGGTTTTGCAAGTATTTTTTTCTTTTTTTCACAAAAAATCTGCCTCGTTTTTTGCTGATATGTCTAAGAAATCACAATCCCGCCGCGGCGCGCAGCGCCGCCGTTTCCGCCGCCGTCAATTCCCGGAACGCGCCGGGATGCAAGGCATCGTCCAGCACCAGCGGCCCCATGGACAGCCGCTTCAGGTACAGCACCGGCGCACCACGTGCCGCCAGCATCCGCTTGACCTGATGGAACTTCCCCTCCCGCAGCGTCACGATGCACGCGCCGGACTCCAGCGGCTCCAGTCCCGCCGGCAGGCACTCAAGGCCGTCGCCCAGCGTCATGCCCGATGCGAAAGCCGCCACATCCTCCGGGCCCAGCGCCCCGTCCACCCGCGCGTAATACCGCTTATCCACATGGTACTTGGGGCTCAGCAGCCGGTGGGCCAGCTCGCCGTCATCCGTCAGGAGCAGCAGCCCCTCCGTATCCTTGTCCAGCCGTCCCACCGGAGAAAGGCCGCGCCGCCGCAGCTCCACGGGCAGCAGCTCCAGCACTGTCGCCTGCCGCCGATCCTCCGTGGCGGTCAGCACGCCCGCCGGCTTATGCAGCATCACATAGGTGAATTTTTGCAGCCGGATGGACTCGCCGCCCACTGTGATGACTGCCGTCGCCGGATCGATCTTTTCCTCCGCGGACACCGCCGCCACGCCGTTGACCTGTACCTGTCCCTGCCGCACCAGCAGCTTGACCTCCCGCCGTGACCACCGGCCCGTACCGGCCAACACCTTGTCCAGACGCTCCACATCGCCGCCCCCTCTCCGTCATTTTTCTGATTGTAGCATATCCCCGCCGAAATACAAATATAAAATTGGTGAGAGGTGATGATTTTGTATGTGATCCATATGCGCTTTTCCCGCCGGAGGTGCCTGCTGGCTGCCGCCGCGCTGGTACTCGTCACGGGTATGTCCCTGCTGCTGGCTGGCTGCTTCGACGGCGCACACCGGGAAGAGACCATGCTTTCCACCAACGAGCAGCGGGTGGCCTACTTGCAGGAGCTCGGCTGGCAGGTATCGCCGGAGCCCATCGAGACGCTGGACCTCCAACTCCCGGAGGAACTGACGCCGCAATGGGATGAATATCTGACCTTGCAGGCCAAGCAGGGGCTCCCCTTCGCAGACTGCGCCGGGCAAGCCGTCCGCCGCTTTACCTACACCGTGGCCAACTATCCGGGCTTCCCGGACGGTGTGCAGGCCAACCTGTTCCTCTGCGGTGACCGGCTGGTGGGCGGCGACATCATCGCCACCGGTGAGAACGGGTTCCAGACCGTACTGGCGTTTCCCAAAAAGTAGCGGGGTGCAATCGTTCGCACGCCGCACCGCAGCGGCAGGGGCGTGCGCCCCGCTGCATGGCCGGTATACGCAAAAAAGGGAGACACGCTTGCGCGTGTCTCCCTTTATTAGATCATCTGATCCGTTTCCCTCGGTCGGAAATTACTCCTCGATGGCGATGACAACACCGGAACCGACGGTACGGCCACCCTCACGAATAGCGAAACGCAGACCGTTCTCGATAGCGATGGGGGTGATCAGCTCAACCTTCATGTCGACGTTATCGCCGGGCATGCACATCTCAACGCCCTCGGGCAGGGTGATGACGCCGGTCACGTCGGTGGTACGGAAGTAGAACTGGGGACGATAGTTGTTGAAGAAGGGGGTATGACGGCCACCCTCGTCCTTGGTCAGAACGTACACCTGACCGGTGAACTTGGTGTGGGGATGGATGGAACCGGGCTTGGACAGAACCTGGCCGCGCTCGATCTCGGTCTTCGCAACACCACGCAGCAGAGCGCCGATGTTGTCGCCGGCCTCAGCGTAGTCCAGCAGCTTGTGGAACATCTCGATACCGGTAACGGTGGTCTCGCGCTTCTCATCGGACAGACCGACGATCTCGACCTTCTCGTTCAGGTTCAGCTCACCACGCTCCACACGGCCGGTAGCAACGGTACCACGGCCGGAGATGGTGAACACGTCCTCGACGGGCATCAGGAAGGGCATATCCTCCTTGCGGTCGGGGGTGGGGATCCAGGTGTCAACAGCGTCCATCAGCTCCTTGATGCAGGCATACTCGGGAGCGTTGGGATCGGTGGACTCGGAAACCAGAGCGTTCAGAGCGGAACCACGGATGATGGGGGTCTCGTCGCCAGGGAAGCCGTAGAAGTCCAGCAGCTCGCGGACTTCCATCTCCACCAGCTCCAGCAGCTCCTCATCGTCGACCTGGTCGCACTTGTTCAGGAAGACCAGCACGGAGGGCACGTTCACCTGACGGGCCAGCAGCAGGTGCTCACGAGTCTGAGCCATGGGGCCGTCGGAGGCAGCGATGACCAGGATGGCGCCGTCCATCTGAGCAGCACCGGTGATCATGTTCTTGATATAGTCGGCGTGGCCCGGGCAGTCAACGTGAGCATAGTGACGCTTGGCGGTCTCGTACTCAACGTGAGCGGTGTTGATGGTAATACCGCGCTCGCGCTCCTCGGGAGCCTTATCGATGGAAGAGTAATCGGTGTACTCAGCGCCGCCCTGCAGAGCCAGATACTTGGTGATAGCGGCGGTCAGGGTGGTCTTACCATGGTCGATATGGCCGATGGTACCGATGTTTACATGGGGTTTCGTTCTTTCAAATTTCTGCTTAGCCATTTGAAATGATCCTCCTTAACATTTTTTGTATCATGTGTTGGGCAGCGGTAACAGTCTAACACTGCCATTTTACAGTATTTGCGTGGGAAAATCAATCGTAAATTACGGTTTTATAAATTTTCCCGTCCGGTACGCTTGCTGATGAGCTTCTCCTGCAGGCTCTTGGGCAGCTCGATATAGTGGCTGGGCTCCATGGTGTACTGACCGCGGCCCTGCGTGCGGGAGCGCAGGTCAGTGGCGTAGCCGAACATCTCTGCCAGCGGGACGAACGCGTCGATCTGCTGGGCGCCGGAGCGCATCTCGTAGCCCTGGATCTGGCCGCGGCGAGCGTTCAGGTCGCCGATGACGTCACCCATATACTCGTCAGGCACGATGACGCAGACCTTCATGATGGGCTCCAGCAGCGTGGGATCAGCCTTGCGCATAGCCTCCTTGAAGGCCATGGAGCCGGCGATCTTAAACGCCATTTCGGAGGAGTCCACCTCGTGGTAGGAGCCGTCGTACAGCGTGACCTTCACGTCCACGACGGGATAACCCGCCACAACGCCGGCCAGCATAGCGCCCTGGATACCGGCATCGATGGCCGGGATATACTCCTTGGGGATGGCGCCGCCCACCACCTTGTTTTCGAACTCGTAGCCCTTACCGGACTCGTTGGGCTCGACATGGATCTTGACGTGACCGTACTGACCCTTACCGCCGGACTGGCGGGCATACTTGGTATCCTGATCCACGGCCTTGCGGATGGTCTCCTTGTAGGCGACCTGAGGTGCGCCCACGTTGGCCTCCACCTTGAACTCGCGGAGCAGACGATCCACGATGATCTCCAGATGCAGCTCGCCCATACCGGCGATGATGGTCTGACCCGTCTCCTCGTCGGTGTAGGTGCGGAAGGTGGGATCCTCCTCGGCCAGCTTGGCCAGCGCGACGCCCATCTTCTCCTGACCGGCCTTGGTCTTGGGCTCGATGGCCACGCGGATCACAGGCTCGGGGAACTCCATGGACTCCAGAATAATGGGGTTCTTCTCATCGCACAGCGTATCGCCGGTGGTGGTGTTCTTCAGACCCACCACGGCGGCAATGTCGCCGGAGTACACGGTCTCGATGTCCTCGCGGTGGTTGGCGTGCATCTGCAGGATGCGGCCCATACGCTCGCGCTTGCCCTTGGTGGCGTTGAGGACAGAGGAACCGGTGGTCAGTGTACCGGAGTACACGCGGAAGAAGCTCAGACGGCCCACATAGGGGTCGGTCATGATCTTGAAGGCCAGTGCGGAGAAGGGCTCATCGTCAGAGGACTTGCGCTCCTCCTCCTCGTCGGTCTTGGGGTTGACGCCCTTGATCGCGGGGACGTCGGTGGGGGCGGGCATATAATCCACGATGGCGTCCAGCAGCTTCTGCACGCCCTTGTTCCGGTAGCTGGAGCCGCAGACCACGGGCACCATTTCCACGGCGCAGGTCGCCTTGCGGATCGCAGTACGGATCTTTTCGGTGGGGATCTCCTTGCCCTCCAGATACAGCTCCATGATCTCATCGTCGAACATGGACACAGCATCCAGCAGCTTTTCACGATACTCGTTGGCCAGATCGACCATATCCTCGGGGATAGGCTCGACGCGCATATCCTTGCCAAGCTGATCGTAATAGATGTCGGCATCCATCTCCACCAGATCGATGATACCGCGGAAGGTATCCTCTTTTCCGATGGGGAGCTGGATGGGGACAGCGTTGGCCTTCAGGCGGTCATGCACCATGTCCAGCACATGGTAGAAATCCGCGCCGGTGATGTCCATCTTGTTGACGTAGATCATCCGGGGGACATGGTAGTGATCGGCCTGACGCCACACCGTCTCGGACTGGGGCTCCACGCCGCCCTTGGCACACATTACGGTGACGGAACCGTCCAGCACGCGCAGAGAACGTTCCACCTCCACAGTAAAGTCCACGTGGCCCGGGGTGTCAATGATGTTGATGCGCGTCTGGGGGAACTGATCCTTGGAGCCCTTCCAGTAGCAGGTGGTAGCGGCGGAGGTGATGGTGATACCACGCTCCTGCTCCTGCTCCATCCAGTCCATGGTCGCGGTACCCTCGTGCGTTTCGCCCAACTTATAGTTCACACCTGTGTAGTACAGAATGCGCTCTGTCGTGGTGGTCTTTCCTGCATCAATGTGGGCCATGATGCCGATATTTCTCGTATTTTCCAGTGTAACCTTTCTCGGCATACCGTTCTCCTTCTTAATTCGTAGTTGCGATTACCAACGGAAGTGGGCGAATGCCTTGTTGGATTCGGCCATCTTGTGGGTATCCTCGCGCTTCTTCACGGCGCTGCCGGTGTTGTTGGCGGCATCCATGATCTCACCGGCCAGGCGCTCGGCCATGGTACGCTCACCGCGGGCGCGGGAGTAGGCAGTCAGCCAGCGCAGACCCAGGGTCTGACGACGGGCGGGACGAACCTCCATGGGGACCTGATAGGTGGCGCCGCCGACACGGCGGGCCTTGACTTCCAGGCTGGGCATGATATTCTCCATAGCCTGGGTGAACACTTCCAGAGGATCCTTCTCGGTCTTCTCCTTGATGATATCAAAGGCACCGTAAACGACCTTCTGAGCGACGCCCTTTTTACCGTCCAACATGATGCTGTTGACCAGCTTGGTCACCAGCACGGAGTTGTACATAGGATCGGGCAAGATCTCTCTCTTGGGAACATTACCTCTTCTGGGCACTATGCTTCCCTCCTTCATAAAAATATGATTTCATAGGTACTCAACAGCCGCTGTCCGGCTGTTGTATGGCCTGCCAAAGAGGTACATTATAAAAATAATGAGAAACCTTTTGGCAAAGCACAGAGCTGCAGGTTTTACTTGCTCTTGGGGCGCTTTGCGCCGTACTTGGAGCGGGCCTGCATACGGCCGGAGACGCCCTGGGTATCCAGAGTACCACGGATGATGTGGTAACGGACGCCGGGGAGGTCCTTGACACGGCCACCGCGGATCATGACGACGGAGTGCTCCTGCAGGGAGTGGCCCACGCCGGGGATGTAAGCGGTGACTTCGTAGCCGTTGGTCAGACGCACACGGGCGATCTTACGCAGAGCGGAGTTGGGCTTCTTGGGGGTCGCAGTTCTGACGGCAGTGCAGACGCCGCGCTTCTGAGGGGAGCTGAGGTCAGTCTCCTTGTTCTTCAGCGTGTTCAGGCCCTTCTGCATGGCGGGAGAATTGGACTTGTAGGTGCTCTTCTTCCGGCCCTGCTTGACCAGCTGGTTAAAAGTAGGCATTTGGTTTCTCCTTTCTCGAAAATTTTCTGGGATGTTTCCCTATATTTTCCACGGAACAAACAGAGTTTATTCCGGCTGGAAACTCATTGTGCCACGATGGCAACGGCGGAGGCCGGTACGGCGATGCCGCAGGCCCGGCCCAGCTGCTGCATGGTCAGGGAGCAGTCCGCCTCCACGCCGCGCTCCCGGCACAGCGTCAGCAGCGGCTCCGTCAGGGCGGGGTCGGCGTCGCAGGCCAGATAGACCCGCTTGGCGCTTCCCTGTGAGACGGCCCTCCGTGTCTGCTTCAAGCCTACCACCTTTTCCTTTGCAGTCAGCTCTCCGGCCACGGATGGTCTCCTCCTGTCATGGCATAGCAAATCCCGCGGGCAATCCCGCGCAATTTGAAATTATAGCATAGGGCGCAAAGTGCGTCAAGTAGAAACCCCACAAAAATTTGTGTAGTTCACTGAATTTTCCTGTGAAAATACGGCGTTTTCACGAAAAGGCCGGTCTCGGCGGAAAAAGCGCCCCTCCGCCGCAGCGGAGGGGCGCTTGCAGTGCGATCGGGATGGGTTACGCCTCGTCGCCGTCGGAGGGCTCCTCCGTCTGGACGGGCGTCTCGTCCTCCACGGGGCCGGCGGAGGCGGCGTAGACATTCTCCACCGCTTCCTCCTCTTCCTCCACATTGGGGACCATCTCCTCAGCCAGCTTGCGGTAGGCCGTCAGGCCGGCGCCGGCGGGGATGAGCTTACCGATGATGACGTTCTCCTTCAGACCCACCAGATGGTCGACCTTGCCCTTGATGGCGGCCTCGGTCAGGACCTTGGTGGTCTCCTGGAAGGATGCGGCAGACAGGAAGGAATCCGTGGCCAGAGATGCCTTGGTGATACCCATCAGCAGCTGGGTGCAGGTGGCCTCCTGCAGCGGCTCGCCGTCCTCGCGGACCTCGCCGTTGGCGATGCGCTGCCGCACGGCGGCGTTGGCATCCTCCACCTCCAGCACGTCGGCCATGGCGCCGGACAGCAGGGTGGTATCCCCCGCCTCCTCCACGCGGACCTTGCGCATCATCTGACGGACGATGACCTCAATGTGCTTATCGTTGATATCCACGCCCTGCTGACGGTAGACCTTCAGGACCTCCTGGATCAGGTAGTTGTGGACAGCGGAGGCGCCGCGGATACGCAGCACGTCGTGGGGGTTCAGTGCGCCGTCCTGCAGCTGGCGGCCCTTCTCGATGACCTCGCCGTCCTGCACCAGCAGACCGGTGTGCGGCACCGCGTAGGTGCGGGTATCGCCGTCGTCGGCGGTGATGATGATGTTCAGCAGGCTGCCCTTGGTGGCCTCCTCGAAGCGGACCTTACCGCCGATCTCGGCGATGGTGGCCATCTTCTTGGGCTTGCGGGCCTCGAACAGCTCCTCCACGCGGGGAAGACCCTGGGTGATATCGCCGCCGGCCACGCCGCCGGTATGGAAGGTACGCATGGTCAGCTGGGTACCGGGCTCACCGATGGACTGTGCCGCGATGATGCCGACGGCCTCGCCGGGGCCAACAGGCTTGCTGGTGGCCAGGTTCATGCCGTAGCACTTGGCGCAGATACCGCTGTGTGCGCGGCAGGTCAGCACCGTGCGGATCTCGGCGGAGTGGATGTCGAAGGACTCCAGCAGCGCCGCGTCGCTCTCGGTCATCATGTGATCCTTGGAGATCAGCACCTCGTCGGTGCCGGGCTTCAGGATGTCGTTGACCGGGAAGCGGCCCTTGATGCGCTCGGAGAACTTCTCGATGACCTGACCGCCCTCGCTGATCTCGGACACCAGAATGCCCTTCTCCACGCCGCAGTCGGCCTCGCGGATGATGACGTCCTGGCACACGTCCACCATGCGGCGGGTCAGGTAGCCGGAGTCAGCGGTACGCAGAGCGGTATCGGCCAGACCCTTACGGGCGCCTCGGCTGGAGGTGAAGTACTCCAGAACGGACAGACCCTCACGGAAGTTGGCCTTGATGGGGATCTCGATGGTCTTACCGGCGGTGTTGGCCATCAGGCCGCGCATACCGGTCAGCTGACGGATCTGCTTCATGGAGCCACGGGCGCCGGAATCCGCCATCATGAAGATGGGGTTGTACTTATTCATGTTGGCGGTCAGGGCGTCGGTCACGTCGGCGGTGGTCTTCTCCCACTCGCGGACCACCAGCTTGTAGCGCTCCTCGTCGGTGATGAAGCCCATGTTGTACTGGTCCTCGATGTCCACCACGCGCTTTTCCGTCTCGCCGATCAGCTCGTACTTGGCCTTAGGCACCGTCATATCCGCGATGGAGATGGTGATGGAGCCACGGGTGGAGTACTTGTAGCCGGTGGCCTTGATGTTGTCCAGCACCTCGGCGGCGGTGGTGAAGCCGTATTGGTTGATGGTGCGGTCCACGATCTTGCCCAGCAGCTTCTTGCCGCAGGTCTCGGTGACCTCGTAGTCGAAGAACTTGTCGGTGGGCTTGCCGTCCTCGTCGAAGCGCTTCACGAAGCCCAGATCCTGGGGAATGTTGCGGTTGAAGATGATGCGGCCCGCGGTGGCGCGCACCACATGGCGCACCTTCTCGCCGCCCAGCTCCTTGGTGACGCGGACCAAGATGGGCTGGTGGATGCCGATGACGTGCTCGTTGTACGCCATCAGCACCTCGTCCTCGTCGCGGTAGATGTTCAGGCGGACGTTGGCTCTCTCCTCGTCGGTCAGCTCGTCGTAGGTCTTGCCGGCCAGCGCGAAGTCCACACCGGCGGGCCAGTACTCGTCGTTGTCCATCTGGGAGACGCCGTTTTCAAACCGCTCGAAGGTCAGGTAGTAGGAGCCCAGCACCATATCCTGCGTAGGCACGGTGACAGGGCCGCCGTCCTGCGGACGCAGCAGGTTGTTGGCAGACAGCATCAGCAGGCGGGCCTCGGCCTGTGCCTCGGCGGACAGGGGGACGTGAATGGCCATCTGGTCGCCGTCGAAGTCGGCGTTGAAGGCTGTGCAGTTCAGGGGGTGCAGCTTCAGGGCGCGGCCCTCCACCAGCACCGGCTCAAAGGCCTGAATGCCCAGACGGTGCAGGGTAGGCGCACGGTTGAGCATGACGGGATGATCCTTGATGATCTCGTCCAGCGCGTCCCACACCTCGGTGCGGCCCTTGTCCACCATCTTCTTGGCGGACTTGATGTTGTTGGCAGAGCCGTCCTCCACCAGCTTCTTCATGATGAAGGGGCGGAACAGCTCCAGTGCCATCTCCTTGGGCACGCCGCACTGGTAGATCTTCAGCTCGGGGCCGACACAGATAACGGAACGGCCGGAGTAGTCCACGCGCTTGCCCAGCAGGTTCTGGCGGAAGCGGCCCTGCTTACCCTTCAGCATATCGCTGAGGGACTTGAGGGCGCGGTTGTTGGCGCCGGTGACGGGACGGCCGCGGCGGCCGTTGTCGATGAGGGCGTCCACCGCCTCCTGCAGCATACGCTTCTCGTTGCGGACGATGATGTCCGGGGCGTTCAGCTCCATCAGGCGCTTGAGGCGGTTGTTGCGGTTGATGACGCGGCGGTACAGGTCGTTCAGGTCGGACGTGGCAAAGCGGCCGCCGTCCAGCTGGACCATGGGCCGGATCTCCGGCGGGATCACAGGCAGGACGTCGATGATCATCCACTCCGGCTTGTTGCCGCTGAGACGGAAGGCGTCCACCACCTCCAGACGCTTGACGATACGCGCCTTCTTCTGGCCGGAGGTGGTCTTCAGCTCCGCATGGAGCTGCTCGCTCAGCTGCTCCAGATCGATCTGCTGCAGCAGCTTCTTCACGGCCTCGGCGCCCATGCCGGCGTCGAAATCGTCCTCGTACTTCTCCCGCATATCGCGGTATTCCTTCTCGGACAGGATCTGGTTCTTGATGAGGGGCGTCTCGCCGGGATCGGTGACGATATAGGCGGCGAAGTACAGCACCTTCTCCAGAATACGGGGGCTGATGTCCAGCAGCAGACCCATGCGGGAGGGGATGCCCTTGAAGTACCAGATGTGGCTGACGGGGGTGGCCAGCTCGATGTGACCCATGCGCTCGCGGCGCACCTTGGCACGGGTGACCTCCACGCCGCAGCGGTCGCAGATCTTGCCCTTGTAGCGGATCTTCTTATACTTGCCGCAGTGGCACTCCCAGTCCTTGGTGGGCCCGAAAATGCGCTCGCAGAACAGGCCGTCCCGTTCCGGCTTCAGCGTGCGGTAGTTGATGGTCTCCGGCTTTTTCACCTCGCCGTAGGACCACTCGCGGATCATCTCCGGAGAAGCGATGCCGATCTTAATGGCGTCAAATGTTGCGTAACTCATATTGCAGCTCCTCCTTTTCCTTAAAACTCATCGTCCGCGTCATCGAAGGAAGCGTCCACTTCCTCGTCGGCGACGTAATCAAATCCGGCGTCAGCCAGCTCATCCTCATCGGCGAACCGCTTCTGCCGCTCGTCCTCGGCGTCCATGCGCGCCAGGTTGAAGGTATCCAGCGCGTCCTCGTCCTCCTTCAGCTCGATCTGGTTGCCGTCGGCATCCAGCACCTGAATATCCAGACACAGGGACTGCAGCTCCTTGACCAGCACCTTGAAGGACTCCGGCACACCCGGGGTGGGTACGTTGTGGCCCTTGACGATAGACTCATAGGTGCGGACACGGCCCGTCACGTCGTCGGACTTGACGGTCAGGATCTCCTGCA
>ERZ1026848.323-NODE-323-length-27352-cov-6.157050_pt1 | contig 27352 bp, 38 predicted proteins | sample MGYA00380154_ERZ1026848 | MGnify/ENA primary metagenome ERZ1026848 (study PRJEB33269, sample SAMEA4719790) | human gut metagenome | biome: human-associated habitat; feature: organic feature; material: feces | place: Cameroon | collected 2013-10 ...
CCGGGCATGCCCGGCCCCTACAACACAAATAAAACAGGGGTTCCCGTTGTGAGTTTTCGTGAAGAGTGATAAAATGCTGACGGGGTGGGACGGATGAGTGCAAAAAGGCGGGAAAGGGCGGAAAAGGACACGAGAGCGCGATTTTTAATGACGCTTGAACGAGAATGAACGCGAAATTTTGCAAGCTGGCGCAATGCGGGCTTGCAAAATTTTTTTGCCCATTTTAGGGCAAAAAAGGTCCCGCGGCGGGGGCTGCAAGGCGCGTGGGCGCGAGTGTTTGAAAAGCGTTTAAACACTGTTTAAGCCCAAATCAAAACGAACGCATAAAGCACGAAACAACGTATTTTAATGGGCGTTAAAACAATTTAAAAGGCGGCGGTCAAACCTATGCACACAGCATAAGTTTGGTCGCCGCTTTTTTTAGTTTTAATGGGAACTCTCTATTCCTATTAAACACTCCGCTTCCCATCACATAGCTACGTTGAAAAGTGCTGCTTAGAAAGAAAGGCGGAATTTTGAAAAGTTCCTATTAAAATTTCCAATAGCCCAAGAAGCTATGGATGATTTATTGGTGTTTTATACAGTTCTGTAAAAGTAATTGTTGGAGTGTTCCCTGAATCAGGCTCGTCATCTGAAACTATTTCCAACTGTTTTAATCTATCTAATTCTTTTTCAATGATAAACCGAACTATTTCTTTCCCGGTAGAATCCAATAATCGATATTGCCGAAGTAGATCATCCTCATCTCGGGACAGAAAGTGATTGCGGAGATAATCATCGCGATCATTCACAATACCATGCGAAAAATATTGGATGATCTCGTTACTATCATGATTGTTTCGATCGTCACTTTCTCCGCGAAGATAGGCACCGGACACGTCAAAAAAGTGCTCCAGTATAGCCATCGCTTTTGAATTTGGCTGCCTGTATCCGTTTTCATAATTGATGATAGACTTCTTACTTAGGCCGGTTTTCTGAGCCAAATCATTTTGAGACAGTCCGCGTTCCTCGCGAAGTGCCTTAAGCCGTGTGGCAATACTCATGTGGAACACCTCTACTTTGAAAAAAGTATAGCACACATTCCCCATTTGGGCAATAAAAATAGAAATGAAATCTTGACACTTCCCCTTTCGGGGAATATAATATAGAAAACATATTCCCCGAAAGGGGAAGTGAAGGGAGAAGTGGAAGATGTACTTAATTCCTAAATGTGTAGAAATTGAAAAGCGACGTAGCCAAAAAGGCCTTAGTGCCTATGGGTTAGCGATGAAAGCTGGTCTTGACAAAAAGGCCATTTATAGAATTGAAGCTGGTGACAGTAAAAGAACGCACAATTTGAGAGCACAGGCAATCGCAAATGCGCTCGGTTGTTCGGTCGAAGATATATTTATTATACCAATTAAAGGTAATAAAGGCGCATGACAGCCGAAACGGCCTGCGGGCCGTCTGCCGGGAATGGCCGCCCGGTACTGATGATGGCAGGCCAGAAAGGAATTGTACTGAATGACGCGCAAAAGAGCAATCAAATACCTTATGGGTACCGGCTACTTTGACCGAAACACGGTACAAAAGGCTTTTGCCGATACGCATCAAGCAATACCAGGCTCCAGCAACCTACAAATTGTTGCTATTTTGATAGAAAACTGGGAAGACGATGCAATCGCCACCCACAACATCAATTTGCGGGCGGCGTTGGTTGTAAGAAGAATCGATCTTGAGGCATTCCATGAAAAGGAACTGCACGAAAACCCGGCAGTACGAAAAAGGCCGTTGGAAGATGATGGGACGAACCCTTTCCTTACATATTCTATAGACGGGCGCGGACATAGGCCCAAACATCCTCAAACGCATATAGAAGAAATTGAGAATCCTCGGCCGGATTTTTGAGGTCTATGTGAGGACGGCCATTATCAAGGGCATTATATATGTTCTCAAGATACATGGCGGCACAAGCCAAATCAATAGAGGGTGTTTTCTCATTTAGCGCATCCACTTTATCGGCATTACCGAGTACTTTGGAAAGTGCCCGAATGTAAGCCTTTACGCCATGAAGCCTGTCTGCACCATAGGGATTATAGCCCGACATATCCCCGTGAAAAAAAGAAATCTTTGCCTTGAAAGATGGGCAGCTGATAAGCGGTTCCATGATTTTTTCTAAACGGTCGGCAAATTCAACATGCGTTATGTAATCCATTTTTAATCCCCCCTTTACAGATATTTTACCATAAGTTCCCCTAATTTGAACAGCCGAAACGGTCCTTTTGGGCCGTCTGCCGGTGGATGACCGCCCGGCACTGAAGATGGCAGGTCAGGGAGAACGGCATGAAAATCATTGAAGCCATACAAGAAGCTATAGGACCGCAGTACACCACGCTGGCAGATGCAATCAACTGGTGGGGCGGGCCGCAGGCATGGCGCGAGGATTTTACCGCAGCCCTGTTTTTAACGGTTGGTAAAAAGCCGTGTAAACCCTATTTAAGCGAGGTGCAATTAGAAGATGACGAATCCTGATATGGAACGCAAAGGTATCCGCAAGCTGCCGGACCGACCGCTGATTGGCGAACGCTACAGCAATGCCGGCAGCGTCTACGAGGTCCTCAGCCTGAATACTGAAGGTGACAACGCAAAGGTGCGTAGGCCCAAAGATGGCTGGTGCTGCATTGCCCATGGCCCGGCCCTGTACGAGATGCAGGACGGCAGCATTGAATTGCAGTGGAACTACAGCACCGATGGGCATTGGGATGAATGAAGCCGAAACACCCCACGCGGGGTGTCACTGTGAGATGACCTACACAGTCTGATGATGGCAGGTCTGGAAGAGGTGATTTTTTGGAAGCGCTATTGAAAGCATCGGAAGCGGCAGCCCTTATTGGTGTAAGTACACGCTGGGTACGTGAAATGGCTAAAAATGGCCGTTACACCAATGTCCGCGTGCAAGCAAATTCAAGAGGGCGTGATACTTACCTGATACCACTTTCGGCTCTACCTGATGCTGCGCAGCAGAAATATTTTGCGCTCCATGCACCGGCTGACATACCCAAGGCTGTTTCAGCCAAGAGCAAAAAGCCTACTGCCCCCAGCAAGGCCATGGATTCCTACACCGCCGAGGAACGCGGCGAAATCGGGTACTGGCTGACAACGGTCGACCGCTGGCAAGCCTACCGCAACAAGGCAGGAGCCAAAAAAGCAGAATGTGACGAAAAGTTCGTGTTGCTGTGCCAGATGGAGGACCCGGAGCGCCAGATCAGTGTGCAGATCCTGTACCGCAAATGGGCGGCGATCCGCGAGGGTGACTATGGCGCGCTGGTGGACATGCGCGGCAAGGCCCGCAAGGGCACGACCAAGCTGCCGCAGGCCGTAGAGCAGATGTTTTTGACGCTGTATCTTAATGAATCCCAGCTTCCGCTGCCCCGGTGCATTGAACTGACCGAGGAATGGACCCGGCAGAATATGCCGGAAGCCATGCCGCTGCCAAGCTACTACACCTTTTACCGCAAGGCCAAGGCGGTGCCGTACCCGGTAATGGTTTTGTGCCGCATGGGCGACAAAAAATACTACGATCTGTGCAGCCCCTACATACGCCGCGAGTACGAGAGCATCCACGCAAACGACTTTTGGGTCGGCGATACCCACACCCTTGATGTGGAAAGCATGGGGCCGGACGGCACCCTGCACCGCCTGTACCTTAGTGCCTGGCTGGATGCCCGGAGCGGTATTTTTACCGGCTGGTACGTTACGGCCAGCCCCGGAAGCCAGGCAACACTGAACGCCCTGCGGAAAGGCATTACCAAGTTTGGCATCCCCTACAATGCCTATGTGGATAACGGCCGCGAGTTTTTGACCTACGACATCGGCGGCAGAGGCCACCGCGCCAAAAAGACGCTGGCGGACGGCAGTGAGCCGTTTGCGCCGCCCGGTGTTTTTGAACGACTGGGCATTACCATGACCAACGCCATTGTGCGAAATGCCCGCGCCAAGCTGGTAGAACGGCGGTTTGAGGATTTCAAGAACTGCATCTCCCGGCTGTTCCCGACCTATACGGGCGGCAACGTGGTGGAGAAGCCGAACCGGCTGAAGTACGTTTTGAAGCAGGGTGAGCATATCCCCACCGATGCCGAGGTGATCGCGGCGGTTGACACCCTGATTGAGGGGTACATGAACTGCGAGGCCTACGGCGGCAGCGTGGCCGAGGATAAAGGCAAGACGCGCATCCAGGTCTGGCATGAGAGCCTACAAAACGGCGTGGCCAGGCGGCCCGCCAGCGATACAGACCTCCAGCTTATGCTTTTGCGCACCAGCAAGCCGGTCCGGGTGGGCCGCCGCGGTGTGACCCTGAAACTGCACGGTTTGGAGTTGGACTTTTACACCCCGGAACTGGTCAATATGCGCATGAAAGAAAAAGTGTATGTGCGGTATGACCCGGAAGATCTATCCAGCGTCCGGGTGTACGACATGGAAGACCGCTTTTTGTGCGTAGCACCGCAGAGCAAGATGACAGCCGGGTACCTGGCCAACCAGGAGCAGATTGCCGAACTTATGGCCTATAAGCGCCGAGCCGAAAAGGCTGTGCGCGAGTATGGCGCGGCCCTGCGCCTGCCGGATGACCCGGACCGCGCCTTGAATCTGGCCACGGCCCTTGCCCAGCGCAATCTGGATGAGCTGGAAGCCTGGCCGGAGCAGAAGCTGATCGAGCTACAACGAGCCGAGGAAGAAGAACCGCTGCTTAAGGCAGTTGGTGACATCGACATTGGCTTTATGAACGAGAACATACTGAAACAACGAGGAGGATCAAAAGATGGAGAAGACCTATAATGCCGCGCTGATCCGGCGTGTGCAGGAGTACATGGAAAAACATTCCATCAGCCAAAACCAGCTGGCCGCCAAGGTGAATTTGTCCAGCGCGGCCTTGAGCAGCTATCTGAACCAGAAGTATAAAGGCTCGGTCGAGGCTGTGGAGCGACAGCTGACAGAGTTTTTCAAAATCAACGATGAAGTAGCTGCCGTGGCCGAAAAGGTCGGCGGGCTGCTTCCCCGGGAACCGTATGTGCCCACTTCCATCAGCGAGGATGTGTACCAGAGCATCCGTTTTGCCCAGTTGGAACACTGCATGGTGGTTTTGCACGGCGATGCAGGCGTTGGCAAAAGCAAAGGTGCCCAGAAATTTTTAAAAGACCACCCCACCAATGCGGTGGGCATCAGCATCACGCCGAGCACCGGCACGTTGAGCAGCTGCATTAAGCTGCTGGCCCGCGCCCTGCGGGTGCCCGAGTGCCGGAACAAGATGGACCAGATGCTTGCCCTGCGGAACCGGCTTGACGGCACGAACCAGGTCATCGTTATCGATGAGGCCCAGCACCTGAAATATGCGGCGCTGGAAGAGATCCGCTCCCTGACCGATGACAACCCCATGACCGGCGAGCACGGCATCGGTGTGGTACTGATCGGCAACAGCGAGGTCTATAGCCGATTGCAAGGCCGCCAGCAGGCCCAGTTTGCGCAGCTGTTCAGCCGCATCCGTATGCAGCGGGAATATACCACCCGGAAAGTCAAGCCCGAGGATGTACAGAAGCTGTTCCCGGTGCTGGAAGACAAAAAAGCCAAGAAAGAGCAGGAATTTTTGTTGAGCGTTTGCCGCAGCCCGTGGGGAATCCGCGGCGCGATGAACCTGTACACCAATGCGGCCAGCGCCAACGATGTGAGTTACGAAAACCTGTACCGCATGGCCGCCCACATGGGCATTGGCATGTTGAGCGTTGTTTGAAAGGGGCTTTAAAGATGGATTTGAAATGCGGATATGCCGTTTCTGGCGGCGTGATGGGCGGTGCCCTGTTTGGGATGATCGTTGGGGCGTTGGTTGTGAACGCAAGCATCGGCTACATTTTGCTGTTGCTGATTGCCTGGGGCTTGGCGCTGTGGATGACGGTACGCACGATTATGGCCGATGCCCGCCACGATGAAGAACTGCTGCACCAGAGCGCGGATGCCTTTGGTGGCGAGGAAGAATTGCCGCCCCTGTACTGGGAGGGCTACGACCGGGGTTATGATGAAGCCCTGGAAGCCATGGCCTACACCCGGCCCCCGCGTGTGCGGCCCCCGAAGAAAAAGCAAAAAGGTGCCTGATATAACAACACCCCTGCGGGCAGGTGCCCGCACCTTAATGCAGCCGCCCAGCAGGGCGCGGGTCCCAAGCCCCGGCAAATGCAGAGGGAGGAAGGAGTGCAATTTTATGGCAAGAAAGAAAGTAACCAGTGCCCCGGCGTTGGCGGATTGGGGAGCGGTGGATAGTGCCCTGCGGGACATCCGGGAGTGCCAGCATACACTGGCGGAGATGTCTGTGCAGCGGGACCGCCAGATCGACAGCATCAAGGCTGACTACACCCAGGCGGCGCTGCCTTTGCAAAACCGCATGAAGGCGCTGGAAAGCGATGTAAAAGCCTATGTGGATATGCACCGGGCCGAGTTGGACGGCAAAAGCCGGACGCTGACTTTTGGTACCGTTGGCTACCGGGTCAGCAGCAAGCTGATGCTTGCCAGTGGCCGTGTGGCTGAGGCCATTGCCACGCTGAAAGCGCTGGGCCATACAGAACTGGTCAAGACCACCGAAACGCTGGACCGTGAGGCCCTGCGGCGGCAGCCGGGTGAACTTTTGCAACAGGTTGGTGCCTATATCCGTACTGTGGATGAGTTTTACTACGATGTGAGCACAAAGGAGGCCGATGCCTGATGGCTACGATCTCCAGCGGTTTACATACCGGCGTATGGCTTTGTGCGGTGGCGCTGGGCACGGCAGGCAGCATTATTATTGCGGCTGTGGCCGGGACACTGGTTGCCACGGCGATTAAACTCATCCTTGAAAAGTTTAAAAACGGCTAAACGCCGGGAAAGGAGCGGGCCATGAGTGGGAGCGCATGCAACGCCTACCAGATCCGCAAAATTTACGCCATCGGCGGTGCGCTGGGGATGGTAAAGCGCGGCGAAGACGATGATCTGCTGCACGAACTGGTCAACGGAATGACCGGGAAAACCAGCATCAAGGAGCTGACCTACGGCGAAGCCTGTAAGGTTATTGGTGAACTGGAGGGACGGCAAGGCACACCCCCGCCCCGCAAAAGCGGCCGCCCGCTCCACAAAACCGTGCCAGGACGCGCCAGTGAAGGGCAGCAACGCAAGATCTGGGCGCTGATGTACAAGCTGCAAGCGGCCAGCCCCAGCAAGGCGCAGATCGGTGACCGGCTATGCGCCATCATCAAAAAAGAATTGGGCATTGATGCCGTGCCCAAGAATCCTTTTGCCTGGATCGACTACAAAGGCGGCAATAAGCTGGTGGAAGTTTTGAAAGGGTATGTAAAGACCGCTGAAAAGGCCCGGGGTGATGCCGATGGATGAGTGGGAAATCCGCCCGGAAGATCTATCGCCCGCCCAGCGGGAGGTGGCGGAACTCATCGGGTTTGAAAACTACCTGAAGCTGATCGACGTTTACGCTGCCGAAACGATCTACATACCCAAACGGGACAGCTTTGAGCGGATTGCCCGCAATCAGCGCATTGTGGAAGAGTATGACGGCGACAACCTGAAAGCCCTTGCCAAGAAGTACAACCTTACCACCGTGACCGTCCGGGCCATCGTGGACGAAAAGCACCGGGAAATCCGGGCAAGGCCGCTTGATGGACAACTAAGCTTTTTTACGCCAGACCGTAAAGTAAAATATTAAAATGCTTAATCTGGCTCATTTTACGAATCGTGAGTATCATTGGTTATAGAAACCAGTGATGCCCACGATTTTTTAGTTTAGGAGTACGGATCTATGCAGTTTGATGCCGGGACATGGTGGCTTGTAGGTGTTTTACTGACGTTCCTGATTGGAGCGTTGGGGTGGATGGTAAAGCGCAGCCTTGATAAGATCGAGCGCAAACTCGACAATGCAGCAACCAAGGCCGAGTTTGAAAAAGAAATCGGCGAGTGTAAAAATCAAATTGCCGAAATCCAGAAGACCTATACCACCAGGGAACAGCACCAACGCGATTGGGGCGAATGCCGCACTGACATCAAGTCTATCCGCAGCAACTTTTTGACCAAGGAAGACTATTTCCGTGAGCAGGCCAAGACCGAAAAGAAGCTGGACCGCATCCTGGACCTTTTGATGAAGCGAGGAACTGCCGATGAATGAGAAAGAAATGCTGATGCGTCAGCTGCGGGCTAATGCCTTCCCGCATAACAATGGCAAAGTCATGCAGGCTATCAACATCATCCGGCATGGCTACAACCGCCTGACCGATGTACAGCAGGCGGCACAGATCTGGGGTGTCAGCCAAAATGATTTTCTGGACTGCATCAACTTCCTGGCTTTGGCAAAGTACATCCAGCTGCGCACAATCATGGACAAAGTGCTTGTGCCGGATTTTGCGGATATTGAATGGACGCTGCTGGAAGTTCGCCTGACCGATACGGGCATCCGTGTCCTGCAGGGCAACATCAAGGACGACATGATCGAGGTGTGATATGGGCAGTTGGCCGTTAAATGGCAAAAAGGGCGGCAACCGCAAACACAGCAAGATCGACACCCTGCCCCCGGAGATGAAGGCCACCGTAGAAGAGATGATTATGGATGGCAGTGCCACCTACTCGGACATTGTGGCCTATCTGGAGCAGCAGGGGTACAGCCTTTCGGTTTCCAGCGTGTGCCGCTATGCGCAGGGGTATGTAGAGAATTTGCAGACCTTGCAGATCGCGCAGGCAAACTTCCGCAATATGCTGGATGAGCTGGAGCGTTACCCTGACCTGGATACCACCGAAGCGCTGGTGCGCGTTGCCAGCCAGAATCTTATGACCGCGCTTACTTCCAAGAAAGAGGAAGATTGGAGCGCGGTCAGCGTAGATAAGCTGATGAACCAGATCAGCGGCCTGACCCGCGCGGTTGCCTACAAGAAGCGAGTCGAATTGCAAAACAAGACGGATCTGGAAGCCGGGACAGACGACCTGAAAACCGCTTTGTGGAGCGCTATGGCCAAAGAACGGCCGGACCTGTACAAGCAGGTATCGGCTTACCTGGACCGCAAAGCACAGGAGGGCGGCGCATGAGTATGTATGCGCTCCAAGTCATAGGCGGGCAGGAAGTGGAGATCATGCAAAAGCTGCGGCGCAAGGGTGTGGATGCCCGGTGCCCGCAGGAATGCCGCATGATACGCCGAGGCGGCAGCTGGCAGGAACAGCTTTACACGCTGTTCCCCAGTTATCTGTTTGTGAGCACTCCGGATGTGTACCGCGTCTATTACGCTGTGCGCAATGAGGAAGGCGTACTGCACTGGCTGGGTGCCAGCAAGGGAACGCCGGAGCCGTTGAGTGAGCGTGAGGAAGCCAACATCCTTTGGCTGGCCGGGGACGGCCCCATGCCGCCCAGCGAGGCTGAACTACGGGAGGACGGAACCCTGGACTTTACCAGCGGCCCGCTGGCCCACCTAAAGGAACTGCTGGAAAAGGTAAACCGGCATGACCGCCGCGCCACCGTAAAGGTCCCCATCGGCGGCGAAGACAAGACCATCACTTTGAGCTACCGTTTAAACGGTAAACAGGAACCTGCAAATACCGCCGCGGCTGGTACGCCCCGCAGCGGGAAAGCAGCGGACATATTTTAGAGGATTCCGGCCCGATGCGGGCCGGAAATGGCGAAGCCTGCCCCTAAAATATGCCCTGCATTTTTTGCTTGCCCTGTCTCCCCGTTTAAGCGGGGCACAGGGCCGTTTAAAATCGTTTAAATCCTGCGGGCGGCAAAACTGCCCGCAGAACAGAACAAACACGCACAGCGCCGCGTTAGGGGCTGTTTTGGGTGTCGAAAGTCTGGTGCCCTGTTTTTATTGCGAAAGGAGCCGTTGATGCGGACGAAAAGCGGCAGTGTTCGGGAACTGGTTGCCGGAATACGGCAGGCCGCCGAGCAGGAAATTTACAATCCCGCGGAGGATTTAAAAGCCCTTCAAACCCAGTATAAGCGGCTGGGCAAGAAAGACTTTGCCATAATGCTGGATGCTATGGTCGAGAAATATGCTGCCGGTGAATATGCAGCCATCCACGCCGCGCTGGTGCAGAAAGCCCGCAGCGGGGATATTGATGCCATTAAAATGTACCGTGAAATGCAGGCCAGCGGCGGCAGCGATGAGGTGGTGATCGTAGATGACATCGGCTAAAAAGCAGGTGCGCCTATCCGACATTATCGGCCCGGCGTTCTACGAGACCCACCGGCTCATCAACATGGGCATCATCGATGAAGCTGTTGAAGCCGGCGGCCGTGCCAGCCTGAAAAGTTCGTATGTCAGTGTGGAGCTGGTGCAGCAGCTTTTAAAGCACCCGGATTGCCATGCGCTGGTGACACGCCAGGTTGGCGATACGATGCGGGACAGCGTATACGCACAGATCCTTTGGGCTATCGACAAGCTGGGGCTTACCACCAAGTTCCGCTGCACACAAAGCCCGCTGCAATGCACCTATCTGCCTACGGGGCAACGCATTTTGTTCCGTGGATTGGATGACCCGCAGAAAATCAAATCCATCAAGCTGCCATTTGGGTACATTGGCATCTTGTGGTTTGAGGAAGCCGACCAGATCAAGGGCGGTGAGGAAGCTGTGCGAAATGTGCAGCAATCCGCCTTGCGCGGCGGCGAATTTGGCCTTACCTTTATCAGTTTCAACCCGCCTGCAGCCTCTCGCAACTGGGCAAACCGCTATGCCCGCGAGGAGCGCAAGGGCAAACATATTCACCATTCTACCTATTTAGAGGCACCGGCCGCCTGGCTCGGCCCTAAATTTTTGGCCCAGGCAGAGTACATCAAGGAAACTAAGCCCACCAAGTATCGGCACGAATATCTGGGCGAAGCTGTAGGCAGCGGTACACAGGTGTTTGAAAATCTGCGGCTGGAGCCGATCTCCAACAAAGCCATCAAGAACTTTGATACCATTGAAAACGGTGTTGACTGGGGCTGGTACCCTGACCCGTGGGCGTTCAACCGCTGCCACTACGATGCAGCCCGAAAGACCCTGTATATCTTTGATGAACTGACCCGCCTGCGCACCAGCAATGAGGAAACCGCCAAGCTGGTTATGCAGCGTATTGAATCGTGGGAGAGCGTGACCGCCGATTCCGCTGAAATGAAATCTTGTGCAGACTACCGGGCGTTTGGTGTGCGCTGCCGGGAAGCCGTGAAAGGTCCCGGCAGTGTAAATGCCAGCATGAAATGGCTGCAAGGCTTAAACGCCATTGTTATTGACCCGCACAGATGCCCGGATACGGCTAAGGAGTTCAGCGAGTATGAATATGAAACCGGCCGGGATGGCGAGGTGCTGCCCGGCTATGTGGATGCCGATAACCACCACATTGATGCTGTGCGCTATGCGCTGAACCGCATCTGGATGCGCCGGGGTGCTTGATGAAACGATTTAAGAAATGGCTTATTGACCGCTTTTTGCCGCGATATGCCTATGAAACGCTGGCGGTCGAACTGGAAAAGGCCACAAAAAAGATGGAGGAACTGCAACGGACGATCGACCGGCAGCAGAGTTATATTTCCGGGCTGGAATACGCGCTGCGCTGTACGAGGCCGACCGTAGTGGTTGAAGGCCATGAACAAGAAGCAAAAGAAAAAACCTGACCCATGCAGCGGCTGCCCCTGGCGGGCGGCCGCTGATTACTGCCTGTGGCCAAGGTGCTTCAGGAATGCTATCCAAGTAGGAGGAAAACGGCATGGTCGCACTGATCCGCGCCCTGACAAGCAACGCAATTGCAAATATTGAAGAAGCCCTGGGCATGAGCGACGTGACCAGCAGCGCCATGAAACAAGCCATTGAGGAATGGTATACCGCCTGGTATGGACGTGAGCCGACCAAAATGGAAGACCCATGCCAACGGCTGCCCTATGCCATTGTAAATAAGCTGTGCAAGGCCACCTTTGGCGAGTATGACAGCAGCTTACAGCACACGGACAGCGGGAAATTGCAGTACCTTGACGGGGTGCGCAGCGCTTTTGATGCGATAAAAGGCCCCCTGATGACACAGGCCATGGTTGGCGGCGAGGCATGGGCCAAGCCGGTGCCCATGGCGGGCGGCGTAATACGCTGGCAAGTCGTGGGCCGTGATTCGGTTATTGTTTTGGGGCGCGGCGCAGATGGTGTGCCGACAGATGTAGCGCTGTGCGAGAAATCCGTATCTGCCGACCATTATTTCTACACGCTGGTCGAGCGGCGCACATCCTTTGCCGGGAGGCTCACGATCCAGTACCGCCTGTACTGCTCCGACAACAAAAGCACACTGGGGCGGCGCGTGCCGTTGGCAAGCCTGCCGCAATATGAGCGGCTGGAAGATGAGTACACCTTTGCCGTGCCCATTGATGGCGTCGGCATGGTGTTCCTGCGGATGCCCATCACAAACTGTGTAGACGGCAGCGCGGACGGTGTTTCCATCTACGAGCCCGCAATGGGGCTTATCCACCGCATCAACGAAAATGAACTGCAATTCAGCCGTGAATTTGAGTTGGGGCGGATGCGCGTTGTGGCAAGCGCCGATATTCTGCGCACCCACAACGGCAAAAAATCACTGACCGATGATGTGTTCGTCGGTCTGGACGGCAACGAGCAGAGCATCGGCATCACACCCTTTGCGCCGACGCTGCGCAATGAAAGCTACGAGGCGCGGCGGCAGACCTACTTGAAAGCCATCGAGAATCTGTTAGGCATTAAGCGCGGCATCCTCTCTGACGCCGAGGCCGTGAGCAAAACGGCGACGGAAATCAATTCCAGCGCGGGCGACTATAGCCTGTCTATCATGGATTTTCAGCATCTGTACTACGACGCCCTGCAGGCCGCGCTCCGGCTCGGCGACCAGATCGGGCAGGCATACCGCCTGTGCGATGCGTCGGCGTGGAGCGCGGATGAACTTACTGTAACATGGGGCAACGGCGTGCTGTACGATGCCGATCAAGAGTGGACAGAGCGCAAGGAACTTGTGCAGATGGGCCTGCTGAAGCCGGAACTGGCGCTGGCGTGGAAGTTTGACCTGCCCGCCGAGACGGAAGCCGACCTTGCCGAAATCCGCAAAAACTATATGCCGGAGTTGAAAGACCTTGAAGGTTGAGGTGATACCGCATGACCGCTGAGCAGCGTGCGGGCTTGAGTGATGCCGCTCTTGCCATGACGCAGCCCTGCATCGATGAACTTATCAAGGACATCAGCAGGCGCGTGCAGAAGACCGGGGCTATCACTGACACTGCCGAATACCAGCTTTATCGGGCGCAGGCATTGGGCGAAAGCAAGAAGGCCATTGAGCAGGCCGTCTCGAAGCAGATCGGCATCAGCGAGGAAGTCATCGCCAGCCTGTTTGAATATGTGGCTGACAAGAGCCTGAGCCTTGATGAAAACGGCAGCCTAAAGCGGATGACCGAAGCCTACACCCGCATGACCCAGAGCAAGACCCGCGAACTGCTGCGTGACCTGTGGGCCGATACGCCGGAGGGCAAGGTGCAGCCATTGCAGACAGCCTACGCCCGTGCAATGGATTTTGCTTTCCGGCAGGTTGCCACAGGTACACTGGACTTGAACACGGCCATCCGCCGCGCCGTGACGCCGCTGGCGAAGCGCGGCCTGCGCACCATTGAGCAAAAGAGTGGGCGCAGCGTCGGTATTGAATACGCCTGCAGGCGGTATATCATGGATCAACTCGGCCAGTTGGACGATGAAATCCAGCACGCCGACCATGACGCGCTGGGGTGCGACGGCTGGGAAATCAGTGCCCACGCCGCCTGCGCCCCCGACCATGAGCCGATACAGGGGCGGCAGTACGGCGACGCTGAATTTGAAAAACTGAACAACAGCCTGCAGCGCCGCATCGGGCACCTGAACTGCGGGCACACGGCAAACCCCATCATTTTAGGCGTGAACGCGCCGCAGTACACCGAAGCCCAGCTTCAAAAATTCAAGGATGACAACGAGCGCGGCGTTGTGTACAATGGCTACCGGTACACCTTGTACGAGGCCGGGCAGGAGCAGAGCCGCATCGAAAACGGCATCCGGCTCATCAAGCGCCAGATTCTGGCCGACGAAGAAACCGAAAGCCCCGATCTGCAGAAGCATCAAATCAAGCTGCGGGTCGTGCAGGCCGAGTATGCGAGATTCTGCAAGGCCGTGGGTCTGCCCACCCGCAGCGAACGCCTGCAGGTGGCCGGGTTTGGCCGCAGCCGGTCCAACCGGGCCGTGTGGGCCTACAAAAAGGCTGCGCCGGAGCAACTTCGGGACGTAGAAATCGCAGGGCACAAACTGTACAGCGTCACGGATGAACGCATCCGGGCTGTGCCGAAGCCGTTCTTTCAAGGCGTTTCCAACAAGGTCAACGGTCTGGCGCAGGAATACGCCAGAGGCGTGCTGAAAAAGGTGCAGAGGCTGGAAGTCGGCACAGAGGCTGTCGTGAACTTCACCAAAGACGGTAAATGCACAGGTTACTATGTGGGCGGGCAGAACAGTATGAAGGTCAAGCCCCCGGAGATACAAGTGCCCTACTACTCTTTACATAACCATCCCAGCAATGGTATACTTAGTCCAGAGGATATACAGCAGCTTATCAAGCGCCCTCAGATGCAGGGCATCGGCGCTGTCGGTAATGCCGGAGCGCTGTTCACCTGTGAGAAGGTGTTCGGCTATTCCCAAAAGAATGCCGAGGGCTGGTTTAAGGCTTTAAAAAAGAAATATCCTCTTTATAAAGGTGAATCCGGCAAAATCGAAGATGCGCTTGCGCAGCGTATTGCGTTTGCTGAAGAACTGCGAAGGGATGGTGCTAAGTATGGGCTCGTATTTTCAAGATAACCCTCCGACTCCAGAAGAAATCGCAAAGTGGCGAGCAGACCTTACGCGAGGCTGGCCTTATACTGAGGATGATCCTGAGCCGGATTTTTTCGACTGGACACCTGACCCAGACCGCAGCGCCACTACGGATTCCATCTATCTGCTTAAAGCAACAGGCAACTGGACGGCGGAAGATGAGCGCATCGCCTTTGACCCCAGCAAGCCCCCACCGCGCCCGCTGGCCGAACTGGAAGCGGAGCACGACGCTTTCCTCAAGGAACTGTTCAAAAAAGCAAAGCCCCTTTAAACACTGTATAAACGCCATTTGCACCGCTTTTAAAGCGGTGCTTTTTTCGTGCCCAAAATTATGCAAGAGGTGCTTTATGTTCTGTATTACCTATGACACAACCTGTTATGCCGACCCGCAGCGTGCGTTTGATTCCTTTATGCGGCAGTTTTGGGAGCTTTTCGGCCCCGTGCTCCGTGTCAGGAAAAACAAGCGGATCGTCTCACACCCGCAGCCGCACAGGGTTGGCAAGTACCACGCGCCGCATCTGCGGCCCGATCCGCACCCGCATCTGCCGAGGGATCGGCTGCAGGAATATCACTCTGAGCCCGAAATCCCACCCGAAGGAAGCTGCTCCCGCGCCGATGAAGCGCAGGACGATAGCGACACAGACAACACAGACGAAGGAGACCACCTATGATTGACTGGCTGAAACCCATCCTCGGTGATGGGTACAATGAGGAAATCGACAACAAGATCGCCGCCGAGATCAACAAGGGCTTTGTCGCCAAGGCCGACTACGACGCGGCCAAGGACGCCCAGCGTACAGCGGCAGAGGCTTTGGCCAACGCCAACAAGGCGCTGGCCGAGTACAAGGACACCGACATCGACGGCCTGCGCAAGAGCGCCGAGGAATGGCAGGCCAAGGCGGAGCAGGCCGAAAAGGATGCGGACGCCCGCGTTGCGGCGGTACAGTTTGATGCAAAGCTGGATTCCGCTATTGCTGCCGCGCATGGGCGCAGCGGCAAGGCTATCCGTGCTCTGCTCGATCTGGACGCCCTGCGCGGCAGCGAAGACCCCGACAAGGACATTCCCGCCGCACTGGCCGCGCTGCAGAAGGACAGCGGCTATATGTTCGACACCGAGGAAACTCCGCCGCCCTATGCTGCAGGCACGGGCCGCACCGCCATGACCACCGACAATTCTGACAGTGCCCTGCGCAAAGCAATGGGCCTGCCGATGGAATAAGATAAGGAGAAAAACCTATGAGCAACACTATCGAACTCGCAAAATCTTTTGTCCCCAAGCTGGATGAGTGCTACCGACTGGCCTCGCTTACGAGCGTGCTGGACGGTGCGCCCGAACTCGCCAAGCAGGGCGCGAACGCCAACGAACTCATCATCCCCATGATGAGCATGGACGGTCTGGCCGACTACAGCCGCAACGGCGGTTATGTGCAGGGCGGCGTCACCATGACGAACGAGACGGTCAAGTGCAACTTTGACCGTGGCCGCCGCTTTGACGTGGACGTCATGGACGATCTGGAAACCGCTGGCCTTGCCTTTGGCCGTCTGTCGGCTCAGTTCATCCGTGACAAGGTCGTGCCCGAACTGGACGCCTTCCGCTTTGCGTCCTACTGTGGCATCAGCGGCGTCACGAAGAAGGAAGAGACGCTTGCCGATGGCGCGGCCACCGTTGCGGCGCTGAGTGCTGCCGTGACGGCCATGGACGATGAGGAAGTCACCGCCACCGGGCGCTACCTGTTCATCACGCCGACGCTGCTGCAGGGCATCAACGATATGGACACCACGAAGAGCAAGAAGGCTCTGGAAGGCTTCGAGCGGGTCATCAAGGTTCCCCAGCGCCGCTTCTACACGGCCATCAAGCAGCTTTCCGGCAAGACCGGGGAGGAAGCCGGCGGTTACACGAAGGCAACCGGCGCGGCCAACATCAACTTCGCCATCGTCCAGAAGGATGCGCTCATCCAGTATACGAAGCACGCCGCCCCGAAGATCATCGCCCCGGAGAACAACCCGGACGCGGATGCCTATGTCTTTGGCTATCGCATGGTGGGCATCGCCAAGGCATACAAGAATATGCTGTCTGGCATGTACTTCAGCCACGACAAGGCGTAAGGAGGATTTACTATGGCTATTATCGGATACATCCCGCCCGCCGCCGAGCCGATCCCTGCGGTCAACGCGCAGCCTGTGCCGGACAATGCTCCGCCCGCCGAGGCAGCGGTGGAACTGCCGTTCCCCGAAGTGACGGACACGGCAGCAGAAGAAAAGCCCGCTAAGCGCACAAAGAGGACGGCGGCCAAGGAGTAAACCCATGACGAGTTATGAGTTTTACGTCTGCAAATATGGCGGCAAGGCCATCCAGCCGGACGAGTGGCAGACCGTTTATGCTGACGCCGACGCGCTGATTCGGCGATATGAGCGGCTGTACCGCGTGGAATATCCCACCGACAGCGCCCGCGACACGGCTGTATGTGCCATTGCTGACGCCCAGCGCAGGTTTGCCGATGTACAGAGCGGTGCTGTGGCTGCTCCGGCCAGCGTTACGATTGGCAGCGTAAGCGAAAGCTACGCCGCCAACACGGCAGCGGCCATTGATGCGACACCCAAGGCACAGGCGGCAGAATACTATCGCATTCTGTGCTTGTATGCTGATGTGTACAGGGGGTGCAGCTGATGCGGTATGAGGGAGCGCTTCGTTCGCCGATCTATGACCTGTGCCGCCAGACCGTTACCGTGTACCATGCGTGTTATAATCCCTTCCGGGTGACGCGCTGCGTAATTCATGGCGCGTACTTTGAGCGTAAAACCGTGCGGACCGTTGATAAAAGCGGGGGCAAATCCTATGACGAATTTTTGCTGGTAATTCCCAACAAAAATGCGCGGAGGGCTGCCCCCGCCCTTTTTAACGGCATCCCCGGCGTGTATGTGCTGGAATGCGGGGATCGCATTGTGGAGGGCGTTGGGGAAGAAATCACCACCCGCGAACAGTGGGGCAGTTTCGTCCCGGCCAACCGCCCCGGCGTGGTTACTGTGGACTGGGTGCGGGACATGGGGTGCCGCAATGTTCTGTACCATGTGGAGGCAGGCGGTAAGCAATGAGAGTCACGCTGGATTTTCCCGCCGCAGAAGAGATTTTGCAGGAAGTGGGACTGGATGAGCAAGGCGATGCGCAAATGTTCCACACTAAGAATGTGCTGCGGCGCGTCCAGAAGTATATGCCCTACCGTACAGGCGCGACCGTCAAGCTGACCGTCGCCCAGACCGACCCCAGCGTGCCGGCGATCGTAACCGAAGAGCCGCAGGCAGTCTATTTGTATAACGGCGTGAGCCGCAGCGGGAAACCGCTGAACTATACAAGGACAAAGAATCCCCTTGCCGGAGGGCATTGGGATCGTGCGCTTGTGGCTGCCGAGGGTGATGCGCTGGCTGCCGACTTGGAACGCTATATTGGAAAGAGGTCTGGCGAATGAGTGAACTTGAACAGGTCATTGCATGGCTGCGCACCTATGAGGGGCATGACATCTTAAAAGATTGGCATGTCGACTACACCGACCAAGTGCCCAGCAGCGGCGCGGTCTTCCCGCAGGGGCTGCAGGAGATTGAACGCCGCACCTATATCACGGGCGCGGTCTGCGTCACAAATCAGAGCAACTTCGGACTGTACTTTACTTTTGCCAAAAGTGCAGGCGATGATGAGGGCGCGAAGATCAACGCGGATTGGGTCAACGACTTCCAGCATTGGGTGCAGGAGCAGAGTGCTCACGGCCTTGCTCCGAACTTTGGCGACGCCGAAGAGCCTGTCATCGCCCGCGCCCAGAACGGTGTGCTGTACGAAGCGGAGGCAGAAGGCACGGCAACTTATATGGTTGTGCTGAGCCTGCGCTACACAAAAACCTATGAATCGGAGGATTTTGCATGAAAATCGAACGCAAATACATGGCGCATTATCTGAATGCAACCTTTGCCGCAGATGATGGCACGGCCAGCTATGTGCGGCTGGGCAAAGATTTGGAGGAATACTCCCCGGAATTGTCCGCCAACGTCGAAAAGAAAACAAACATTCTCGGCAACGAGACTGTCAGCATCGACAGCTACCAGAAGCAGGGCGAGGTCAGCCCCTATTATGCCGAGGAGAGCGACCCGCTGTTTGAAAAGCTGCAGGCCATCATTGACGGAGATCTTGTGCTGGACGACCTCAAGACCGACATTGTGGAGGTCAAGCTGTGGGGTAAGGACACGGCGGGCGCTTACCCGGCCGTGCGCGAGGAATGCTACATCGAGATTGTCAGCTACGGCGGCGATACGACCGGCTACCAGATCCCCTTTAATGTGCATTACACCGGCGTCAAGACAAAGGGTACGTTCAATCCCACCACGAAAGCATTTACCGCCGAGGCGTGAAAGGAGCAGTCAACATGGAACTGGTTATTGATCGCGGCGTCAAAAGCTATGACGTGAAAGACGCCGACGGCACACTGCTGGGCGTTATCAAAATCAATCCTGCCGACATCGGCATTTCCGGGCGCTTTGTCTCGGCACGCAAAGCTATTGCTGAGCTTGCGGAGCAGGCCAAGCAGGACATGACGCCCGAAAAGATCCTCGCAATGGATGCGACCATCAAAGGCGAACTGAACAAGGTGTTTGGCAGTGATGTGTCCTCGGTTTTCTTTGGCGGGCTTTCGGCGCTGGCTCTTGCCGATGACGGTGCTTTTGTCTTTGAAAAGGTGCTGGAAGCTGTTGCCCCTCTGGTAGAGGAGGCGCACAAGGCAGGAATCGCTGCCGCCGAAGCGCGGCTTAAAAAGCACACCGCCGTCTATGCCGACTTCAGCAAGGGGCTTGCCCCCGGTCAGCAGGCATGAGTGCGTGGGAATTGCCCACCACCGTCGAGGTGGCCGGGCGTAGCTTTGCAATCCGCTCGGATTTTCGCGCCGTACTGGATGCACTGGCTGCGCTGACTGACCCCGACCTGACACAGCAGGAGCAGTACATTGCCTGCCTGCAAATTCTATATCCCCGCTGGAAAGAGCTGCCCGACGCAAACGCTGCGCTTCGGGCGGCTTTTACTTTTATCAACGAGGGAAAAGAGGATGAGCAGCAGGGCTTCCACCCCCGGCTGGTGGACTGGGAGCAGGACGCCGCTCTGATCGCGCCTGCCGTGGACAAGGTGCTGGGGTATAGCTGCCGCCGATGCGGGTATTTGCACTGGTGGGAATTTCTCGGTGCGTTCCACGGCGTCGGCGACGGTCTGTTTGCGCAGGTGGTGAACATCCGCAACAAGCGGGCACGCGGCAAGAAGCTGGAAAAGTCCGAACAGGAATTTGCCCGCGAGAATGCCGCCATTATCAAAATCCATGCGGCAGAAAGTGCCGAAGATAAGGCTGAAAAAGAAAGGCTGTTAGATCTTCTGGGGAGGTGAAGCTATGGCATCCGTTGTTATCAACACGCGCATTAACAACCGCAAGGCCGAGGCCGACTTGAAAGAACTGCAGGCCAAAGCCAAAGAAACCGCGCGAGAAATCAATGCGGTGGAAAAGGGCCTCGGCTCGGCTACGACCAAACGGAATAAGCTGCGGGACGATCTGGAAGCTGCCCGCCAGAAAGCTGCCGAAACGGCTGCCGCTCTCGACGAAGTAAACGCTCGACTGGATGCCGGACGCAAATCGAAGTTCGGCGTCACATCCAAGGACGACGAAACGCTGAGCGACAAGCTGGCCGCAAAGTTGCAGCAGCAGGATACCGCTGAGCAGGCTGCCGCCGATGCCTACCGCGCACAGGATGCCGCCGTGCAGGCACTGCAGCAACGGCACGCCGAACTGACTGCCCAGCTTGCACAGGAGAAGGACGAGGCAACCCGGCAGGCCGAGGCTGTTGTCAACGCCGCGCAGGCTGCACAAGCGGCGCAGGTGGATGTATCCAATGTGCAGCGTGCGGCGAATGCGATGGATGCCTTCGTCTCAAAGCTGTTCAACGCGGCATCAGTGAGTAAGATTCTGAAAAGGTCATTGTCCGCGATAGGCTCTATCGGCGGCAAGGCTTTTGATTTTGTGAAAAGCAAGGCCCAGAGTGTGCAGGAACGGCTGGCACAGGCTGCGCAGAGCACGGAACGCTTCCGCAAGCGACTGGCAGGGCTGGTGTCCGGCGCGTTGGTGTTCAATGTGCTTTCCTCCGGGCTTCGGACGCTGACAAGCTGGATGGGGACGGCGCTGCTGTCTTCGTCCGGCCTGCGGGCGGCGCTCGGCAGCTTGCAGGGCGCAGCGGCCACGGCGGCTGCGCCCATCATTCAGATACTTACCCCCGCGCTGACTGCGCTGGCAAATGCGGCGGCGATGGTGTTCAGTTACATCGCGCGGCTGGTGGCGTTCTTTACCGGGCGCACAATCTCCGCCAGTGCCGGAGCAGCCAAGGCTATGAACGGCGTCGGATCGGCGGCGGGCAGCGCAGCAAAGAAGGTCAAGGACGCCAACGGTGAACTGGCCGCCTTTGACGAACTGAACGTGCTGAACAAGCAGTCCGACGATAGCAGCGGCGGGGGCGGCGGTGGAGCAGACAGCATTACCCCAGACTTCGACTTTTCTGCGGGGAATCCGTTTCTTGACAGCATTATGGATGCCATAGAGCAGGGTGACTGGTACGAGGTCGGGCAGCTGATCGGCGAGAAGCTGCGTGACAGTCTGAACACCATTCCGTGGCCGGATATACAGGATAAGGCTGTACAGTGGGCAACAAACATTGCCGACTGCATCAATGGTTTTATCGAAGTACCGGGCCTGTGGATTGCCATCGGGCGTACCATTGCACAAGGGCTGAACACAGCGCTGCTCTTTGCGGACACGCTGATGCAGCGCATCCACTGGGATAGTCTGGGCGCGGGCATTGCCGAAGGACTGACAACTGCTGTTGCCGAACTGCGCTGGGACACGCTGGGGCGTGTACTGACGGATGGGATGCGTGCAGCCATTCTGACGTTGTATAACTTTGTACTGCATTACAGCGGCTGGACGGATTTAGGCGATGGCATTGCAACGTGCATCAATTCTGCCATCAGCAACATTCCGTGGCTGGAAGCGGGGCTGGGCGTAAGTGGCTTTGCCATTGGCCTGCTGAACGCGCTGATTGCAGCGGTGCAGGACACAAACTGGAATGACCTCGGGCACAACATCGTGACGATGATTGCCGCGATTGACTGGCCGGGGCTGTTCTCTGCGTTGAGCACGCTGGCATTGGATGTGCTGCAGGCCATCAACACGATTCTCGGCCAAGTTGACTGGGACGCTGTCGGCAGCAAAATCATGGAGTGCCTGCAGGCGGTAGATTGGGGCGGCATTCTGACGCAGGTGGCTGAACTCATTTCCAACTGCTGGCCGCTTCTGATGACGGCGCTGGCCGTGAGCCTGCTGCCTGTGATTGGCACGTTTATTCTTGACACGGTGCTTCCTGCTATTTTGAGCGGCCTCGGCTCGCTGATCGTCACGGTCATCTCAGCCATCGGTGCATGGCCTGTGTTGTTGCTGGCGGTGCTGGGCTCTATCGCAGCGGTCATCATCAATTATCTGGTGACCCACTGGGACGAAATCAAACAGAACTTTTCACAGGCACTTGCTGATCTGACACAGGCGCTGAACACTGCCGGAGAGAATCTGCAGCACATCTGGGATACTCTGTGGCTGACGATAAAGCTGCTTGGCCTGCAAATCTGGGAGAGCATCACCACAGGCTGGAACAATTTCTGGAAGGGTCTTTCTCTGCTCCTGTCGATGGCAGGGGCGGCGCTGAACGCTGTCTGGACTGCCGCGTGGTCGGCGCTGGCTGATACGGTATCCTCTATTTGGGACGGCATTACCTCTGTGGTGCGCGGCGCGGTCAACGACATCATCCGCATCATAAACGGCATGATTTCGGCGATTGTTGGCGGTATGAACGCTGTCATCGGTCTGCTGAACGGCTTCAGCTTTGATGTGCCCGAATTTGCACAGGATGCACTGGGCACGGCTAAGGTTGGATTCAACATCGACCCCATCACCGCGCCGCAAATCCCCTATCTGGCGCAGGGCGCAGTCATTCCGGCAAACCATGAATTTCTTGCTGTGCTGGGTGACCAGACCAACGGCACCAACATCGAGGCACCGCTGGCAACCATTCAGCAGGCCCTCGCAGAAGTCATGGAGGCCTACACAGGCCAGCAGGACATCACGATCCGCTTCGCCGGAGACCTCGCCCAACTGGCTCGGGTGCTCAAGCCCTATATCGACAAAGAGGAGAACCGGCGCGGAGTCAAGCTGGTCACGGGAGGTGTGTACTGATGTTAATTATTGATGGCGAGAAATTCAAAGTCGATGTCCTCAGCTGCAAGCGCACCGCTGACTTTCTGGACAAGCACGCCAAGCGCACCGAGAACGGCGACCTCAAGCGCGAGCTGATCGGCGTGTATTTCAACTACAAGCTGACCATTGCGCCGGGCATCAACCGCGCGGAGTATTCCCGGTTTTGGGACAAGATCACCGAGCCGGAGGAGTTCCACACGGTCACGGTCCCGGGCACAGACGGAGACTATACCTTTACGGCGTATTTCTCAAACATCGGAGATGAACTGCTCCTGCAGCGAGAAAAAGCAAATTACTGGAAAGGGCTGACGATCAACTTCATCGCCAAGACCCCCGCCAGATTTTAAGGAGGGCCAGCCCCGATGAGAACCAATACACGTGTGGAGTTCGGCCTGTATGATGTGACCGCCAGAGGCGACAGTCTCCCAGCCAGCACATCCGCACAAGCGTTCTGCAACCTCAAGCGAGATCTACTGCTGGACACCGTGCCGAGGCAGAACAAGTTCGGCACGCTCGAGAGCAAGCAGTGGCTCATGGACGGCAGCTTTTCCTTCTTCCCGGAAACCCCGACACAGTATTTCTGGGGTCTCTGGAGTACAGAACTCTCCGATAAGAACGGTAACTTTGCCACGCCGCCGGTACTGACAATTACCTTCGGCCATGGTCACAGCAGCAGCGGTCTGACGCTGCACTTCTACTCTCCCACCGATGACTGGGCCAGCAGGGTCAAGGTTCAGTGGTACGGAGAGGATAACGGCCTGCTGGCCTCTGCTGTGTTCAGCCCCGACAGCGCGGACTATTACTGCGCCAAGAAGGTCGAAAATTATACCAGAATTCAGCTCCAGTTCATCAGCACCAACAACCCGGGTCGCTACCTCAAGCTGGCAGGCATCGACTACGGTGTGTATCTGCATTTTTCCGGGCAGGAAGTGGTAGAGGCGCACGTGCTGGAGGAGTGCGACCCGCTGAGCGCGGAAATCAGCATCAACACGCTGAAGCTCTCGCTCTATAACGCAGATGGGCGGTTCTCCATCCTCAACCCGGAGGGCTACTTCGACGTGCTACAGCACAAGCAGCCGCTGACCGTCTGGGAGGATGTCAAGCAGGACGCACGCAGCACCAGCAGTGTTAGCTACTGCATGGGCACATTTTACCTCTCGGACTGGGAGAACAGCAGCGACACCGTGGCGGATTTCTCAGCGGTCGATTCCATCGGCCTGCTGGACGGCGCGGCGTTTGACGGCGGTGTGTATGACACAACGGCCGGGGCGCTGATTGCCGAGATTCTGGCCGGATACGATTACACACTTGACAACTCACTGGACGCAGAGCTGGTACACGGATACCTTGCCGCTGGGACGCGCAGAGAGGCCCTGCAGCAGGTTGCATTTGCCATCGGGGCAGTTGTCGATTGCAGCCGCGGGGCGCTCATACGCATTGCCCCTGCCCCCACCAGAGCAAGCGGCATGATTAGTTATGACCGCAAGCTGCTGGATGGCAGCAAGGTGACGCTTAATCCGCTGATTACCAGCGTGGCGGTAACAGCACACCGTTATATCCCGGAGGAAGAAGCATCCGAGCTGTACAGAGACACCCTCGACCCAGGCATCTACCGGGTGATCTTCAACGCCCCGGCAGTCGTGGACAGCCTGACCGTCACAGGCGCAGAGCTCGCCGAGAGCGGCGTCAACCTCTGCACCTTGACGGTCGCCAAAGCGGGAGAGGTCAGAGTCACCGGGCGAAAATACGCAGACAGCGCAATCACCCTGCGACACACAGCGTCAAATCTGCCCGCCAATGCGCAGGATAACGAACTGACCGTCAAAAATGCCACGCTGATAGACCCTACCCGGGCAGATGCCGTGGCGCAGCGGGTTCTCGCACATTACGCGCAGCGATACGAGCAGACCTTCTCCATGATCGCGGGCAGCGAAAAGCTGGCCGACCGCCTGATTGTGCAGAGCTTCGGCGGCGAGGCCGTGCGTGGCACGCTGACAAAGATGGAGTTCGACCTGACCGGCGGATATATTGCCGATGTGACAGTAGTCGGAAGCCGTCTTTCCACCGATGCCGCGGCCTACACCGGCGAGGAAATCCACGCAGGCGAAAGGAGTTATCTGTAATGTGGCGAACCCCCATATATGACCGCACAGAGGCAGACGTGCAGGCGGGCGCAGACAAGTGCTACGTGAGCGCGGCACTGCTGAACCGTATCGAGGAAAACACGGCGTATATAGCCGAACTGCTGGGCTTGTCCGTCACGTCCAGAGCGTGGACGCAGACAGACCTACTGACTCGCAGTGAGGCACAGCGCATCCTCGACAATCTGGCAGCCGTCCGACAGGCCTACCACGTCCTGCCTGGCACGCCAGACCTCCCCGATGCACCGAGCACGCTGTACACGGACATCAACGCAATGGAACAAGTGCAATGGTCAATGCACGAGCTCTGGCAGCGAAATAGTCAGAAGCAATATACCGGCGAAATCTGCGCCGGTCAGGCAATAGGAGTGATGTGATATGTTCCAGACTAAGAAGTGGGTCAACCGCCAGAGCGAGCACCCTGCCCGGCGGCGTCTGACCCCCACAGGCAACGACAATGAGTACGATGTCACCCGCGCCGAGGGCGTCATCATGGAGGATGGCGATGCCTTCGATGCCGACACCATGAACGACCTCGAGAACCGCATCAAGACCGGATTCACCGAGTACGACCCCGGCAGCAACGGCGTGAATGTGACCGTCCAGCCGTACACTTGCACGAAAACCGGCAAGGTGTACGCCCTGACTGGCAATGGCACAGTGGGCCGGTGCAAAATTCCGGCAGCGTGGGCCAGCGGCGACACATGGACGGTCAACGGCGAGGCTGTGCCCGCCTACTGTGGCGCGGATGCCGTGGACGGTGACTGCATCGTGGCAGGGCGCTGGGTGTTGTTCACATTTGACGGTACACAGCTAAATTTTAACGGCGGCGGTGGGTTATCGGGTAGCAAGCTGGCACTGGCCACCGCCAGCGAGGCACAGGTGCTGGCGGGAGTGCCCTTCTACGCGGGCGGCAAGACGCTGAGAGTTGGCACGATGCGCAACAATGGCAGATGGCCGGACGCGGACAGGCTGACCCTCGAAGGTGGAAAGCTGTGGATGTACAAGCAGGACGGCTACACGGAGGGTGGTCTCGGCGTGGCGGCGTCCAATCTGGGCAACGCACAAGCCGGGCACGTGCTGAGTGGCGTGAGCGCATCCAGCGCCAATGGCCTGGGATTTGGCGGCTCCATGCCGAACCGTAGTGGATGGAGCGCAACCATCGCCCCCGGAGGATATGTCAGCGTCCCTGCGGGCTACCACAATGGCGCGACTGGTGTTTCTGCACGTGGTATAAATATTAACGATATAACCAGTTTAATCAAAGTGCAAAACGTACCAACGCCTACTGCTTCTATATATCGTCCGAACCAGTATATTTTGGGTCCTGTAGAAATTGGCGAAGCGATGGGTGCAGTTGGTGCTAAACGGTATATGACTCTTAGTAGTGACCATCACACGCTTACTTTTAATGATGGTACTCCAGCATGGTTCAATTATGCATACATCCAGCTGTAAGGGAGGTCGAAAAATGGCAGAAACAATCATCATCGATGCGCTGACCCGTGAGATTACGGTGCCAGAGAGCGAACGCGCCTTCGGCGTGGCCGGTGAGCATGATGTGACCCGGAAGCATTTCCGCGTAAACGGCAGAATCGTGGACGGCAACGACCTCGCTGTGGGATTTGCATGGAAGGTCTGCACCGAAAACTCGGCCAAGCAGCCGAACGAGTATCCCATCGACAGCATCATCGCAGACAGCGAGGGCATCGAGTTCGACTGGCTTGTTGGCAAAGGCGCTCTAGCCTACAAGGGCAGTCTCAAGTTCGCTGTATGTGCCAAGCAGGTCGACGACGGGGGCAAAATTCAGCACGAGTGGCACAGCAAAATCGGCATGGGCGATGTATCCGCGGGCATCGAGGCCAGCGCCGAGGATATCGGCGGGTTTGACCTCCGGGTCTATATCCAGCAGACCGCTGCCGAGGTCAGGCAGGCCGTGCAGGACGTAGCAAGCTCCGCTGGTGCAGCAGAAACCAGCGCCCAAAAGGCAGAGACGCAGGCCGGTAACGCAAACAAGGCTGCAAGCACTGCCGCCGACAACGCTAC
>ERZ1026848.324-NODE-324-length-27291-cov-4.228631_pt1 | contig 27291 bp, 20 predicted proteins | sample MGYA00380154_ERZ1026848 | MGnify/ENA primary metagenome ERZ1026848 (study PRJEB33269, sample SAMEA4719790) | human gut metagenome | biome: human-associated habitat; feature: organic feature; material: feces | place: Cameroon | collected 2013-10 ...
GGATTATATGTATAGCGGAAATATTTAGAACAACCCACGCACTGAAAGGGAACCTCGATGAATAACTTGGAATACACGGTTTTTGTAGATGCAATGGCACCCGGAACGTTCGGCAACCTTCTGCTCCTGCCTAGTGCAACAACAGATAATTCTGGCGGACAGCTTGGCTCGGATGCGGAAATCGGCGGAAGCTATATCTATAATGCAAGTGCAAGTTCCGATTTTAAAATCAGAGGGGAACTGACGATTGCCACAAACTTTCAGGGAGAATACAACATATTCCTTCCTCATGATATGAAGGGCACGTACAAATCATCCCTTACCTCCGGTATTGAATTCACAAACGGCGGTATTCTCAACATCTCCGCTCAGAACGGCGATGTCCGCACCTCCTCTCTCCAGAGCGATTATAAAGATGCCGATATCCGGATTGCCTCAAGCGCGAAAAAACATGTAGGTCAAGGATATGATTCAACATATGTCGCATCCGGAAAGTATGAAGCGGCGGCGATTTCCTCTTCGACCGGAACCCTTACCGTGATCTCCAATCTTGCGGGAACCATCTCGAACGAAAACAGCGTTTCCCTGAAGGGGTATTACAGTGATGTCGAGAGAAAGAACAAGGCGGACAACTCGTCCGGAAACACAATTTCCGCTTCCGCGTTCCGTACCAAAGCCATGACTCTGAACAATCATTTTTATGCAAACCTGAGCGCCGGACTGACAAGCACTCTCTCAAGCTGGAAGGATGCCAAAGCCGATAACAACGACTTGTCCGTTCAGGGGATCTGGGTGGAAAGCGGTGATCTGCTTGTCGAAGGCGATTTTGGAAAAAGAAGCGGTTCCTCCGGTTCTTACAGCTATGCAGGAACAATTTCCGCAAAAACAACCAGAGTTCAGCTGACGGCAAAGGCGGCCGACAATACGGAGTCTCCTGAAGGCTCCGCTTCCGCCGCAAATAATACGTTCGGAGCCTACGGAATCCGCGCGGAAAACAGTAATATCGTAATGAAGCGCAACTTCGGCGCCGATGTCTTCGCCTCTCTTTCCAATGTAACGGTGACCGTCGCCGCCAGCGGTGCAGACAAGACCCCGACCCTTTCCGCAACGCTGAACGCTTTCGGCATGAAAGCCAAGGACTTCACGCTGGACGGCACTTTCAACGGCAAAGTCAGCGCTTCCATTAACAATGTCTCTCTCAAAGGTTCCGGCGGAACAAAGGGCGGAAGCGCAAACAGCATTACGATCTCCGCCGCCGCAATCTACATGACCGGCACAGTCTCCGTCGGAAACTATTTCTCCGGCGATCTCAATTTCGAGAGAAAATCTTTCACTTACTCGGTCTCTCCATCGCAGACGATTCCTTTCGATACACGAATCTACGGACTCTATGCCGGCAGCAGTCTCGTTATCGGCGGCGGACGCGGTCTCATTGACACGAATATAACGGTTTCTTCGAAAAACAGCGTCGTGAGCGCTCCGACTTATGTGACCGGCGTATACGCCCCCACAATCAAGGCGGAATCGTTCGGCGCAAACGTCAAGGTTTCCAGCGACGGCGTCGATCTGCTCGTCGGCATCCAGGCGGAGCAGTTCGTCAACGGAACCGACTCCATGTTCAACATCGTCCCCTCGACATTTGACATTATCGGCGATATTGAGGTTAAGTGTTCCTATTCCTCTATCGTGGGCTTCGGAGTCAGCATCGGAGTCCTGGTCAAAACCGGAGGAAATATCAATCTGCGCGTGTCGTCGGATATTACCGCGGATTACGCCTTCTGGTCCGGAAGCTGGACCTGGTCGACGTCTGCAAACGGATGGACCGGAACCCGCAATGGCTCCGGAAATGATAAGCTCGAAATTGCCGCAGGCGCAACCATTACCGGCGATATTGACCTCGGCGATGGAACCGATACCATTTATATTGATTCCAACGCACGCGTCAAGGGCGACATCATAAATGTCGGCGGCAGAAAGAACATCACCTTCCAGCTGAATCAGTACGGCTCTGTCAAGGATAATCAGGTCAAGGATTCCAGCGAATCCGACCTGATTTACGAGGGCAAATTCTCCGCGGAAACAACAACTCTGGTCGTTGATATCAACGATGCGGAATCCGGAAAATCCTACTACCTCTTCAATCAGGATGCCGTCACGAACGGGAAAAAAGGCGTTACCGTTGTCTATAATGCGGAAACGCAGTTTATTACATTCAAGAACGGCGCTGTTGAAGTTGAAAAGACGTTCAGAGACGGAACGGTTGTGAGAGGCACAATTGTCAACGGCGTTTTCGTCGTTTCTGTTACAAGAACCGCCGTCGCTCCGGAACATTGCATTGCGAATGCCGTAAAACTGGAGCTGACTTCCGGCAACAAACTTGAATGGATGCTGACCGGCACAAACTACACCGATGCCCATAAGCTGAATATTTCCTATGATCTTTATGATTCCAACGGAAACTTCTTCAGAACGGAAACGCTGGCTGGAAAAGACTGTCAAAACGGCTATTCGCAGCTTTCTGTAGATCAGGGCTTTACCGTGAAAAACATCCGCGCATGGATTACCGATTCCAACTCGCAACAGCGGATTGACACGCTTTCCGTGACAGGCGGAATCGATGCAAACCGCAACGTTTTCCGTATGGAATGGAGCCTTGCCCTCGCGGAAAAACTTTCCAGCGGCTACCGCTTCGAACTGGAATACAGCGTTAAGAAAGCCGGGCAGAGCGACTACTCCAACTCCTCGGTCGTTACGCTGGATTATCTCTCCAGCTTCTACGAACTTGCCAATATTTCGAACGGCGATGCGGTCCGTGCAAGACTCCGCGTCAAGCGGATCGGTTCCACGGAAGATATCACGGTCGGAGAATGGTCTCAGACAATTGACACGGAAAACAGCAGTCCTCTGATTGAATCTTCCGTTAAAATTACAAACATGGTCAGCAATCGCCTCGGCGATCTCGCCAGTGCGCTCTCCGTGTTCGAATGGACCGATATGCGCAACGCCTTCGAATCCGGACTTCAGTATTACGAGATTCAGTTCTTCGATGCCGAGCTGGCGCGCGATCTGTCCGATGAGCAGCTGCAGGAAATCTGGAACGGAACCAATACCGATTACACGGTTCTCACCCGTCAGACGACTTCGAATCAGTTCTATCTCACCAACAGTGACTTCAACAAGAATTACTACTGGCGCGTCAGAGCAATTTCCAACAATAATACAGAAGGCGAGTGGAGCAGTGTCTGTCGTTATTTGGCGGTTGGCGAAGACAGAACGGCTCCCGTGAAATCGACACTCTGCGATTCCATTACGATTACAGAGAAGTTCGATTATGTCGCGAACACCATCTCCTGGTCCTGGAACAAGGAAATGGCGGTGGACGAGTCCGTCTCCGGCGTCACGGAATACATCATCTACTACAAAGCGGAAGGTGATTCGGAATATCAGAGATATCAGCTCGCCGCAAACAAAGAGTCGATCTATTCGGCAACGCTGACTGTGCTTTCAGCCCTTAACCAGAAGTACACCTATTATATTACCGCCAGAGACGCCGCAGGAAACGAAAGTAAATCGCTCATCAAAGACGGAGAGCACAAATTCAAAACGCTTCAAGGCGATGTGACCGCTCCTGTCAATGGCGCTCTGACTTTGCTTGATAACGGGATAGAGTATAAGCCGAATACCGCGGGCGGTATTGACCTGGTTGTTACATTCTCAATCAATCAGGCGACGGACATCGCCGGCAGCGATGAAGTCGCCGGCGGCCCCTCCGGCGTCAAACTCTACACGCTCCAGTACCGCAAGCTCGCCGCGGATGGCAATGAGGTCTGGGTTACGGTCAAAACCTTTGATGATTCGGTCTTTGGCAACGGCAAATTCGAATATACGGCAGCCGGCATTGATACCCGCGACATTCCCGCGAACAGCAATGGCGAATGCCCGACTTACTGGCGTCTGTGCGTGGAAGATAAAGCCGGCAATACCGCAACTACGGACATTACGACGATCATCGCCACGCAGCCCGGAACAATCACCTTCACCCCCGCCAATATGTATGAGCCTGTGGTTTCCGGAGACAATCAGAACTTTACAGTTACCCTGAGCTGGAAGGACGCTCTCGGCGACCCGTACCTGATTGCCGGATACAACGTCTACATCAGTGTCGACGGAACCAACTGGGAGCGTGTGCGCTCGGTTTCGGCAGCAGACAATCTTTCGGTAACGATTTCCAGTCTCGACGGCCTTGCCGGAAAATCCGGTTACTACTGGGCGGTTGAAGCCGTTGACTCCAAAGGTTTCTCCTCCGGCAAACAGTTTGATTTGGATCAGAACTCGAACTCCTTCTTCTGGACGCCGTTTAACGACCCGGCGTTCATGAATGAGTCCATTACGGTTTCCTATGTGGACAGCAACACTCTTTCTGTTACCATTACTTGGACCGACGGCGGAACCGCCGGAACCTATATTCTGCAGAGTGCCGCAATCGGTTCGGATGACTGGACCAATGTCCTTTCTCAGGATACGATCGGGTTCACATTCACGATTCCCGCTTCGCAGAATAATCTCCAGTATCGTCTGGTCAAGAGAAATGCAGACGGCAGCCTGACCTACTCCTCCGCAACGTATACGCCGAGCGGAGACGTCCACGGTCCGAGCTTTACGACATCCGATATCGGTTCGACCAGAGTCGATGGAACCTATTATTTTGCTTGGAGCGCAGCTGTCGACGGACAGATTTCTGCGGAAGAGGCCGTTTCCGGACTCAGCGGTTATGTTCTCTACTTCAGCACCAGCTCGGATATGAGCAATGCCATCGCAATCACCATTGACGGCACGTTCACTTCGATGAACAACGAAGATATGAGAAACATGGGGCTCGGCGATGGAACCTACTACTGGGCTGTCGCCGCCCGCGATAAAGCCGGCAATGAATCCGGCAAGCTCATGGCTGGCGAAACGATTACCATCAAGGTTACAACTCCGCAGGGCGATTTCGATACAACGACCACGAAGTCCACTCTCACGATCAACTGGGAAATGGTTGACGATCCGCGCGGACCGAATTATGTCCAGGTCCGTCAGCCGGCCAATCTTGATCTTACGCTCAGCATCGGCGGAGAGTTCACGGATGTATCGGGAGTGTACTATCAGGTTACATTCTACTCGGATGCAAACTGCACCAACGATGTCTTCTCTACGGAGAAATTCGCGAGAACCGGAAGCGTTACAACGTATTCGCTGAACTCTTACAACAACCTGATCGCCTATCTGGCAAAATATGCCGACAGTTTGAAACACAACGACTGGCGCGAAGGCGATGCGCTTCCTCCGTATGTCTACTGGAAGGTTACGGTCAGCGATGCTTACGGTAACAGCAGAACGCTGGATCAGATCAACAAGTTCCGCTTCTTCGATGAAGATATCAATCGTCCGACCAACGACTATTATGCTCCGGATGCGCCGAATCTCAAAGAGGTTCGCGCAGTCACGGAAGACGATCTTTCCAGAGAAGAGTTCAGCGGCCTGACCGATGCACAGAAAGCCGCGTACAAGCAGTACATGAAGGATTATCCGGGTTCTCTCTATCTCATTGAATGGGATCCGGTCTATGATGCGTACGGCATCAAGAGCTACAAGATTTATACGAGCAACGGCAAGGAAACCACCGTTTATGACACTTACAAAGACGGCGACATGCTGACCTATGTCTCCGCAGGCAAGGTGCTTGCGGGGCTTTACGGCACTGCTCCTTCCGGAAACCGCACTTTCTGGGTCAGCGCGGTTGACGGCTCCGGTCTGGAAAGCGTGATCAGCAACAAGATTACCTATACCTACTTCGATGCCAAAGGCGATATCGATGGAAACAACATCAGCGATATCCTCTTCCAGTACACCGGCGGCGACAACCAGCTCGGCTTCTGGATGAACGGAACCTCCTCCTGGCAGGGGCAGGGCATGGCTCAGCCGACGGACTGGGAAGTCAAGGGCGCGTTCGATATGAACGTCGACGGCAAGGCGGATATCGTTCTTGTCGGAAACGTTACAGTCAACGGCGTCAAGGGCGCCTACATCGGCTACTATGACGGCGGCGATACGAACAAGTGGGTCAACATCGGTTATCTGACAAATATGGATGACATCAACTGGAATGTCAAAGTCGCCAATATTACCGGAACCCGCGGAACAAGCTCCATCATCTGGCACGACCAGGATCACGGAGTCCTCGGCGTTTGGACCGACGGAACTGACAACTGGATTCAGATCAAGGGCGGATTCAGCGGAGACTGGGTGCTCAAGGGCGCCGGAGATTTCAACGGCGACGGCAAAGCGGAAATTCTCTTCGATTATCAGGGAACGTTCTACACAACCGACATCAACGGAAATCTCACGAATCTCGGAACCGGATTCGGAAGCGCGCAGGGATGGGAATTCGCCGCAATCGGCGACTTCTCCTGCGACGGTCAGGATGATATGATTCTCTTCAACAACCAGAATGGACTGGTCGTCAAGCTTGAAGACGGTCTCACGAAATCCTGGAAGAAGCTCGGTCAGCTTGATGCGAATGACTGGTTCGTGGTCGGTGCGGGCGACTACAACGGCGACAAGAAGGACGATCTGCTTGTCCGTCAGAAATCGACCGGCATGCTCGGTTACTACGACGGCGGAGATTTCTCCAAGTGGCGCGAAATCGGACGCGGAGTTGATTCCAACTGGACGGTCATCGCGTAAAAATAAAAACTGCCGCTTGATTTTTTCCGGCGGCAGTGTATAGTAAATCTCAGAGAGGCAGTTATGTTCGCATAATTGTCTCTTTTTTATTTTAAGGAGAAGGAAAATGAAGCCGCTGATCGGTATTGCTCCGCTGTTCGACGACGAAAGAAACAGCATCTGGATGCTTCCCGACTACATGAATGCAATCCGGCATGCCGGCGGGATCCCGGTGATTCTGCCGCTGGAAGGAACCTCGGAAGATATCTGCGCGGCGGCGTCCGTCTGTTCCGGATTTGTCTTGACCGGCGGGCAGGACGTCGACCCGAAAATCTATGGTGAAACGCCGCTTCCGCAATGTGGAACGCCAAACGAAACCCGCGATCAGACCGATTATCTGATTTTGTGTTATGCGATGAAGTACAATCTGCCGCTGCTTGGAATCTGCCGCGGAATTCAGCTTATCAACGCGGGGCTCGGCGGGACGCTCTGGCAGGATCTGCGGTCGCAGACCGGAACAAAAATCATGCACAGCCAGCCGCCTCCGCGCGATATCCCCGTGCATGACGTCCGGATTATTCCCGGAACGCCGCTGCATGAGCTGCTGGAAACGGAAAAACTCGCGGTCAACAGCTTTCATCATCAGGGAGTCAAAGACACTGCGCCGGATGTGACTGTCATGGCTGTGGCGGAGGACGGGCTTGTCGAGGCAATCGCGGTCGACGGCAAAGACTTCATCTGGGGCGTTCAGTGGCACCCGGAGCACATGTTCCTCAAAGACGGGCGCGAAATGGCACTGTTCCGGGAGCTTGTCCGGCGGTCAGCTGCCGCGAAGTGAGGGATCGAGGGCGTCGCGAAGAGCGTCGCCGAGGATGTTCAGGCAGAGAACCAGCACGAACATAAAACCCGTTGCGGCGCCGACTTCCCACCAGACGCCGCGCCAGAGACGTTCCTGTCCGTCGGCGATCATTACGCCCCAGCTGGGTTCGAACTGAACGCCGAGTCCGAGATAGCTCACAATGACTTCCGTCATGATCGCGAACGCGAACTGCATGGTGAAATAGATGATGACGAGGTGCATCAGATTCGGCAGAACGTGGCGGAAAATGATGGAAAAGGAGGAGACACCGAGTGTGCGCGCCGCCTGAACATATTGCGCATCGCGGATGCGCATCGCCTCCGCACGGACCACGCGGCAGAGCGAAACCCAGCCGGTCAGACCGATTCCCAGATAGACCGCTAGCATGCCTGGCTCGGTTCCGAGCAGGGCCGCGACCGAATCAAAAACGCTTTTCAGGGAAGGTGCGAGGAATCCTTTTGAAACAAGAAGGGCGAACGCAAGAATGAACAGCAGCGATGGCATCGCGGCGAAGGTGCTGTAGATCCAGACGACCAGATCGTCGGCTGTTCCCCCGAAGTAGCCCGCGCAGACTCCGAGCGCAACGCCGAACAGAGTCGCGATGCAGGAGGCGACGAGTCCGACTTTGACAGCGGTCCGGGTGGCGAAGACCGCGCGGGTCAGGACGTCGCGTCCGAGGTAATCCGTTCCGAGCCAGTGCGCGGAGGATGGCGGGCGGTTGCGTGCGTTTTCATCGCGGAGCTGATAGACGGGTTCTGAGTGCGTGCGCGAGCAGTAGACGGCGTATCCTTCCGCGAAAACGGCGATTCCGAGGTAGCAGAGAGTGACGATCAGAGAGATCAGCGCCAGTTTCCGGGCGCAAAGCCGCCGCAGCAGGCTGCGGTGCGGCGGCAGAAGCCCGGATGCGGCGGAATCAGGCATTAGCGTTCTCCTTGCGGCGGCGCATGAGGTGAACCTGAAGAAGCGCGATTTCGGACGGCGTGACCCCGTCGATGCGTCCCGCCTGGGCAAGGCTGGTCGGGCGTGTTTTGATGAGTTTCATGCGCGACTCGTTGCGGAGTCCCTTGATGGATTCGTAGTCGAAATCCTCGGGGATGCGCCACGCTTCGAGTGCGTTGAGTTTGGCTACCGACTGTTCTTCGCGTTTGAGGTATCCTTCGTAGTGCGCGCGGATGGCAAGCTGGCGGAGCACGCGGCGGTGAAGCGGAACGGAGCTGTCCATTTCAATCAAGTTCAGGTCGAACGGCGGTTTCGCGGCGTCGCAGGAGCCTTGCAGATCCTTGAGGCAGTCCCAGAGGGAGCGTCCGTGTTCGCGGTGTGCTTTGCAGCGGGCTTCGACCGTATCGCAGAGCGCGGAATATTCCTTGAATGCGCGGTACTTTTCTTCGGGGAGCAGACCGAGCGAATGGGCTTTTTCGCAAAGCCGGAAGTCCGCATTGTCCTGGCGCAGCGAGAGGCGGTGTTCCGCACGGCTGGTGAAGAGGCGGTATGGTTCGACGATCTCTTTTGTGACAAGGTCGTCGATCATAACGCCGATGTAGGCTTCATCGCGTCCGAATTCAACGGGGTCGAGCCCGGCGGCAAAGCGGGCTGCATTGAGTCCGGCGACGAGTCCCTGTCCGGCGGCCTCTTCGTAGCCGCTGGTTCCGTTGATCTGTCCCGCATGGAACAGTCCGGGGTACTTTTTCACGCCGAGCGAACGGGAGAGTTCTTCGGGGTAGACAAAATCGTATTCGATTGCATACGCATAGCGGGCGATCTCCACGTGTTCGAGACCGGGCAGGGTGCGGAGCATCTGAATCTGAATGTAAGGGGGAAGGCTGGTCGAGATGCCGTTGATGTAATATTCATCGGTGTTTTCGCCCTCCGGCTCGATGTAGAGCAGATGGCGCTCATGGTGCGCGAAACGGACCACTTTGTCTTCGAACGAGGGGCAGTAACGGGCGCCTACGCCTTCGATGATTCCGCGGTACATCGGCGCCTTGTCGAGGTTGTCGCGGACGATCTGCGCGGTTTTCTGATTGGAATAGACGAGGTGGCAGGGAACATTGCGGTGCTCAACCTGCGGATGAACGGAATCGGTCGGGAAGAACGAAAAATGCTCTTCGACGTCATCGGAACCCTGAATGCCCATCTGTGAGAAATCAATGGATTTCCCGAGAATGCGCGGCGGCGTTCCGGTTTTAAGACGTCCGACATGCAGATGAAGCTGGTCTTTCAGAGCCGCGGCAAGTTCAACGGAGGGCGGGTCGCCGGCGCGTCCGCCGGGCATGTTCTGGAGACCGTAGTGCATTTTTCCGTGCAGGAAGGTTCCGGTGGCGAGAACCACGGCTTTGGAGCGGAACTCTTCGCCGAGCTGACTGACGACGCCCGCGACATTGCCGTTTTCGAGAATGAAGGAGCAGGCGGTTCCCTGGCGGATGCAGAGGTTGGGCTGAAGCTCGACTTCGCGTTTCATCGCCTTCTGGTAACAGACTTTGTCGCACTGTGCGCGGGGGGACCAGACGGCGGGACCTTTTCCGAGGTTCAGCAGACGGAACTGGAGCGCGGCCGCATCGGTGACGCGCCCCATGGCGCCGCCGAGGGCGTCGATTTCGCGAACGACGTGTCCTTTTGCGATTCCGCCGACCGCGGGGTTGCAGCTCATCTGCGCGATATGGTCAAGATTGATTGCGAGCATCAGCGTGGACGCGCCGGTTCTGGCGGAAGCGAGCGCGGCCTCGCATGCGGCATGACCGCCGCCCACCACGATTACGTCAAAATATTCCGAACTCAAAGCAAGGTCTCCCAATTAATAAGGCGATAAGTTTCTCAGATAATATACACCGTTTCCGGCAGAAAAAAAGTTGACTTTCCGGAAAACATGGCTAGATTATTGGAAAAAACATTTTACGGAGCTGTCATGACATCAATTTTCAACCAGGCGTTTCAGTTTTTCGTTCTTCTCACCCCGTTTGCGCTTCTTTCGGCGTTTCTCGCCATGACGCAGGATTCGGGAAGCGGAGAACGGCGGAAAGTCGCGTTGAAAACCGGAATTGCCGTCCTGGTCATTTCATGCGCATGGTTCTATTTCGGAAACTTCATTTTCATGCTGTTCGGCGTGAAGATCGATGCGTTCCGGATCGGCGGCGGAATCATCCTGATGCTGAGTGCGATTCAGATGGTTCGCGGCAACGGAAACGGCAACGGCAGCGCAAAGGTTGCGGAAGGACAGGAGACGCGTGCGGATTACGATGACATCGCCGTGGTTCCGCTTGCAATTCCGATTACGGTCGGTCCCGGAACGACTGCGGCGCTGATCGTTGCGGGGAACGAGAACACGCGGATGTTTGCGAATCTCACCGCGCTTCTGATCGCAATTTCCGTTCTGACCGTCATTCTGCTGCTTGGTTCCTGGTTCGAGCGGATGCTCGGAAAGAAGGGAATCACGATCGTCAGCAAGGTTTCCGGGCTCTTCCTCTCCGCCATTGCAGCGCAGATGATTTTCGACGGAATGCGCAACATCCTGTTCAAGTGAGATCTTTCAGCCGTTCGCGGAATTCGTTCAATCCGGGCGCGTTCAGATACCGGTTGACCAGCTTTTGATGTCCGAGCGTGTCGTTCGGACGCTCGCCGTAATCGTGTCCGGGGTAGACGGTCAGGGAGTCGGGCAGGGCGCGGAGACGGAGCATGGAACGGAACATGGGTTCCGCTTTGCAGAACCCGCAGTCGCCGATGAACAGGGTGTCGCCGGTGAAGAGCGCGGAGTTGTCGGAGGTTCGGAAACACATGGAATCGGGTGTGTGACCCGGTGTTGCGAGACATTCGACGAAGCCCGTGCCGAGCGGCAGATGTTCGCCGTCGTTCAGTTTCCGTCCGCACGGGAAGCCGGATGCGGCGGAGATGCAGACGGGAGCGGGAAAGAAGCTCCGCACTTCGTCGATTCCGGAAACATGGTCACGGTGCGAATGCGTCAGCAGAATATAGCGTGGTGCAGGGGCATGCGGGAGCGATTCGACGGCGCGGCGGATTGCGGAAACATCGCCGCAGGGATCGATGATCAGGGCATCGGAACCGCAGACGAGAAGGTATGAAAAGTTGGAATCAAAGCCTCCGACGGGAATTTGGAAGGTCTGAAACATTGAGAAATCCTCCTGTTTTTCGGGAAAATAGCGTTGTCAAACGGCAAAATCAAGAAAAAAAACAAAAAAACTCTGAAAATATTTCGGAAAACGATTTGACATAACAGGTTATTCATAGTAAGTTTACAAGTGTTGCGAATACAGAAAAGAAGCATATAATATAGCAAGGAGCAAAAGATGGGAATTTTCAACAAAGTCGTCAACATTCTGGTGCTGGTGTTCGCCGTGGCAGGAGTCGCACTCTCCTTCCTCTTGTTCAACAAGAGGGAAATGCTGGTGGCAGGATGGGAAGAAATGTCAAGCAGCATCGCGCAGACCGCAAAGTCGCTGGAAAAAGATTCCGGCATGAAGCTGTCCGCGAAAGTGAACAAGGATGCACTCGGACACAAGAACCCGGACAATGCGGATCTCTCCGGAGTGAAGCGCGCACTGCCCGAACTGACCAAGGCCGCAAAACAGATCAACGAACAGCGCAACGCACTCGCAGATAGTCTGAGCAAGACCGGTCACATGCTGGAAGTCAATGTCTCCGCTTCTGATCTGCAGAATGTTTCCACCAGTGCCGACAAACAGAAGAATCTGCTGGCCGGCGCACAGAAAACCGCAGATCGCAACAACGTCATCGCCCAGAGCTACGTCAAGAGCGCCAACAAACTCATCAATACCAATATGAACGCTCTGAAGGCGAACCCCGGTGCGGTTGCAGCAAACTTTGACAAGAAGCTTGATGAAACCAAGAGCGCCAACAATGCCTATGCCAACACGCTTGCCGGCATCGGCAGAACCGTTGGAAAGAACTTCAACCGCGGCGATGTTCAGAGAAGCGCGAAGGAGATTGAAAAAGCCGTTGCCAATCAGAAAAACGAGCTGAACAAAGCCCGTGGCGATCTCAACCGCATGAGAAACAACGAGCGCAGCCTGAAAGGTCAGATTTCGAACAAAGACAATCAGATCCGTCAGAAAAACAATGAGATTGCGAAACTCCAGAAAGACATTCAGCGTCTGAAATGGCTTCTTGATCCGGACAGCGGCAAGCTTGAGCCGGTGGAAGCGGATCTCTATGCCAGAATTGAAGGACGCGTTGAAAAGGTTCAGGACCGCTGGGCGTTCATCGTCATTAACCTCGGTGAAAAGATGCCTGTTATCGAACACTTCAAGAAAGGCGATAAGACGAGATATCTCTCTCTCGCTCAGGGCTTCCCGATCACCGTTGCGCGCAATCTGACTTCCGATGAACCGGAATTTGTCGCGAAAGCTGTTATCGTCCAGGTCAATGACAACTGCGCAGTCGCGAGCATTGACAAAGATTCCATGCAGTCCGAAATCAAGGTCGGCGACAGTGTCTACTTCACGAAGGAAAACATTGCCGAGCTGCTGAAACTCAAGGAAAAGATGGCAACAAGCACGAAGAAATAAGGAGAACAAATCATGAACTCTCTGATCTTCACAATCACTGCGGCTCTTACGCTCGTGATGGTCGTCGCCGCAGTCGTCTTTCAGGTGCTGGAAATGCACTCCTACGGAATGCTTCCGTTCTGAAATGCGTAAACAGATGCACATTCGGGAGTCTGTCCATACGGGCAGACTCCTTTTCTTTCCGTTCGTTCTGCTTATGCTCCTGCTTGCAGGATGTGAGTTTTTCTCCACGGAACAGGAACGGCGCGGGGTGAATCCCAAACCCTTCAATGCGCAGTCCCGCTGGGAAACGCATCCTTACGATCTGCAGAACTGATGGATAAACCGCTCAACATCCGCCGGATTGCAGAGCTTGCGAAATGCTCTCCTTCCACCGTTTCCCGCGTTCTTTCCGGACGCAAAACGAACATCCCCATCAGCGAGGAAACCAGACAGCGGGTTCTGGAAGTCTGCCATAAGCTGGATTACCAGCCGAGCATTCACGCCCTGCGCTTCTTTTCGCGTCAGGCCGGAGTGATCGGTTTCCTCAAGGCTTCCGGCGAGATGACGGACGACGACAATCTTTCCAAGTCTCTTTTTGCTGTTTGCCGTGAGCTCCTCGCACGCGGCTACCGCACCCTGCCGCTCCTCGGAAGTGCGGAATTCGTCGAAACGAAAGAACATCTGAATCTTTTCAAACGGAATGAAATAGACGGTCTGATTGTCTGGGGCGCCCGTGAGGAACATACGTTTCTGGACGAGCTTGCAGAGGCCGGGTTCCCGTATCTGCTCCTGACCAACCGGGTCGGTGCGCATCCGGCGGTGTACGCGGAGCAGAAGGAGATTCTCTGTATACTGACCCAGAGCTGCATTGACCGCGGAGCGCGCCGAATCGCCGGAATCATGTCGCGCAACGGCGACAGCTACCGCCAGCGCCTCGCCGGTTTCCTTGAGGCAGCAGAGCCCTTTTCCCCGCAGGTGTTTTTCGGGGAGGATCTGATTCTTTCCGACGTCACCGCGCTTGCCGATGCCGCGCTGAATTCGAACCCGGACGCTGTGATTTGCGCGAATGACGAGGCCGCGCTTGCCGTTGAAATGCGCTGCATGGAACGCGGAATCCGCATTCCGGAAGACCTCCTGCTGACCGGCGGAGACAATATCCGGCTTTCCGAATACTGTCCGGTTCCGATTACGACTTTCGACCAGATGGCGGCTCAATGTGCCTCCCTCTGTGCGGATATGATGGTTGCGCACCTCAAAGACTGCATGCCGCTGGAGACGCGTGAAATCCCGACGGCGCCGATCTGGCGCGCTTCACTTCCGGAAGAAAACGGAAAATGAAAAAACTGCTTCTCCACACCTGCTGTGCACCTTGCGCTTCCGGCTGCATTGAACGCCTCATTGCGGAAGAGCGGGATGTGACGCTCTATTTTTCAAACTCCAACATCAACACCGCGGAGGAGTTCGAAAAGCGCCTGGAGACGGTGTACAGGTTTGCAAAAGCCTTTCACCTGGAAGTGCTTGTCGATGATTATGATCATGCCTCATGGCTCACGCATGTTTCGCAGGTCGCGGATTACGCGCTTCAGCCGGAACGCGGACTCCGCTGCGCCGCATGTTTCGGATATTCGCTTGGACGCACGGCGAAAAAAGCGGAGGAGCTGGGGATGAATTTCGCAACGACTCTCACGGTCAGCCCGCACAAGAATTCGAACCTGATTTTCCGCATTGCCGAACCATACGCACATTTCGAGGCGTATAATTTCAAGAAACAGGATGGATTCAAACGTTCGCTTGTGCTGAGCCGTGAACTGGAGCTTTACCGGCAGAATTATTGCGGCTGCGAGTTCTCTTTCCGCGGCTGAAGCGAATCCAGCAGTGCAGGCAGTTCACGGATGTCCTGCAGACGCCATGTCGCGGCGGAAAAATCGCCGCACAGGCTGATCCCGCGCGGAATAGCCGCGACGCGGAGTCCGGCCCGGATTGCGGAGAGCACACCGCGTTCCGAATCTTCCACCGCAATTGCCTCTTCCGGAGAGATTCCCGCTCGTTCCAGCGCGGTGAGATAGGGATCCGGGTACGGCTTGTGCCGCTCAAAATCGCCGTCTCCGACGACAAAATCGAAAAACGGGCGCAGTCCGCTTGCGTCATGAATGGTTTTGAAGTGCATCTTCTGGCAGCACGTTACAACCCCGATCCGGCAGGTTTGGTGCAGTCCGGCGAGAACTTCAGGGACATGGGGGATGACCAGGGATGCTCCGCGTTCGAGCAGCATGCGGTCATAGACGACATTGCGGCGCCGGCGCGCCTCCTCCGCCGTTTCCGGAGAGTTGCCCAGCGAAACAATGATGTCCGCCAGGCTCATTCCTTTGGAGAGACTCAGCTTGGAGAATTCGGTTTCGTCCAGTTTCACGCCGAATTCTTCAAGCATGTGGCGGTTCGACTCGTAGAACACGCGTTCGGTGTCGACGAGCACGCCGTCATTGTCGAAAAGGATGGTTGAAATCATCCTCAGTTTTTCTTGTTGAAGTTTGTCTTGGCTTTCTTTTTCGGAGCGATAAAGCGCTTGTCGCCGGGCTTTGCAACACTCTGTTTGTTGCCCGATGCGTCAAATTTGACGGGGTTCATTTCGTGGTCGACTTCGCCCTTGATGAAGTTGTTGTATTCTTCTCTGTAGAACATCGTGGCGCGGAAAGCGAGTTCGATAGTTTCACGTTTCTGGAGAAAAACGATGTTGAATTCGGGATCTTTGATGCGGACGCCGTTCGGGAGAATCTTTTCGACGACGCCGCGCACAATGCGTCCGTTGGTAATCCGGAAAATGACCTTGTCGCCGGGCTTTGCCTGTTTGAAGGGGTATTGTGCTCTGATTCTCCGTTCGATATCGCCGCGGTTCGGTTTTTTCGGGGCGGGTTTCGGCGGGGCAGGCTTCGGGTCCGCGGCGGGAAGTGCCGCGGGGGAGAAGAGCGCCGCGGCGAAAAGCAGGGCCAGGAATCGGAATTTCATTTTCATTTCAAGCTCCTATGTAAAATTTTTTTATTCAAATCCTACTAGTACACTACCACGTATTTTAAATTTTTCAAATGGCCGGAGCTTTCCGCCGGAAAAATCTTTTTTTATTTTTTTAAGAAACACTTGCATTCTTCGTGTTTTCATGGTACATTGAACAGTCTTTCTGCGGACAAGGGATTCCCGCGTCCAAAGATTTTTGCAAAGCAGTCGTACTGAGCCGCGAGGGTTCGCCCGGGCGGGAAGGCGAAGCGAATATGGAGTCTCCGTATCTCTGCGCCTTCACTATTTTCTGGAGGAGAGAATATGGAAACTCGAATTGCATTGATCGGAATCATCGTGGAAAATCCCGATGTGACCGAACAGATCAACCGGATTCTGCATGAATATTCCGGTTATATCATCGGACGGATGGGTATTCCGTACCGCCAGCAGGGAATTGCCATCATCAGCGTTGTTCTCGACGCACCCCAGGACGTCATCAGTTCGCTTTCCGGAAAACTCGGAATGCTCCACGGCGTCTCCGCAAAAACCGTTTATTCGAAACAGACCGTTCAAAAAATATAACACAGAAGGAGTTTGCGATGTATAACCCGAAGTCATCGAAAGCAACCGAATTCATCGACGATCAGGAGATCCTCGAAACCCTCGCTTATGCGCAGGAGAACAAACACAACAAGGCGTTGATCGACGCGATTCTTGAGAAAGCGAAAACCTGCAAGGGACTCTCGCACCGCGAAGCCGCCGTCCTGCTGGAATGCGATCTGGAGGAGGAAAATCACCGCATTTTCTCCATGGCGAAGGAGATCAAGCAGAAGTTCTACGGCAACCGCATCGTCATGTTCGCTCCGCTCTATCTCTCCAACTACTGCATCAACGGCTGCACCTACTGCCCTTATCATCAGAAGAACAAGACCATTCCGCGCCACAAGCTCACTCAGGAGGAGATTGAGAAGGAGGTTATCGCGCTTCAGGATATGGGACACAAGCGCCTCGCGCTCGAAACCGGAGAGCATCCGACCATGAACCCGATCGAATATGTGCTGGAGAGCATCAAGACCATTTACGGAATCAAGCACAAAAACGGCGCGATCCGCCGGGTGAACGTCAATATCGCCGCAACCACAGTTGAGAATTACCGCAAACTCAAGGAAGCGGGAATCGGAACCTACATTCTCTTCCAGGAGACCTACAACAAAAAGGCTTACGAGGAGCTGCATCCGACCGGCCCCAAGCACGATTACGCGTATCACACCGAAGCGATGGACCGCGCGATGGAGGGCGGAATCGACGACGTCGGGTGCGGCGTCCTGTTCGGACTCAACCTCTACCGCTATGATTTCGTCGGACTCCTCATGCATGCGGAGCACCTGGAGGCTGCGAAGGGCGTCGGTCCGCACACCATCAGCGTTCCGCGCATCCGTCCCGCCGATGACATTGATCCGGAGACCTTCTCCAATGCCATTTCAGATGATATTTTCAAGAAGATCGTTGCTGTTCTCCGTATCGCGGTCCCGTATACGGGGCTGATTATCTCCACGCGTGAATCGCAGGCCGCCCGCGCCGCAGTGCTTGAACTCGGCGTTTCGCAGATCAGCGGCGGTTCCCGCACAAGCGTCGGCGGCTACACGACGGAGGAGCGCCACGACGAGACCGCGCAGTTCGACGTCAGCGACACCCGTACGCTTGACCAGGTTGTCAACTGGCTTCTTGAGCTCGGTTATATTCCGAGTTTCTGCACGGCGTGCTATCGCGAAGGGCGCACGGGCGACCGCTTTATGAAACTGGTCAAATCCGGTCAGATCGCGAACTGCTGTCAGCCGAACGCCATCATGACTCTGAAAGAGTATCTGGAGGATTACGCTTCTCCCGATACGAAAGCAAAGGGCGAGAAGGTGATTGAAGAGGAACTGAAACGCATCCCGAACGACAATGTCCGCCGCATCGCGACCGAGCGCGTCGCGGAGATTCACAACGGACGGCGCGACTTCCGGTTCTGATACATTATCCGGATAAAAAAGAACCCTCTCAAAATTGTTGCTGAAACAACTTTTGAGAGGGTTTCTTTTTGCCTGTTTTTCAGGAATCAGAAGGGAATATCCATCTTTTCCCAGTCCGGCTTGCCGGAACGGAACGGTTCGGCGGGGAGACCCGCGCCGTTCTGGAGGTTCGCGTGCGGATGATAACCGACAAATGCGTAACGGACTCCTTTCGGCGCGGTCGTCACTTCCGGAGCGGAGAGAATAACGGTGTCTCCGTCAATCACTGCGGTTGCGGGGAAGTAGCGGACGCCGTCACCGGAAATGGCAAATGCATTCGGAGCGGTTCCGTCGGAGGTCTTGAGCCCTTCCGCATGATCGAAGAAGACGCGTGCTTTTGCGCCTTCCGCGCGGAATTCGCGGAAACGCGGTCCCTGCGAAACGACGTCTTTGCCGTATGCGATGCGTTCGGCTTCGAGCGCCAGACGGTATCCGAGAACCTGCTTGTTGCGCGGATGAATGTCGTACTGATCGCCCGCATCGAAGGAGACCGCCATGCCGGTGTTCTTCATGACATACGGCATTTCCGCCTGGATTTCACGGGTGAGCGCATAGGGGGCAACCGCGCTGATGTCTGCGTGCTTCCACGCGTCTTCATCACCGCGGTTTTCCGGCTGATGGCTGGCGAATGCGGAGAGCTGGACGAGAAGGAACGGCATTTCCGGATTCTTCCAGTGGTCGCGCCAGTCCTGAATCAGTATCTTGTGATACGGATAGTAGGAGGCCTGGCCGTTGTTGTTGCAGCCCTGATACCAGATGACGCCGCGGAACTGATAGCGGAACCAGGGATGGAGCATCCCGTTGAACAGCGTCGTCGGGTAGTTCGGCGAGGTCCTGTCGCGAATGGATGCTCCGCCATTGATTTCGGGACGGAAGCCGATTTCGCGGGGATCCGCAACAAATTCTGTTTTCTGCCTCCAGTCGGCATGAATGACGCGGGGAACTTTGGTACCCGGGATCGTGAAGGAGATTTCCGACGTTGTCCATCCGCCAACGGAGAAGTGATTGGCGATGCGGACTGCGAGCGTGTTGTGTCCGGCCTTGACGAGGCGTCCCGGGACGGTGTAGTTGCGCGGACTGCTCCAGTAATTCGGCTGATCGATGGTCGTTTCACCGATCTTTTCGCCGTTGAACCAGGTTTCGTCGCAGTCGTTCATCGCGCCGAGATGCAGAGTGATGTCTTTGCCGGCGAGCTCTGCGGGAATTTCAAAAGTTCCGCGGACAACGGCAACGCCGACGTCCGGAAGGGTGAATGGAAGTTCGGTTTTCTGCCATGCGGAATCATCGAATTCCGGAGTCAGCCATTTTTTTGCCTCTTCCGCAACGGCGCTTCCGCAGGCGAAGAATTTTTTGAGCCAGGGTCTGATCGGGGCGACCTGTTCGCCCCATATCTTTTTGAGTTCGGCGTAGAATTCCGGGGAAGGATTCTGCATGCAGCCGAGCGCCAGTTTTGCATTGTTCTTTTCGAACGCCTCTTTGGAAATCCATGCCTGAATGTCGGTTCCTCCCCATGCGGTCGAGACGAGACCGACGGGAACATCAAGATCCTGCATGAGCTTGCGTCCGAAGAAGTAGCCGCATGCGCTGAAAAGTTCAACGGTTTTCGGTGTGCAGACCTGCCAGCCGGGACCGTTCTCGTCGGGAAGCGGAAAATCCGGACTCATGCGGCGCATCAGGAAGGAGTTGTACAGACGGATGCGCGGGTGATCGGCGTTCGCGATTTCCTCCTTGTAATTCGTGGTGCACCAGCATTCTCTGCCGCCGTAGACGGGCATTTCCATGTTGGACTGTCCGGAGCACATCCAGACTTCGCCGATGAGGATGTCATCGAGCACCTGCGGCGGAACGTCGTCGGCTCCGCGGATCTCCATGACGTACGGACCGCCGGCGGTCATTGCGGGGAAGGTGACGCTCCATTCACTGTTTGCGTCCGCCGCGGCCGTGCGGGTGTTTCCCGCAAATTTGACCTGTACTTCCGTTCCCGGATCCGCGATTCCGGAAATGACGATGGGACGCTCCCGCTGAAGAACCATGTGGGAACTGAAAATTTTGTGCGCTGAGAAATTTTTTGCCAGCTTGTTCATTTTTTTATCCTGCTTTATTTTTTGTTTGCAGAGGTTTTGACAAATTCCGCGACCTGTTCCGCCATTGCCTTCATGCCGGCGATATCCGGATGCCCTTTCTGCTTGCCGATGTTCTTGAGGTCAATGCAGGGAACATTGTAATGCGCGTAGATCGTGTGGACCGATTCGTTGATTGCTGCGGAGAGCTGAGAGTTGAGAATGAAATAGATTTTGGCTCCGGGGTAGTTCCGTTTCAGATCGCTGAAGAGCTTTGCGAGGGCGGGACGGAAGGAGTAGAGTTCCTGCGCGGTCCAGCCGCTGTACTTGTATTCGCCGATGGGGGCTCCGGCCCAACTGTCGTTGGTCGCGCCGCAGATGAGAATCATGTCGGGTTTGCCGAGACGTCCCTGGCGGGCGAGGAAGGAGATTTTGCTGAAATCCGCCTTGTTGTACCCTGTGTTGCAGATGGTGGAGCCGGAATAGGATTCATTCTTCTCAAGTCTGCCGCCGAGAAGCGCGATTGCCTGATGCCACCAGACCTGTTCCACTTTGGTGACGTCGTTCTGGTTTTTCGGGGGATTGAAATACCAGATGGCGTTGCCTTGCGGAATCGAGCCTTCGAAGGTTGAATAGCTGTCTCCGAAAATGGAGATCGCGGGTGTTTCACCTGCGGAAAGCATTCCGCAGAACAGAAATGCGCCGAAAAGAGCGGCAAAAAGACTTTTTTTCATGATAAAAACTCCTGTTGTTTTTTTTGCGGAAGATAACATAGCACCGCCCGCTTTTTTTTCAAGGAATCTGCGGTTTCCGATGAACGAAAAAAACGGAAAAACTTGAAATCCGCATTGACAGCTTCTCTTTTCATGCTACATTATTACCAACTCAAGGAAAGGGGCATGCGTTCAATACGGGGAAAAATTCTGCTTATCGTGATCTCGTTTCTGATCATTCTCTGCACGGCGTTCATCGTCTACTCGCAGATCACGACCGCAAATTACAAACGTCTCCGCACGGAGGCGCTCGTTTCCCGCGCACTTTTTGAAAGCGAACGCCTCAACCGCGTCATCGCCGTCATGGAGCAGGACGCCGCCGGGCTTGCGGCAGCGGGACGCGCCTATCATTCCTATGCCCGTGACAATGCCCTGCGCGGCAAATCCATTCTTCTGGAGATGATGCCGAACTTTGTTCAGGCTTCGGGCGGCGGAATCTGGTTTGAGCCGTTCCTCTTCAATCCGCAGAAGCAGCGGGTCGGATTCTATGTCAGCGCTTCACCCTCGCGCGGACTCGTCTACGAGCCGCAGCGGAATTCCGCGGAATACGATTATCATAATCAGCTCTGGTATCGTCTCGGGAAGGCGGCCGCGCTCCGGCGCTATCAGTTCCGCTGGTCGCCGCCGTACTATGCCGACGAGGCGCAGGCGCAGATGATTACTGTCACCGCGCCGATCTACAGCGCGGAGAACGTCTTCCTCGGTCTGGCGTCGCTCGACTGGAAGATGCAGAGCGTCGTTTCGGAGCTGGCGAAGATCCGTCCCACGCCCGGTTCATTCATTCTCCTGTGCGCGCCGGAATACGGACGCGTTCTGGCGAACACCATGCTTACCGCGCAGGGACGCGCCATGACCGGACGTTCGCTGAAAACGCTGCCGTGGTATTCCGATATTGCGGACGCTTCGCAGACGGAAGTTCTTGAGAAACGGTTCCGGATTGCGGGGGAGGAGTTCTACGTGTTTGCGCGCCGTCTCAACAACGGTATGATCTTTTCCGTGCAGGTTCCCGCCGACGAAATGTTTTCGCTGATTGAATTCAGCAATATGATTTTCATTTCGCTGTACGTCATCTTCTCCCTGATGATGCTTTACGGAGCGTACTGGATGGTTTCGCGTTTCATCAACGCCCCGATCAAAAAGCTGATCCGTGAAGCAATGCGTCTCGGACAGGGAGGTCTCGCCGTGCGAGTGCCGGAAGACCGTCAGGACGAGATAGGGCTTCTGGCGAAGACCTTCAACAAGATGGCGGACAATCTTCAGGAGTATGTGGAGCGTTCCGCACGGGAAGGGGCGGAGCGGCAGCGCATTCAGGGCGAACTCGAACTGGCGTCGCAGATTCAGCGCAACATTCTTCCCTGCGTGTTCCCGCCGTTTCCCGAACTGCTTCATTCGCTCGACCTCTGCGCGGAAACGCGTTCTGCAAAGGAGATCGGCGGCGATTTCTACGATTTCTTCCGGATCGGCTCCGACAAGCTCGCGTTTCTGATCGCCGATGTTTCCGGCAAGGGCATTCCCGCCGCGCTGTTCATGATGCGCGCCCGCACAATTCTCAAATCGTTTGCGATGGATGGCTGTGAACCGCATGAAGTCCTTGCCCGCGCGAACGACAAACTCTGCGAGCACAACGACGCCTGCATGTTCGTCACTCTCTTTTATGCCGTGTACGATCTGAACACCGGAACGCTGGACTATGTGAACGGCGGGCACAACCCCCCGTTCATCCGCCGCAACCGGGGAATGTATGAACAGCTTCCGACCGATCCCGGTTTTGCGCTCGGCGTGGTGCCGGGCAAGGTCTACCGCACACAGCGCGTCCGTCTCTCCCGCAGTGACCGCATTTTCTGCTACACCGACGGTGTCACCGAGGCGGTCAACAGCCACCGCGAACTCTTCGGCGAGGCGCGTCTGTTGGATACGCTCAACTCCGCAAACTTCGTCCTCAAGCCGCTGAACGACAAGCTCCGTGTAATGATGGACCGTCTCGACGCCTTCACCGAGGGGGTGCCGCAGGCGGATGACATTACAATGCTGATTTTTGAAGCGCGGATTTTATAAATCTCTTACAGAAAGTTTTTCCCATGCCGAATCCGATTGAACTTCTTGCTCCCGCAGGCTCGCTTCCCGTCGCGCTCGCCGCATTCGATGCGGGCGCGGACGCCGTTTACTGCGGAATGAAAAAATTCAATGCGCGGGAGCGCAGCGACAACTTTTCTTACGACGACATGTCCCGTCTGATCGCCTGGGCGCGGAAGATCGGACGCAAGGTTTACATTACGTTCAACACGCTCGTGAAGGAATCGGAAATTGAAGAGGCTGCGCACTCGCTCGCGGAACTTGATGCGCTCCGTCCCGACGCTCTGATTGTTCAGGACGCCGGAGTTCTCCGGATGATCCGCGAGTTCTTCCCCGGTCTGACCGTTCACGCCTCAACGCAGATGGCGCTTCATGATTCGGAAGCCGTTGCAATGCTTGCGGAGATGGGCGCAAAACGGGTGATTCTGGAACGGCAGATCACCATGAATGAACTTGAACTGATCGCTGAAAAATCTCCGCTGGAACTCGAAGTCTTTGTTCACGGCGCACTTTGCGCGTGTCTTTCGGGAACCTGTCTGTTTTCGTCGTGGCTCGGCGGAGCGAGCGGAAACCGCGGACGCTGCAAGCAGCCCTGCCGCCGGCTTTTCCGTTCCGACCGCGCAAAGAACGCCTTCTATCTTTCCACGCGCGACCTTGCCGCGATTTCCCTGATTCCGAAGTTCCGCGAACTCGGCATTGCATCGCTCAAAATCGAAGGACGGCTCCGCAAGGCGGACTATGTGGCGAATGTCGTTTCCGCCTACCGCAAAGCGCTTGACGGCGCGCCGGAAGAGGAGGTGTTCGACCTGCTCGACCGCACCTGTTCACGCGAGCGTTCTCTTGGTTTCTACACGCCGGATTCCGCAAAAAAACTGATCCGTCCGGATGCTCCCGGCGGAGTCGGACAGTTCTGCGGCCGCGTCCGCCGCGTCCTCCGCGATTCCTTCGAAGCGGAGCTGACCGGACGCCTGCACATCGGCGACAATATCCGCGTCCAGTCCGCATCGGGTGACGAGGGCGAGGCTCTGACGGTGCTGGAGCTTTATATCGGGAACCGTCCGGTCAAAAAGGCTTTTCCCGGGCAGCTCTGCCGCATTCCGTTCCGTGACAAGAACATTTTCGCGAACGGGATTCTTTACCGCATCGGCGAGACGCATGATACGATGGAAAAACGCTGCGCCGCACTTCCTCTTCAGGGAACCGTGCTGGATTTCGGGCTTCATCTCTCCGCTTCGGAATTGACCGTTTCGGCGGAATCAGCAACCCTCACGCTTCCCGTGCAGACGGAACCCGCGTCGAACCGTCCGTTCACGGCGGAGGAACTTGCGGATCTGTTCCGCGTTCTGCCCGGAACCCCGTTCGCACCGGGGAAGATTGAGGCGGCTGTCGACGGCTCGTATTTCATCCGCCGCGATCATCTCAAAGCGCTGAAACGCGCGGTTCTGGAATGGTTTGTGCGCGAGATTCCTGTGCAGACCGTCCGTGCCCGTTCCCGGGCGAAGGCGGAGACTCTGATTTGCGCGCACAACGCGATCACATCCGTTCCGGAGCGTGTGCACACAACCGCATTTGTTCTTCCCGGAGCGGTTCCTGAGGGAAATTTCGATGCCGTTGCGGAGGAGTTGAGCGCGTCTCCGGATCCGGCGCGTGAGTGCATCCTGCCGTTTTTCACGCCCGAAACGGAGCTTCCGGCGTTGGCGGAACAGATTGAACGGGCTGTACGGGCGGGAGTCCGCGTGTTCCGTGCAACATCGCTTTCCCATTTCCATATTCTGAAACGTTTTCCCGGGGTCGTGATACGGACGGCGCCGCCGCTTCCGGTTGCGAATGCGTTTGCTGCGCAGGAACTTGCTTCGCTCGGCGCGGCGTCGGTTCACGCGCAGATTGAGCTGGGGCGCTCCGATGCGGAGGAGCTTGTCCGCCGCTCTCCGGTTCCGGTGGAGATTTATTGCGCGGGGCGTCCGGTTCTGCTCGCAACCCGTGCCGGAGTGGCGGATATCCGGAGCATTTCGGATGTTCACGGAGAGCGTTTTCTTGTGCGCAAGTCGGGCTGCCTGACGCTTCTTCATCCTGCCGCGTCGATGTCGATAGAGCCTGAGATTCCATGCGGACGGATTTTCGATTTCCGGGCTGCGGACTCTGAAACGGCTGTTTCCGTATTCAACTGGGAGCGCGGGCTTTCCTGAACTCTGGAATTTAAAACGAAACGGGCTTCCGCTGTTTTTATGCGGAAGCCCGTTTTTTTGAGCTGGATGTGCTTACAGCGCAGCGTACTGTTCGAGAATCAGCGCTTCGGTTTCATCCCAGCCGAGACAGCCGTCGGTGATGGAGAGACCGTAGGTGAGTTCTGCGCGGCTCTTCATCGGCTGCTTTCCGGTTTTGAGATAGCTCTCAAGCATGACTCCGGCAATGGCGGTTGCGCCGTTCTTCACCTGACCGATGACGTCGCGGAAAGCGGTTGGCTGGTTCAGCGGATTGCGGAGCGAATTGCCGTGGCTGCAGTCGATGATGATCGAAGGTTCCATTCCGGACTTGCGCATCAGTTCTTCGGTGAACGCGATGTACTCCGAACCGTAATTGGTTGCGGTTGCGGAGCCGCGCAGAATGATGTTGCAGTTGCGGTTGCCCTTCGTATGGAACACGCCGGTGCGCCCGTCGTTGATGACGCCGAGGAAGCTGTGCTTCGCGGACGCCGTCTTGATTGCATCGATGGCGATGTGAATCGAACCGTCGGTTGCGTTTTTGAATCCGACGGGCATGGAGAGTCCGCTCACAAGCTGGCGGTGAGTCTGCGATTCGGTCGTGCGCGCGCCGATCGCCGCCCAGCTGATGAGATCGGAGAGGTACTGCGGGATGATCGGATCGAGAAATTCGGTCGCGGTCGGAATCTCTTTTTTCGCCATTGCGAGAAGCAGTTTGCGGGAGAGACGCAGTCCCTTTTCGATGTTGAAGGTCTTGTCCAGATCGGGGTCGTAGACCATGCCTTTCCAGCCGATTGTGGTGCGCGGCTTCTCAAAGTAGGTGCGCATGACGAGAACGAACTTCGATTCCACCTTTTTCGCGAGCGTCTTCAGGCGGTCGGCGTAGTCGATTGCGGCGTCGTAGTTGTCGATGCTGCACGGTCCGGCGACGACAAGGAGGCGCCGGTCGCGGCGGTGAATGATGTTTTCGATTGTTTCGCGGGAGCGCGCGACGAAGTCCTCCATCTCGGGACGGAGCGGCAGTTCGGCGTGAATTTCCTGCGGAGTCGGAAGCGGATGCTGCGCTTCAATGTTGACGTTGTATACGCGCTTCATTTCAGCAGAGTTCCTTCACAATGGCTTCCGCAGCGAGGGCGACTTCTTTCTGTGTGGAATCCGCCATGTTTTTGAGGTTTGCCTTGCCGGATGCGAGTTCGCTTTCTCCGACGACAAGCGTGTATGCCGCCTTGACGCGGTCCGCGGAGCGCATCTGCGATTTGAGGCTCTTGACTTCGAGTTCAATTCCGGTCATGACACCCGCCTTGCGGAGTTTCGCCGCGAGCGCGATGTTGAACGCCAGCGCCTGTTCGCCCATGGAAACGAGGAAGATTTTCGGATGCTCGACCGGGATTGGGGCGAGCCCGAGCGCTTCGCGGACCATGATGAGACGTTCCATTCCTGCCGCATAGCCGACGCCCTGGATCGGTTTGCTGGATTCAGGCAGACGCAGTTCGTAGCGTCCGCCGCCCGCAATGGCGGTCTGACCGCCGAGTCCGGGGTGGGTTAGCTCGAAAACCGTGTGGACATAGTAGTCGAGGCCGCGGACGAGACGCGGTTCGACGACGTATTCGATGCCCATTGCGGTGAGAGCGTCGCAGACTTTTTTGAAGTAGAGTTTGGATTCATCACTGAAGAATGTCGCCGGATCGGGGGCGTTTTCGATGATGGCGCGGCAGCGTTCCTGCTTGCAGTCGAGGATACGCCAGATGTTGCGTTCGAAACGCTCCTTGCAGTCGTCGCACATGTGTTCGAGGTGCGGAGCGAAATATTCGCGCAGGGCTTTTTCCGCTGCCGGACGGTCGGACGCGACGCCGCGGGTGTTCAGATAGAGCGTGAACCCGGTGATTCCGATTTCATTCAGGTAGTGAACGAGCATGGAGATGCATTCGGCGTCGAGTTCAGGAGAAACTTTTCCGGCGTTTTCGACACCGATCTGGTGGAACTGGCGGCGGCGTCCGGCTGCGGGACGTTCTCCGCGGAACATGGGACCGATGTAGAACACGCGGTGCTCCAC
>ERZ1026848.333-NODE-333-length-27018-cov-8.650039_pt1 | contig 27018 bp, 30 predicted proteins | sample MGYA00380154_ERZ1026848 | MGnify/ENA primary metagenome ERZ1026848 (study PRJEB33269, sample SAMEA4719790) | human gut metagenome | biome: human-associated habitat; feature: organic feature; material: feces | place: Cameroon | collected 2013-10 ...
GAGCTAATTGCTCTGCTGCAAGAGGCGGAAGGTGGGCCTTCTTACTCCATGGGAGAAGTGGACGCTTATATGTGTGAGCTGCTGCATCCAAAAAACCAGATCTACCTGACAGGCGATACGCACGGTCGGTTTGAGCGGATCATCTCTTTCTGTGAGAGGCAGCAAGTTCAACCTGAAAGCACCTTCATTATCTTAGGGGATGTCGGATTGAACTACTATGGGGATCGGAGAGACAGGCGAGGCAAAGATGCGCTGGCACAGATTCCAATCACGTTCTTCTGCATTCACGGCAACCATGAAATGCGCCCATCTGAAGAGTTGGGCTATCAGGTGAAAGAGTACCACGGTGGGAAGGTATGGGTTCAGCCCGAGTATCCAAACCTCGTATTTGCCATTGACGGAGAGATCTATGATTTCTTTGGCCATTCCTGTATTGTCATCGGCGGTGCGTATAGCGTCGATAAATACTACCGATTGGCAAGAGGTTATAACTGGTTTGAAGACGAACAACCGTCCGATGAGATCAAAGAGAAAGTTGAGCGTGTGCTATCTGAGCGTGATTGGAAGATTGATGTTGTGCTGTCGCACACCTGCCCGCTCAGGTACGAGCCGGCGGAAGTATTCCTATCCATGATCGACCAGTCGAGTGTGGATAAGAGCACTGAGCAATGGCTTGGTACGATTGAGTCAAGGCTGCACTACGAGCGCTGGTTCTGCGGTCACTATCATACGGACAAGGAGATTGACAAGATCCGTTTCATGTTTCAGGATTATACGATGCTGCCACATCAGATTTTCCTTTCTGCAGAGAAAGAAATGATCCGACGGATGCAGCGGCAGGCCGAAATTGTCGAAGCTCTGGGTCTGATGGATGAGGCTCAGGAGGAGAAATAAGAGGGTTTTACATGAGCACATATTACGACTTTATGGTCGAGGCCAAGTATAAAGACAAATGGTACAACATCGACCTACATACAAAGGATTTTGACGGGAAGCTGCGGCATCAATACCTTGCAACCTTTTCCCGCAGCTTCATTGGCCAATTGGAAAATCTGATCGACGGTGCATGGAGGATTGGTTTTGATGATCTGGCGGAAAGCACACAGAACCTCCTGTTATCCAGTACCCCTGCAGAGTGTGAAGATAGCCTTCGACTGGAGCAGTTCTATGTTGCAGGTAATCTTGCGGATTTTGAGAAGCTCCTGAAGGCACCATACCAGAATGAATACTATGTGACGCGAAATCAGATTGCCGCATATGAATCACATGAGATCGACGACATCTGTGAGTATTTGAGTGTACACGAATTACTTGAGCTACCTTATACGGCTCGCAACGAATATGTCCTATATCGTTGGAATGATGTCTTTGGGAATGCAGAGAAGATCCGATCGATGGTAGATCGCTTGCGATTTCAGGTCGAGTGTTTCAACGAAGCGCTTCCCTATGAGGCAGGTCAGTCCTATGGAGATCGCGCGGCTTCGCAAGCCCGTGTGATCTACCGGATTTCATAAGGAGGTCTATCACATGAACTATTTCATTGGAGACCTCCATCTCTTCAACCGGAATCAGACGGGTGAGGGTGTGAACTATGACGGGAGACCGTTCGCCACCGTGGCTGAAATGAACCAGTATATCCTTGAGCATTGGAACGCCAAGATCACCAACGGCGATACCGTTTATATTCTTGGGGATATGGCCATGCGGGGTAGAAACGAAGCACTCATCGCATTGGTCGCGCAGCTTAAAGGTCAGAAGATTTTGTTCCGAGGGAATCACGATGATCTGTCTGATTACAGGTATCAGAAGCTCTTCGCTGACATCACCGATTATCGCGAGATCAGCGAAAGCTTTGACGGACAGTCGTATAAGCTCTGTTTGATGCACTATCCCATTCTGATGTGGAATGGGCAGCATCGCGGATCGATCCTTCTCTACGCTCATACTCACAATACTGTGGAAGAGGCATTCTTCCAGAAGTGCGTCAAAGAGCTCAACGAGAATAAGAAGCTGAATGTTCAACAAGGAAAGCCCATTCGCGCCATCAATGTCGGCTGCATGATGCCGTACATGAACTATGAGCCAAGAACACTCAAGGAAATTCTCTCCGCACAGGACGCGAGAAAGGAATAAGACCTATGTTACCGAAAGAGCTATTCCTCAGCACGATCGAGAATATCCAAAAGCAAGAAGCTCGGATCGACGAGTTTAATACCGCGCTATCAAAGATCTGCGATGGGTTCCCTGTGTTTGATTCGGAGAATCAGTACCTGATTGCGCTCCGGGAGCTGCTGAAATACACAATGCAAGATCAATATGACTACATCGGATGGTGGCTATATGAAGCGCCGGATGCCGGATACACAGTCTGGTGGGATGATGAAGACGGTAAAGAAATCCGCGTGGACTTGACAGAACCTGGTGCGCTCTATGACTATCTGGTGGAGTATGCCGCGCCGGAAGGAGTTCAGGAGGATGAGCTGTGAGCACACAATATTCTGTTGTTAATACACGGATCACCGAAGAAGTTGCCGAATTTCAGGGAAAGACCTCAGCAATTCAAGCAGAATGCCTCCGAATGATGCGCGAGGCCTCTGTATCTGCTGACTTGCAGGAGGTCAAGGAATATCTCATAGACAAGCTTTCTGACCGTGCGCTATTCTCTGTTGAGGAACCAGAAGGGACATCCATTGTAATCGGAACGGCAAGAGCGGGCCATTTTTCATGGCGCACTGAGAATGGCTTCCATGACCTTGACTCAGTCATGCGTTGGCTTCAGTCACATCCGGACTTTACAATCTGTGATGAGTATGGAACAATCAAAACGGCAGAAGAATTCAAGTATGTATTAGACTCGTGCAGGATTTATAGTTCCTCATAGTTGGATTGCGTACAGAATTTTCAGCCTTTTAACTACAAGTTGAATGACAAATGCTGAGGCTTGTGGTATAGTACAGTCAGAAACCAAGAACAACTACTTTACAGAAAGGACGCAGCACCATGAAGACCATTTCTTCCGCTATCTTCTATATGAGCGAATGGCAGGCTATCTTCCAGTGTGAGGAATATAGCTTCAGCGAAGCATGCCCATATCAAGATAAGCAGAAGAATTTGATTGGAATGAGTACCTGTTAGACTGGCAGAGCGATTTGCCGGTAACTCCTTTCCTGAATCATTGAAGCCGCTTGTCTTGTGTATAGACAAGCGGCTTTTTCATGCCCATGAGTTCAAATGATTTGGAGAGGAGGTGTCCTTCGAAATGGGGTTCCCGACGATCGACTTAATGCGTACTGGCGCAAATATTGTGCGGCTACGGAAAGCAGCAGGCCTCACCGTGCATGACCTGCAAATGGTGTTCGGCTTCAATTCCCCGCAAGCTATTTACAAATGGCAGAATGGAGCTGCGTTGCCAACGGTAGATAATCTAATCGTTCTTGCGGCGCTGCTGCATGTCCGCATTGACGACATTCTCATTACCGACGACGCCGTCGCTTAAATGCGAGAAGCTCTGCTTCTCGCCATACGGTCCGCTCGTCTAAATGGTTAGGACACAGCCCTTTCACGGCTGCAATGACCGGTTCGAGTCCGGCGCGGATCTCCAAAATAATGGGATATGGCCAAGCGGATAAGGCACCGGCCTTTGACGCCGGCACCGTTGGTTCGAATCCAACTATCCCAACCATGATACGGTACTCAAGAGGTTAAAGAGGACAGCCTGCAAAGCTGTTAATCGTCGGTTCGAATCCGACCCGTATCTCCATCTGGTGCCTTCGTCTAATTGGTTAGGACGCAAGCCTCTCAAGCTTGTAATGCTGGGTTCAAATCCCGCAGGCATCACCATCATCATACAGGGGTATAGTTTAACTGGAAGAGCAGCGGTCTCCAAAACCGCCCGTGGGTGTTCGAGTCGCCCTACCCCTGCCAATACTGGGGTGTCGCCAAGCGGTCAAGGCACCGGTCTCTGACACCGGCATTTGTTGGTTCAAGTCCAGCCACCCCAGCCATATTTGGAGAGTGAACCCAGAAGGACTGGGGACCGCCCGCTAAGCGGATCGCACCACACGGTGTCAGATTCGAGTTCTGCGCTCTCCGCCATGTGGGTCAGTGCGCGTAGTTGGCGATCGCAGCGGTCTGTAAAACCGTGACAAGAGAAACATCGTTGGTTCAATTCCAACCTGACCCACCACGAACAAAGGGTTGCCTCACATTATTGCGTGAGGCAACCCTTCCGTTATTCAATATGGGCGTTGATCCAATGCCGAAGCTCCGTTTCGTCCTTTCTGCCATCCGCAATACCAATGAACATATCGGCCAACTCATTCTGCTCCAATTGGAACTGATATCCATTCCATTTGAGTAGCAGTTGCGTGACCATGGCGCCAATTCGCTTATTGCCATCGATAAATGCGTGATTGGACGCTAACCCAAACCCAATACGAGCGATTTTCTCTATGTCAGTTGGAAAAAGATCTTCTCCTCCAAATGATTGAAGGGGTGCGGCAATAGCCGCTTCTAATCCAGCCCGGTCACGCAGTCCATCAATACCGCCAGTCACTTGGATGATCCGACTATGGATCATGATGACATCATCTGCTGTAATCCAAATCATTCCGCCATCCTCTTATAATCGGCAGCGAACTCACCCAACATCTGATCAGTGTCAGCCAACATCTTTTCTCGACTCACAGAGGTTGCGGGCTCCTGAATCGTAACAGCAAAAGGCATTCCCTTTGCCCGAACAAAAGCGTTGGCAAAGATATTAAAGGCAGTGGAAGTGGACATGCCCAGTGCATCGCAGATGGCTGCCATTTGCGCTTTCACTTCAGAATCAATGCGAAAAGTCATGTTGGAATCCATGTTCAAGCCTCCTTTGCACTACAATAATACTACATAATATGTGCATTGTCAATCCGGTCATTTCTTGATGATGGTCGGATGCGGCTGATCCAAAGGGAATTGATTATTCGACATAGTTCGATTATATCACAGAACGGCGACAACAGTGTGGCGCGGTTTTCCTTTTTTGCTCATTATGATCGATTTGTTGCATTTTCGACCGTTAAACCGTAAGACTTACCAGAATGGAGGTATGTCTATGTATCCGCGCACGATTATTGACTCACTATCGGCAGTTCCTAACAGAGATCAACTCACGCATAAAGATCTACACGCACATTTCAGCACTGGTCAATCGATTCTTCTTTCTGGTTCTGGGAGAGATAAGAAGTACGGGTACCGCAATGGTATCCAGACGGATCTTGGAGACATCAGGAACGATGTCTGGCGCGATTTGGTGCGTGAGCTCATTGTCCGGAGCCACGAAGAAGACTTGTTCGATAAACTCCTGGAGTGGGAGAAGGAGCACACCTATTGGTTAAAGACGAAAGCAGAACTGGAGCATTACACGCTTGAGCTCTACGCTGCAAGGATCTTTGACAACCCGAAATGGGTTGACTATGAAGCTTTTGCCAAGCACTATGGCTACCAGCCGCAGTCCTATGAGGGGTAAACAACTCAATGCATCGGATATACATGAAAACGGCAATGCCACATTGGCACTGCCGTTTTCTTATTGCCTTTTTTCAGTTCACGGTCTATTGACTACGCCAACAAAGAGTGGAAGTCCATCTGCACCAGTAATGGCGAATAAGAACGGTCGATCCAATACGAAGTCCATTTCCTCTTCAGGTGGCGCCGCAGCACCAGCCATCATCATGACGGTATATGCCGCTGCGGTAACCCCCTCTTCATCGATGGCAACGCGGGCTGCATGGTCGGCTTTGGAAAGGAATATCTCTGCAACTTTCGAAGTCATGGGACTGAAATCGGCCACCGTGGCATCGAATACACCGGTAATACCCAGCGCATTCAGGCCATCACGCAGGTCAAGATCAGAGACAACATCAAATTTGGGAACGGACATATTCACGATCAGGTGCTTGCTGTTCTCCCAGTTTCCATTGCTGTTTAGGAACTCCATCGTTTGCTCATCGGCAAGCAGATCATCCATAGCCACGCCATCATCAGGCAGGAGGAACCACATTTTGCCGCTGCCCTCCAGGCTCAGAGCAACAGCGCCGAACTGATCTGCCCAGTAATAGGTGTTGCTGCCGCCCTTGTGCATGAAGTCGCACTCCACGGTCTCTCCATCAGCACTGAACAGATGGAACAGGCCCTTTTCCGTTCCGGCCTCATTGAACTCACTGTGCCACTTGGCTCGGTAGTAGATGGTAGAGGCCAAAGCCATAACGGTCTCGGGGTCCATCGACAGGCCATCGGCCTGCGCTTCCAGTAGTCCTCCGGTCTGCTCATTGATTCAGTCCCGCAGAGCCTGATTAAACTCCTCGCTGCCCATCTCGCCACGGAAGGAGGAGGCGTAGTAATTCGTTGCCAGGCTGTCCATGGTGGACTGGTTGAAATTCACGGACTCATTCAGCCACAGGGAGTTTGCCAGAATGCTTGTCACGGCACCGTCATTGCTGTAATTGGCGTTCCAAACACTGGCTGCCTGTGCGCGCAGAGTCTCAATACTTTCACTACCCAACAGATCAAGGATCTGCTGGCGACTTTCACCGTCCGTCACCTCTGCCAGCATGGCAAGGGCCATGTAGATGTTTATGGGAGAGTAGACCTTGTTCGCACCGTTGGAATTGCTGAGAAACTCCCGGATCGAGCTGGCAAAGAAAGCTTCCAGACCGTCTGCATAGCCCTCCGGCTGACTGCGCTGGGCTTTTCTGTCCGCCTGCCAGGCGTCATAGACCACATCAAAGCCATCGCTGTCAAACTCGCCGGTCTTTTCATCGAAATACTCCATCTCATTGGGGTAGGGAGCCATTTCCGGGTAACTTGCCAGTGCAAGCGCATAAGCCGATGCAGTACTGTTGGGTTTCTTTTCTTCCATGTTGGTATCTCCTGCGCAGCCTACCATAGAAATCAGGCAAGCCGCTGCGAGGCATAGCGCTACAATTCGTTTCATACTGCGTACCCTCCTTAGTCTACGATGGTGTCTGTGCAGATTACCTGCGTTATGATTTCCATAGCAGTCTCGCCGTAGCGTGACCACCAGCTATTTACACCCTGGGTCGTTGCCACAAAGTTGCCTTTGCTGGCAGGGTAACTGATAAAGTTCCAGATAGCACCGCCATCGTAGGTGCCCATGGAACCATTTCCAAATTCCTTCATTGACAATCCAGTGCCGCAGACGCCGAATGTAGGCCAATAGTGGAAATCGATCCATCCATCTTCACCAGCGGGTCGGAAACTGACGCCATAGCTCATGCCATCGGCACTGTATTCCTCAACCTTGTATTCCCAACCAGAAAGAAGCGGTACACTGACGCCAAATCCGCCGTGTTCGTAGGAAACATTACTTGTGTCAGCGGCGTCCACGAGATCAAAGCCTGCATAATAGGTTTTGGTGTCATAATCACCGGTACCCCGGAAATCCATAACCGATTTGCTGATCCGGTAGGAACCTGCGGGAAGCTCTCCGTACAGGCGGCTCCAATTCACTTCCCATTCTGTTTCCACATTGTTAGGGATCATCCATGCTTCTGACGTCCAGGCAAGCTCATACTCCATAGGAAGCAGCTCGACCGCAACCCATTCCCCATCCCGCAGAACTTCCAATCCATAATAGCTTCCGGTATTCAGCTCGCCGGTGGGCTTGCCGTCCTGCTGCGTACAAACAATGGTCAATCCGGACGGGGTGATATTCTTTGCGGTCAGCTTCACACCCCAGGGGTCCTGATAGGCGTGAGTCGCTGGTGTACGGCTGATGCCAACAAGACCGGATATTGCCGGAGTGCGTTCGCTCTGTTTTCCATTGATCCAAACCTTGTCGGTGGCCTTGATCACATCGCCCATCTGCACTTCAAGGAATAGATGCCACTGAGCCATATCCTCTGTTCCTGCCTCAGGGACCTTACGGTCAATCGTAATGTCCCACCCATCCAATGCACCGTTCTCAATACGGTGACGACGCACATCTGTAATCTCATGCCGAATTGATCCGCTGCCTTCCTGCAGTACGATCAGAACAAGATTCTGCCGTTCAAAATAGGCGTTATCATATTTGTCGCAGGCATCCAAAAAGCCGATTGTGCTGTCGGAGTAGACTGTCTCTCTTCGTTCCAGGCTATAAATGTCCTTGTATGCCTCGTAATAGGCTTCCAATTCCGCTCTGGAACTGATCACGGTGTGGTAAGGATAGCCATCTTCAGGTCCGCCATTGGTCCGGATGTACTGCGCCTCAAAAGCGTATGCTTCCGGTTCAGGTGTCACGGAATCTGGATCAGCTTCATTTCCTACAATGGTCCATCCGAGTTCCGTAAGCTCTTCTATGGCCTGTTCCGGAATATCGGCCTGCGTACCGTCTTCCAATTTCACACACCAATACGCACCGGTCCTGCCTGGATAGGTATCCGCAATCCCATCGTGGAAGATCAAAATCTTATCGCCGGTCCCCAAGCCAGAGAACAGACCTTCCTTATCCTTTCGGTTGCTCATGATAATGGGTGAGTTTCCATCGATGAACATATACGATCCGTTGTCCGCTACTAAGCAGCGTCCGACAGAGAAACTCATGGAGTGATTTATCATATACCAAAGGCCACCCGCACAAAGTAGCAGTATGACTCCTATCACACAGAGGGGAATAACCCATTTCTTTTTCTGTTTCATATCAGCAGCCTCCTTTTCATATCAGACATGAATCCCTTATTGATATAGACGCAAAAATAGGGAAAATGTTCCCTTGTGATGCGATTTAGAGAGTTGCCGGAACAAGTGAGTAGCATAATCGAAGTCAAAGGCAACCTCACGATCGTCACTTTGCTTCATCACTCATTATACGACCATCGACAAAACCCTACAACCCACCTAAGTTCCTGTGCATACCAAAACGGCAATACCTGATTGGTATTGCCGTTTTGGTATTAACTCTTCAGCTGTCTATCCTTTGCAAAGGCCATCAGCGCCTCATGCTCGTTGGGGATCTGCTCATCCAAGACTGCATCCAGGCATTCCTGCAGCACACGGCCAATGGTCGGTCCCTGAAAGCCCAATGTCATCATATCATGTCCATTAGCTGCCAAGTCCTTGAGTGTGAAGCAGCTCTCTTCCTGCAGGATCTCATTGATCATTTGCGATACTTCCTCAAAGATTGCGATCCGGTGTCTGCAGATGGCCGATTGACCAAGCGTATCTGCCTTGTGCAGCTCGATCAGTTGCCGGGTAGCATCCTCACCGTGCTTGCTCAAAAGCCGTTTGATTGGCTTCCTGTCGGCCGTGATGGGCATGTCATGATAGCGAACGAGTCTTACAATTTGTTCTTTGCTGGCGTTATCGAAGCGAAGTCTACTGAGGATACTCTCCGCCATTGAAGTACTCTGATCCGAGTGCCCGAAGAAGTGGCCAATGCCCTCCTCGGCGAGCGAGAAACAGGAAGGCTTCCCAATGTCATGCAGCAGGGCTGCCCAACGAAGCACCGGTTCAGGGGTGATACTTTCAATGACCGCGATGGTATGGTCCCAGACATCCTTGTCATGATGTGGATTATGCTGCGCAAAGCCAAACATGGGTGTGAGCTCCGGGATCGGGACGGCCAGCACATCGGCGAAGTCCCGCAGAACACCTGCCGCGCCCTGAGCGCAGAGCATTTTGGTAAGCTCAACCAGAATGCGCTCCGCAGCGATACCTTTGAGCAAGTGCTTGTTCCTGTGGATGGCCGCTGCCGTGGCAGCTTCGATCGTCATGCCATACACAGATGCGAAGCGAAGGGCTCTGAGCATTCTCAGGCCATCTTCCTGGAATCTCCGATCTGGATCTCCCACGCAGCGGACAAGGTCGCCGGCAATGTCCGCCTTGCCTCCTACGAGGTCAACAACACCTGTCCTGGGGTTGTAGGCCAGAGCGTTCATGGTGAAGTCCCGGCGCTCAAGATCGTCCTTCAGGCTGCGGGCAAAGCTGACTGAGTCCGGGTGCCGATGGTCGGAGTAGTCCCCGTCAACGCGATAGGTCGTAATCTCCAGAGGCTCTTGGTCGATCACAACGGTTACAGTCCCATGCTTCAAGCCAGTCTCAATCAGGTGGTAGCCTGTAAAGATCTCCTCCACCTGCTCTGGGAGCGCGTTGGTGGTGATGTCCCAATCCTTCGCAGGACTGTTGTCACGCACATAATCACGCACTGCGCCACCAACAAGGTACGCCTCATAGCCGGCCGCTTCAAGCATCTCAAATGCTGTATTTACTTGTGGTGGCAATTTCATCATAAGATCACATCTCCAGTGCGGCGAGGAACAGCGCATTGAGTTCCTCCCAGTCCTTCGTGATTTCTCTCGGATACTGCTCCGCCAGAGCACGCACCTCTGCAATGCTCCGTTCCATGTACGCGTTGAGGATATCGATTCTCGGGATCATCTTCACCTCAGGGGAGTTCATCTTCAGATCAAGCAGCTTCGCAACGGTTTCCTCCAGGTAGTCCGGAAGTTGGCTCGCCGCCAGTTCAGAAAAGAGCATTGGGGGCGGAGTACCTTTTTCAAGGATCCACCGGCAAGCAAGGATTGGCCGCAGTACATAGAAATACTTCTTGGCCTTCACCATGTCGCCGCGCAGGTATTCTCGATAGTTTCCTTCCGCCATCTGCAGATAGTGCCAAAGGCCACTCTTGGACGAGAAGTAGCGCCGCATGACGGACTTAAACGCCTCAGTGAAGTCAGTGGTCTGATACACGATGGGAGAGGAAAACCACTCAAATACGGTGGGGTTGGATTTATGGAGCAACTTCAGTGTCTTGTCCACATCCCAACCGCTGATGTCCAGAACACCATTGATGGGCAGCTCGATCACATCACGGACCCGGTTGAGCCTGAGATAGCTCTCTCTGGGGCGCACATAAATGAAGCGCACATCATAGTCGCTGTCCGGAGAAGCAAAGCCCCAAGCACGGCTACCGGACTCCACGGCCAAAAGGATGCGGCAGTTCTCCCGCTGCTCGATTTCATGAAGCTTTTCTTTGATCAATGCTTCCACGGTCAACACCGCCTTTCATCATTGTATTTCAGTCTGCTGCCTTAAAGTTATAGACAGGACGGATCCGCTCAATAATCTCCGCAGTAGGGCCGATTTGAGCGACGATCTCCTCCATGCTCTTATAGGCCATGGGAGACTCGTCCAGCGTGTCGGGCACAACACAGGTGGTGTAGATACCCTCCATTTCCTTCTGGAACTCCTCCATGGACAGAGCATTGAAGGCCGCCTTGCGGCTCATCAGCCGGCCGGCGCCATGAGGTGCGGAGCAATTCCAATCCTCGTTGCCCTTGCCGCTGCAGATCAGGCTACCGTCACGCATGTTGATGGGGATCAGCAGCTTCTCGCCGGCCTTGGCGGAGACAGAGCCCTTACGCAGGATCATGGCGTCCGTATCAATATAGTTGTGGATGGTGGTGAAGGTCTCCACCGCCGTGAAGCCCATGCCAGTCATGATAACATCCACCATGGCCTTGCGGTTGAGCATGGCGAACTGCTGTGTCAGCTTCATATCGTGGATATAGTCCTCGAACAGCTTACCCTCCACATAGGCCAGATCTTTGGGGATATTCAGCTCGTGCTCCTTCTTGAGCGCCTTGATGGTCTTCTGGATCTCCTGGAACCGGCCCTCGGCCTTCAGCTGGTCAATGGCGGCTTGAACTTGATGCTGGGCGCCGCCCCAAAGGGCACGCCGACCCTCATTCTGGTAGTGCTCAGCCACCTCGGTGCCCAGATGACGGCTGCCAGAGTGGACCACCAGGAACAACCGGCCATCCTCCGCGCGATCCACCTCAATGAAGTGGTTGCCGCCACCCAAAGAGCCGATGCTGCGCATGGCCCGGTTGAGATTGACTTGATCTGTGCAGCGGAGGTGAGTCAGATCGATCTCAGCGTTCAGTGCATGAGGAATGTCTCGAACCTCACGGCCATAGGGGATCTCCCTGCGGATTAGGGCGTCCAGCTTCTCAAAGTCGACCTCCCGCTCACGAAGCTCAACAGTCTCCATACCGCAGCCGATATCGACGCCAACCATACCGGGCACGATCTTGTCCTGGATGGTCATGGTGGTACCGATGGTACAGCCCTTGCCAGCGTGGACATCGGGCATGATCCGGATCTTGCAGCCGGCAAACTCGGCCTGATCGCAAACGGTCTGGATCTGCTTGCGGGCTGCCTCCTCCAACTCGGGGGTGTAACAGACCGCAGTATTATATAAACCTTGAATCGTAATCATAACGATCTCCCTTTCCTTCATACTCTTTATTTTACGGTTCATCTCTGCCAACAGCAACACTTTTGTTGGGAAAGAAAAAGCAGGAGGCGATAACATACCTGCTATCACCTCCTGCGTCAGCTCTATTATGCCACGATCGCCGCGTAACGCTCGGAACCCAGAACATCCATCATGAAGGCATAGGGGGAAAGAATGCCGGCTTTCAGCATGGAGAAGATTCGGGGATTACAGCCGGATACCAGCGCAACGCCCTGGTCGTTGATCTTGACGGGCTGCTGCTGATTACGGCTTGCCACATTCCAGAACATCACCTCGGGCAGCTGGTAGCCATGTTCCTCGAAGAGCCGCTGCGCATACTCGAAGTTGGTCAAGGAGCAATCTTCAGTACAGTAGTCGAACTCCATATCGGAGATAATGAAGATCTTGGCAGGCATATCCTTCTGGGGCACACGGTTCTTCACGGCAGTCTTGAGGATCAACTCAAACACACGCTGGATATTGGTGTTGGCGACCTCGTTGAACTGGTGACAGTACCGCACCTTTTCGTAGATATCCTTGCCCTTAATCTCCACCAGCTTGGGATTCTCAGAGAATGTGATGAAGTGGTTTTGGAATGCGCCGGTGTTGCGCTCGGCATAGTAGATACCAAGAGACAGCGCCACAGTGGCGGGGATGGGATCAGCACCACCGTACATGGAGCCGGAGCCATCAATGACGACCAGAGCGTTCTCACCGCCAGTGAAATCCTCCTGTGTCTTCCATGTTGCGTCAATGGCCTTGCGCTCCTGATCGGAGATATCGCCGCGACCGAAGAAGGGCTTGATCATCTCATAGGGCGTCAGGGTGCCAGTGTGGAGCTGCTCCGTACCCTCGGCGACACGGCTCATGAATTCATCATAGCGGTCTCCATCATTTCGCATGAAGGCCTTACGATACTTGAACATGGCCTTGGAGGGCTGCTTGGAGTAATCGAAGGTGTAGTCTTTTTCGCGCAGGTTGTTCTCGATGATGCTGATCTTGGTGCGCAGGGCGCTCAGCGTTTTGCGGTACTGGGCGTCGTTCATTCCCAGTGATCGGGCAATTTGTTTTGCCTGCCGGATCGCATCCTCGTTGGAGGCATTGACGGAAGGAAGCCACTTGGCCAGCAGCGACACGGACTCGCCAGCCTCCAGAGCGGCACAGTCGGCTGCCAGCTGCTTTTTGATCAGATGCAGCACCTTGCCTTCGCATGTGGTGCCCATCAGGACCAGCAGGTCATCGTAGCGTCCATACTCTGCAATGTACTGGATGTTCTTCTCCAGGGATCGCGGCTCGTTGTTGGCCAGCCACTTCAGAATGGTACGGAAGACACGGCGCTCGCCGATACCGCCACGAATATCTCTCGCAAAGAACAGGGTTTTCATGGCCAGATCAGCGTCTTCCGCATAGGCGCGGAGGAAGCGATTCGTGATCTCCTCGTCACGCTCTCTGCGCAGGGCGCCGATCGTAGCGAACAGATCCAGACATTCAGCCTGGGTGGAACGATATGTAACTGCGCCATTTTCCGTATGGGTCATATTTGCTTCTTTCTTTAGAAACTTCAGCATGGAAATCACTCCTCCGTGATGAATTGGTTATACAAGGCACCATCAGGGATTTGAACCCGAAAGTACGATTTCTAGTCGTAGTTGTTACCAAGAATTGCTGTTGGTGCCTTTCACAAGATGCCTGACATATCGCAAGTCCTAAGCCGCCAGTTGACCGGCGCCCTGACCTCTGCATCGGATCGGATTCAAGACCGTTGGGTGTTGCTGTGGGCATCTTTATTGATAAAACAAGGCACCATGTGAAGTGGGAATCGAACCCACGAACGACGGGTATGAACCGCCTGCTATAACCATCTTAGCTATTCTGATCGTTTGCTGTTGGTGCCTTTCCTTGGAAATGCAGCGGTCTGGCATTGTAAAACTCAAACGGTTTTGGCTACGAGGCCTGGCGTCAGAAGTCTTACAGTACTGCCAGCCGCTACATCTTACAAGACGCCGCTGGTTATCATCACAAAGGGACTTTCACCCTTTATCGTCCGGCCTGAAGCCGCATGCTCCATAAGTGAGCTAATGTTGATAGTGTGGATTGCTGTTGGCGTCTTTCACAAAGCGCATTCATGTTCCAACTTCGCCGGAAGGCTCATCGGAAGTAGCCTCTATGATTAAAAGTCATATGCTTCGTAGTGTTGCTGTCTGCGCTTTTCTTGACCTAAGGATACCCTCTGGATCAGGAAAAATCACGGAAAAAAAGTTGCGAACTCATCAGGTGGGCATAGAAGGGATTCCCCATTTTGGAAGAATATCAATGTAGTCTGATACTCTTCCGAAAAGTGTTGATTTTTTTCGCAGTCTGAACATAATCATAGTAAGACACTTTGTGTCGAGTATTCGGTATTGATAGGATTGCTTTGATGCTGTCCGTTCTTTTGGACATCTAACAATCTAAAGTGATACTATCTGGCTAAGAGGAGGTGGAGTGCATGGCATACAGCGAGTTGGTCAAAAGCTTTGAACGGATCCGGAACTATATGCGCGAGTTCTATGTCTATGGATTTAAGAGCCGTGATGAGTATGGAATGAAGAGCGCCAGGAGCTATGACAACGAACGGCGCAGAATTGAAAGCTGGCTGGGCGACTACATGTCTTTTCATCAAGAGTCATCTGGAAAGAAAGTATTTCTCTCTATGGATAGCCGGAGAGTTCCCTGCAATCCGCTTTATAAGGCATTCAAAGCGAAGAGCTTCACGGATAAGGACATTACCCTCCACTTCTATATTATGGATCTTCTTGCGGATGGCAGTGCGCTATCTTCCAAGGAGATTGTTGACCGGATCGACGATGACTACCTCTCACATTTCAACGGAGACTTCTCCCTGGATGAGTCCACCGTGCGGAAGAAACTCAAGGAATATGAAGATATCGGTTTATTGCAGTCGGAGAAAATCGGGCGTGAAGTCATCTACCGGAGGACTGACAATGCTGAAATCGACTTGGATTCCTGGGCGGATGCGCTTGCCTATTATTCAGAAGCAGATCCTCTTGGTGTCGTAGGTTCCTTCCTTTTGGATAAGCTGAAACACACAAAGGACATCTTTCGCTTCAAGCACCATTACATTCTGCACGCGCTTGATAGCGATATTCTGTGTGATCTGCTGCTGGCGATCAACGAGCGCCGAGCAGTGGAGCTCTCTATCTGCAGTTTGCGCAATGGGCGCAACTACCAACGAACTGTCTGCCCGCTAAAGATCTACAGCAGCACGCAATCCGGCAGGCAATATCTCCTCGGCTACCACTACCGTGGCAGGCACCTGATATTCTTCCGCTTGGACGCGATCAAGAAAGTCACAGCCGGAAGCGTTGAAAAGCAGTATGAAAAGTACTTAGGTTTCCAGCAGAAATTCGATGAGCATCTCTGGGGCGTTTCGACTGGCCCGGACTATAACCTGGATCATATTGAGATGACGATCCACTTCGGTCCCGGTGAGGAATTCATTCTTCATCGACTGGATCGCGAAAAGCGCCACGGCCGCATAGAGCTCTTGGACGATCAGACCTGCCGTTTTATCGCCGATGTTTATGACGCTTCGGAGATGCTGCCGTGGATTCGAACCTTCATCGGTCGCATAGTAGACCTTCAATGCAGCAACAAATTTGTTGTTAAAACCTTCAATGATGATCTCAGGCACATGGAAGCCATTTATGGGGGTGAGACAGATGCTGTTTAGTGAGATCTACGGCAGCTACTTCAATGTCGTTGCCGCTGTATTGTCCGAGGCTGCGGAAAATACACTGACAACTGGCAAACTGACTGCTATCGTGCAGGAAAAAGCGTTTGCAGAAAGCGTACTGTCCATTCCTGCCGCCTTGCAGTCCGGAGCATGGCCGTTACTGGACAGCGGCTACCATACGGTGCTGCGAGGAAAGCCGACAATGCCTTTGACCACTCTGCAGAAGCGATGGCTGAAAGCGATCCTCTCAGACCCAAGAATCGCTTTATTTGATCCAGACACGAGTGGCCTTGAGGATGTGGAGCCGTTATATAGCCAGGACACCTTCGTCCGATTTGACCAGTATACAGACGGAGATCCCTATTCCGATCCCAATTATGTTCATTGCTTTCGCATGGTATTGCGAGCGATCCATGAGAATCGGAAGATGCGAATTCGATTCCACGGACATACTGGAGTCCGCCATTCTTTTGCCTGCAATCCGTACCGCGTGGAGTATTCGGAGAAGGACGATAAATTCCGGATCTTAGTGACGGGGATGCGGAGGATGAACACGATCAACATGGCCCGTATTCGTTCCTGCGAGCTGCTGGAAGAATATGACCCAGGCGCTGTGACCGTGCCGAAAGGACGCCTCAAAGCACTTACGCTACTTCTCCATGATGAGCGCAATGGCTTGGAGCGTGTCCTATTACATTTCTCCCATTTTGAAAAGGAGACGCAGAAGCTGGACGAGCGGCTATATCGAATCACACTCCGATATGACCAAGATGATGAAACAGAGTTGCTGATCCGCGTATTGTCCTTCGGGCCAGTCCTTGAGGTCGTGGCACCCATTACGTTTCGGCAACTCATGAGAAATCGAATTCAAAAGCAGGCATTGTATGCAGCCAGAGGATTCAGTCAATAACAGAAAAATGAGGGCTTTCACTACATGTGTGAAAGCCCTCAACAATTTAATGATACAGTAATCGCACAGAGATGTCAATCTGGTCTTGCACATTCGCGCCACATTTCATTGTAATGACTAGTTTTTTGAAAGATAAGTTGTGTCTTTCCTGCATTGATTTTTTGTCTATCCTATGCTATCTTATAGGTACAGAAAGGGTGAGTCCAATGTACAGCTAACTCCCTCTCAACTCAAGAAAGCGAGGTTAAATTGATGTTAGATACTAAGAACGAAAGATGAGCCTTGACTGCTTTTGCTGGTGGTCAAGGCTCATCTTTTTCGTGTAAATCACAAGTCCCGAAAGGGGCTTTTTTTGTTTGCAGGTAATTTGATAATCATCTGTATTCAAGGTGCCAATAGGGATAATTCGCATTGTCCGTTCTTTTGGACACCGACAGCTCTATGATGATTACAATCGAACAAAAGAAGGAGCAATTGCCGTGGAGTACATTGTCATGGATATGGAGTGGAATCAGGCGCTTACCTTTTCTAAGATGGTCAAAGATCCGGTTTTCTTGACAGGTGAGATTATTCAGATCGGAGCAATCAAGCTAAATCATACTCTTGAAGTGGTAGACTCCTTCAATGAACAGATTGCGTCTCAGTACTATACAGAGCTTCACCCCAAGGTAGCGGAGATCACTAAACTTTCCAATCGAGATTTACAAAAAGGGAAAGGGTTCCATACGGTGTTTAATTCTTTCTGCGATTGGTGTGGCGATGACTTTGTGTTCCTGGTCTGGGGGACGGAAGATCTTCGTATTTTGCGAAAGAATATGGATCTCCATAATATTGATACCAGCTTTATGCCCCCGTGTTTCAATCTACAGAACATCTTTGCGGATCAAGTTACACACGATACAAAGCAATACGCATTGGCCAATGCATTGGCGATCGTCGGCGAGGTTCCATTTGATTCCCACGATGCCCTAAATGACGCAAGGAGCACAGCGCTTCTCTGCACACATTTAGACCTCATAAGGGGACTGAACGAGTACAAGGAGACCGTAGAGAATAGAAATGGCATCGTTGAGAGCTACGAGTTTGAAGAGCCCTATGCCGATATTGGCGATGCTCTGAGCGATGATTACGTTGTATCCTTCGAGTGTCCACATTGCGGCGAGATCGTCTGGGGAGAAAACTGGATCCGAAAGACGGGTACAAATCTCCTGTCTCTATCACAGTGCAGCGATGGACAAGAATACCTTATTAGCCTCAAATTCCGACCGATTGCAGAGAATAAGGTTGTTGTGAAGCGGCTGGTCTATGCTCTGACGGATGAACTGCGAACGGACTATCAGCAGTGTATGGAGCAGGCTGCTGCATGGAGCAAATATGTGATCCCCGCATACTCGTTTTGACTGTGAGGAAATAACCATGTTGAAGCTTTTCGATACCGTTACCTTGAAAAATGATGATCCCGAAACTGGGGTCAAAGCAGGGACTGAAGGAACCATTGTCGATGTACTCGGTAACGGCAAATCATTTACCGTTGAATTCTTTGATGAAGATGGGAATACAATAGAGGCATCCCTTTATACAGAGTACACTCCAGCGCAATTACAAAAGGTCGAAACAGCCCTGACTCTAACATAGCAGATTTAATCTGTGCAAGACGCACTCAATGGCGTTTAGAGCGCAGGATTCCATAAAATGCAAAAATGCAAAAAGCTATATAGAGGACTGGACATGCGCATTTTGACCTGTTATAATAATATAATACATCCGGGTATAGCGAAGTTGGTATCGCGCCTGGTTTGGGACCAGGAGACCGTGCGTTCGAGTCGCACTACTCGGACCAAAATGTGTTGATGAAAGATGCAGCACGGAAAGCGTCGCACGAAAGTGCGGCGTTTTCACATATAATGCGCCACTTTTAGAATGAAAAAGTTGCAAAAACTCGATTTTTCAAAATTTCGGTTTTGCCCAGCGAGCGGCGACATTTTAGAGATGCAACCGGTCGTTTTTATGGACTGGTGTGACTCGAACACCGAGGCTAAAAAAAATAAAGAATAAGGAAACAGGTCGCCGTTCGGCTCCCCAGGTGGGAGAGAACGGCGACCTGTTTCGTCTCATTGGTGCTTAGCCCCGACGATCTGCGAGAAGAGGACGCCTATGCAAGTGCTGAATCTACCCCCGCGAAATACTTGGCTTTTTATCCGCTGACGCTGTCTTCTCCGCCGGCCTTGCTTCCCTTGTTTGAAACTTTTTTATGTTTTTTGAAAAAATATGTTGACGTTTGCGCCCCCATTTTTCCTGTTGGGGAATTATATTGACATTTTCTGGAAATAGCGTTATATTCGTTTGAGAATAACCATCTTCCAGAGCCACTTTGTCTAAGACAAATGCTATGACTTGCGGCCTGATCGCCTGTGGCGAGCAAAGAGTTTTGCTGAAAACGGCATAGCTTTCCGTATTTGAGAAGGAGACGCAAACATTGTGGCTACGCCATATTGGCTGAGTTGCGCCTGTGTTAGCTGTCTTGTTTTCAACAGCTTTTATTCATTTTATGTTCAGAGGGAACTATGATTTTTTATACTGCTGACCTCCACTTTGGCTCTGATGATGTAATCGAAAAAGCGAAGCGCCCTTTTTCCTCATCGAGAGAGATGGACGAAACGGTCATATATAATTGGAATAATGCCATTTCCGATAATGACACAGTATATTTGATTGGCGATATCGGAAACCACAACATACCGTTTCCGGACGAGAAGCTCAGAAAGCTACGGGGCCACAAACACCTGATCCGCGGCAATCACGATACTTGCATAGAAAACCAGGAACGCTTGCTTGATTATTTTGAATCGGTTACGGACTTCCTTGAAATTGATGACGGTGCGTTTCATATCACGCTCTGCCACTATCCGCTTGTGTATATACAGGGTGGTTATATGATTCACGGTCATCTGCACAATGCGAAGGGGAAAGGCTATCAGATTTTGACGCAGTTGCCACGAACCTTGAACGCTGGCATCGACATCAATGGTTTCCGTCCGGTGACGCTGGCGCAGCTCATTGAGAACAACCGGGACTTTTACGGTGACGCAGAGCGAGGAGGCTTTAAGCAGAGCACGGACGGCGTACACAGAGGGTCGAAATGGAAGGCTTGTTTTTACGCTCTGCCGCAAAGAAAGCATCCGGAGTAAAAGAAAACAGATAAAGGAATATGAACTATGTCTATCAAATGGAACGATCAATCCTGTCGCTGGTTTGAAGCGGCCTCGGAATATACGGGCTATAACCGTCTGCTGGCAGAGATTCTGAAAAAACACATCCCACAAGGCGAAAGCCTTTGCGATGTGGGCTGTGGTGCGGGACTCATTGAGCTTGAGCTGGCGAGCCATTGTAGCAACATTACCTGCGTTGATATCGCTCCTGACGCAATTGACTGTGCACGTCGCGGTGCTGAACACCGTGGAATCAAAAACATCAATGCCCTGTGTACGGATGCTTTCGCCTTTCAGGTTCCTCATGACACGGTTACGGCCTTTTTCTTCGGGGACAGGCAGTTTTATGAAAACTTTTTTCGCCTTGCCAGAAAGCGTTTGATCGTCGCAGTCCATGGGCAAAGGAAAGGTAAGTTTGGCCCTGATGGCTATCAGATGCTCAAGTGCTCCGATGTGGACAGCACACGGGCATATCTTGATCACCTTGGAGTTAAATACGAGTATGAGGCGGTTTCCCTTGAGTACGGTCAGCCCCTTACCGACATGGACGATGCGCGCGCGTTTGTTCGGACATACGCTCGCCCTATGAACGATGAACTGCTTGAGTGCTATCTGGCGAAGAATCTGGAAAAGACAACAGTCAAAAAGTGGCCCTACTACCTGCCCAATTTGAAGGAGTTCGGTTTGTTCGTGATTCGGAGGAGTGAGAATGAGAAGCTTCCGGGATGATGTAGCGCGAGCAGTGGCCTTCCATGGGCATCTCTGCTCCGGCCAGTGCGTTGGTGTGCGTATGGCCCACATGGGAATGAGACTTCTTGGCTTGGACAATGAGACCGACCGGAAGAAAATCATGACCTTTGTGGAGTGCAACCGCTGTCCCGCCGATGCCATTATGATCGCTACCGGCTGTACCGTAGGTAAGCGTACCTATTATTTTATGGATATGGGCAAGGCAGCCGCCACCTTTGTCAATCTTGAGGCCAGCAAGGCGGTGCGTGTGATCAGAAAAAAGCATATTCATCCCGCCGATGGTGCGGATATGCTTGATTTCTATGAAAATCTTCCCGAGGAAGGCTGGCTGGAGGCGCAGGAGGTCACTGTCAATCTCAAGCCCGGCGATCTGCCCGGTCCGCCCGTCAGCGCCGTGGTATGTGAATCGTGCGGCGAGGAGGTTACCGATGATCGCCATGTCATAAAAGACGGCAAGACGCTCTGCAAGACCTGTGCCGGTGAGGGCTATTACCAATAAATCGAGGAAACGGCAATGACGAAAAAGAAAACGCTTCCGTTCTGGGCGGTCATGCTGATCCTGCTCGGTTGCCTGATTCTTGCGTGTATTCTGTCCACAACGCTGGGACGCTATCCCATCAGCCTGAAGGAACTGTTGGGGATCGCCTGGTCCAAGCTGCCCTTTACCGATGTGGAGCCGTTCTGGACGCCGACGCAGGAGGCATTGTTTTTGAATCACCGAATACCGCGTATCCTGCTGTCCTGCATGGTGGGCTGTTGCCTGTCCACCGCCGGTGCCTGTTATCAGGGCGTGTTTCAGAATCCCATGGCTGCTCCTGATATTTTGGGTGCATCCTCCGGCGCAGCATTGGGCGCGTCGCTGGCGATCATCCTGGGCTATATGAACTTTGTCATCAGCGCCTTTGCATTTGTATTCAGTCTGGGCACCGTAGCGCTGGTCATTTTTGTAGGCAATCGCGCCAGAGGTAACCGGGTAGTTGGTCTGATTTTGGCCGGCGCCATGATCAGCAGCCTGGCATCCTCGTGTACCTCATTCATCAAACTGATCGCGGATACTGAGGAGCAACTGCCCGCCATCACCTACTGGCTCATGGGCAGCTTTAACGGTGCCGATATGAATGACATCAAGCTGTCCGCCATCCCTATGGTCATGGGATTGGCCCCCATCTTTATCCTGCGCTGGAAAATCAACATTCTTTCTCTGGGCGATGAAGAAGCCAGGACACTGGGTATCAATGCCAAGCGCCTGCGCGTGATTATCATCATCTGCTCGGCGCTGATTACGGCGGCCAGTGTGGCGGTCAGTGGCATCATCGGTTGGGTAGGACTGGTGATTCCCCATATGGCTCGGCGCATAGTTGGAAATGATTACAAAAAGCTCATTCCGGCCACCATGCTGTTCGGTGCCATCTTCATGCTGTTGGTGGACAACATCTGCCGCAGTGTGTGGGCCACCGATCTTCCCATTGGCATCCTGACATCCTTTGTGGGCGCCCCCTTCTTCATTTATCTGATCACAAAGGAAGGTGATCGGCTATGAATCTGAAAGTCGAGCACCTGGATTTTTGTTTTGGAAAGCGGCAGATATTAAAGGATATCAGCTTTGAGACCCAAGGCGGAGAGTTTCTATCCATCCTCGGTCCCAATGGTGTGGGGAAAAGCACCCTGTTCCGCTGCATCCTGAATCTGCTTCGCCCCAATGCCGGGACCATTACAGTGGACGGCCGGGATGTCGGTCAGATGACGGCCCGGGAGATGGCGCAGCACATCGCCTATATTCCGCAGTTCCACAGTCCCACATTTAACTATTCCGTACTGGACATGGTCCTGATGGGAACGGCCTCGCAGCTGCGAACTTTGGAAACGCCGGGAAAAGCACAGATTGAGATAGCGCAAAATGCATTGGCGCGGATGAAGATCGAACATTTGGCGGAGCATCCTTATGATTTTTGCTCCGGCGGCGAAAAGCAGCTTTGTCTGATCGCCCGTGCGATTGCCCAACAGGCAAAGATCCTGGTCATGGACGAACCTTCGGCCAGTCTGGATTTTGGCAACCGCATCCGGGTCATGCAGATAGTGCGGAGTCTGGTAGCAGACGGATACGCGGTGGTGCAGACCACGCACGACCCGGAGCAGGCCTTCATGTATTCGGACAAAATTCTGGCTATCCACGATGGGCATGTGCTGGCCTGGGGAACACCGCAGGCGGTGATGGAGGACGCTCTGATGTCAAAGCTGTACGGCATTGATGTGGAAGTCCACAGCCTGCACAACGATACCATCCGCATCTGTGTGCCCGCCAACTCTCTGTGACCGGCTGTAAGCGCACTTAACTTTTTTGTCAGCAATACCCTTTACATATAAAACAAAAAACAAGGAGAAGCAAATCCCATGAAAAACGCCAAGAAATTACTTGCATTGCTGCTTGCACTGAGTGTGCTTTTCACTCTGACCGCCTGCGGCGGCACTTCCAAAGACGAGCAGACATCCCAGCCTGCGGGGACCGAGTCAGAGGACTTCCAGCCCTATACCTTCATCGATGATTTGGGCCATGAGATCGAGATCACCGAAGAAATCACCGCGATTGTTCCCTCTGGCCAGCTGGCACAGGTTATCCTGCTGGGCGTCGCTCCCGACCTGATGGTGGGTCTTGGCGGCAAGCTGAATGACAATATGGCCGAGTTTATCCCCGACTATGACCGGCTGTCCCAGCTGACCTATTTCGGCACCGTCCTGGGCGCCGCCGACCTGGATGTGGAAGCTCTGGCCTCCACCAACGCCCAGCTTGTTATCGACATGGGCTACACCAAGACCGGCTACGAGGAGGAGCTTGCCACCACCGAGAAGCTGACCGGCATCCCCTGCGTCTTCATCGAGGCGGGCCTTGATAACTACGGCGAGGCCATCCGCAAGCTGGGTCAGCTGCTGGGCCGCGAGGAAAAGTGTGAAGAGATGGCCCTCTGGTGCGAAGAAGTCTATGATCGTGCGCTGGGCATTATGGAAAAGGTCGGCGACAATAAGGTCAACGGTATTTACGCCCTGGGCGACGGCGGCCTGAATGTGATCGCGGAGAGCCAGTCTCAGGCTGAGGTCATCAACCTGGTCTTTAACAACCTGGCCGTTATCGAAAACGCCAGCGGCAAAGGCTCGGGCAACGCCGTCAACATGGAACAGATCGCTCTGTGGAATCCTGATTTCGTAATCTTCGGCGGCGGCAGTGTTTATGACACCGTCACTGAGGACGCTGCGTGGAGCCAGATCAGCGCCATTGCAAACGGTAAGTATGTTGAGTCTCCCGAATCTCCCCACAACTGGACTGTGGCGCCTCCTGCCTGCCAGCGTTATCTTGCCCTGCTGTGGCTGCCCTCCCTCCTGTATCCCGACTACTGCGACTATGACCTGCAGGAAGAGGTCACCGAATATTATGAGCTGTTCTACGGTGTGACCCTGACCGACGAGCAGTACGCTACTCTGACTGCAAACGCATTCTTCAAGTAATGCACACGCTGATCGTTGGAGAACGCCGTGTCGGCAAGAGCACCCTGATCGGCAGGGTACTGAACGCGCTTGACCGGCCTGTGTATGGATTTGAAACAAAAAAAGAGGACTCCCTCGCAGATGAACTGCGGGGGAGCCCCGTCTATATCTACGACGCTTGGCAGGAGCGGGTGCGGACGACGGAAAATCTGGTGGGTTACTGCAAAAATCACCGCTTTGACGCTGCAGCAGAAGTGTTTGACCGCTTTGCGCCGAAACTGCGTAAACCTGTGCCGGCCGGCGGCATCGTGCTGTTGGACGAGTTGGGCTTTATGGAGTCGCAGGCGGAGGAGTTCTGCTCCGCTGTGCTTGATCTGCTGGAAGGGGACATTCCGATAATCGCTGCAGTAAAGAACAAACACACACCCTTTTTGGAGGCGGTGCGGAGTCATCCCAAGGCAAAATGCTTTTATATCACGGAAGAAAATAGGGATGAGTTGTTTCCACAGGTGTTGGACTTCGTCCGTATACAGTTGGATTCTGCGGAAGGGAGAATGTGATGGGGAAACGGACGATTATCATCAACGGATCGCCCCACCCAAACGGAAATACCGCCTATCTGATCGACGTGCTGCGGGGGCATCTTGAGGGTGAGATCATTGAAATTTCTGCCTTCCTCTCCGGCATTGCCCCCTGCGTGGACTGCCGCGGCTGCTGGGAGACGGCGAAGTGCGTGGTACAGGACGCAGAAACCATCCACATCCACTTCCGAGATTCGGATGTGGTGCTGAAACAAGAATTGTAAGTGAAAATGCTGTATGAGCAGATTATCCAGCTGAAATGATAAGTGGAGACACATTGGCAATTGGTCGATGTGTCTCCATTTTTTATTTAAGCAATATGAGGTTTTTAGCATTCCGATTTATGTGTTTTCACTGTACAGTCAATGTACGGACCACATACGCAGTTGCAAGTCATTCATCAGTCAGTACAAGATGCTGGGGGTTCGAATTGCAAAACGGAAATTTGCCCCATAAAAACCAGCAAAGCCTTGTGGCGTAAGGCTTTGCAACTGCATCTTTTCTGTAAACACCCGACAACGAAAAAAGGGACTCTGAAATCACTGATTTCAGAGCCCCTTTTTCTTGTTCAATGTCTACTGCTAGGTTGGATCCAAATCCGTCGAAATCGACGGGGTTAGGCAGTTCGCCAGGTCAGATCCAGGAACATCATGTGCTGCTGCACTCAACGAGTGAACGACATTGACCTGCACATTGACATTTGCGTTCATGAAAATCCCAATCTTTTCGGCCGCACCTCGCTTCATTTGTTCTGTCACATGCGTGTAAGTGTCCAGCGTGAATGCGGCACTATAGTGGCCGAGCATGCCAGCGACCGTTTTTGCATCTACGCCGCTCTGAATTGCTAAGGTTGAAAATGTATGTCTCAAATCATGAAAGCGAACACTTTCATCCACTCCGGCAGCGGCGAGCATTTGCTTGTGTAGGTGGCGAAGAGAGTCTGGACTCCAGTATCCATTGGTTCTCGGACACCAAAACATGAGAGGACTATCAGGATGCTTGTTGTGCTCTTCTATAAGCACGGCGACAGTATTCTCCGGAAGAGCTATTGTCCGAATCGAATTCTCCGTTTTCGGTACAGTAACGCGTAGTTCTCCACCAGAACGGGTGAGCTGCTTGTTAACCGTCAGCATTCGTGTTTCCGGATTCAAGTCGGCCCACTCCAGGCCAAGTAATTCTCCCCGTCGAAGCCCACTTGTCAATTCCAAATAGAAAAGCGCATAGACTCCAAGTCGCTTTGCCTCATCCAGATATGCACCAATCTTGTCCTGCGGCAGGACATGCATTTCTTTCTTTTCACGCTTTGGAATTTTGCAGTTATCGCAAGGGTTGAAGGGAATAATCCGCTCCTTAACTGCTTGTTTTAGAGCTCCACTCAATACCGCATGAATGTGCTTCACGGTGCTTGCGGACAATGGCTCATATTTCCGATTTCCATGGTTGTCTAAGCGGCCCTGTGCGTGCAGATCATTGTAGAAGCGCTGAATCTGGATTGAGCTGAGCTTTGAAAGCTGGATATGGCCCAAAACCGGGATGATGTGGTTCTCGATCATGCTCCTATAACCATCTGCTGAGCTGGGGCGAAGATTTGGCTTTGTGTAGGAATCAAACCAAAGCCGAATCCATGTAGAAAGGGGCTGTGAATCATATCCTTTGCCCTTGCGATAATAAGGCCCTGTATCCTGTTGGATGGCTCGTGCCAGCTTCGCTGCGCATTCTTTTCGTGTCTTAGCAAAAACGCCCTTTTGAATACGCTTTCCCGTTAGAATATCGTAGCCGGCAGTATATCGACCTTCCCAACAGCCGGGGTATCTCTCTCGAATGCTGCCTTCGCCATTCGCTCTTTGCCTACCAGCCATAATGATCTCTCTTTTCCATTTGCGTCTGAGCATCAAGCCACGAGAGAAATTTTCCTTTGTCAATATAGACCCTTTGACCACTTACCGTATGGGGAAAGTCATCTCTCTTTAGAAGTCTATATGCAACCGTAAGACTGCATCCGAGGGTCTTTGCAACGAGCGGCATCGTCATCACATCCGGAAGATCTTCTTTGCGCCGGATTCGCGGCATCTTAC
>ERZ1026848.334-NODE-334-length-26914-cov-7.744927_pt1 | contig 26914 bp, 20 predicted proteins | sample MGYA00380154_ERZ1026848 | MGnify/ENA primary metagenome ERZ1026848 (study PRJEB33269, sample SAMEA4719790) | human gut metagenome | biome: human-associated habitat; feature: organic feature; material: feces | place: Cameroon | collected 2013-10 ...
GTTTCGGCTCCGCATATCGGTGAGCGGAGAGACATTTGAGACTAATATTATTATAACCGTTTTATAAAAAAATGTCAAGGATTTTGATTATGAAATTTCATTCCCCCGGTGCTTTTCCGGTTTCTCGTGCTGCACCGGATCTCGGCGCAGCTGCTCTGCATTCTGAGTCATGGTCTTTCTGGACATGGTGAACGCATTCTGAACGGGTTGTTTTTGTACCCCTCGTTCCACTTCAAGCGCTGTTTCTAAATCATATACCACTTTTTTTAGTGACAATTCGTCACACCCGTGCTTGCCGTCACGTTTAACAAATGCCCGGAAGTAAGTGGTACTCCAAATGTGAATTGGCGCTTCGGCTCCGATAATTTCCAAGTCCCTGTCAGTTGCTTGTCTGTAAATGCTTGTGCCGCCAAAACCGTATTCATTGTCCGGATTTGGGATGTACTTATCGAATATCTCTCCAGTGATCTTGCACCAAGTTACCTTTTCCAACACTTCTTTAGGGAGATCGGCAAGCCGATCCTTGAATATTTCCGGTAGGTAGATTCTTACGATATTGCTGGGTGGAACGGCATCAATTGTATATTCGTCATACACTCCAACTCCGGCATCGTTATCAGCCAGAACGCTCTTTTCGGCACCATCAACATCTACTTCGATCAACGCAAGACCGTACTGGGTGAAAGCGTTCTGTTCGCCTATGGGGTCGAAAAGATAAACAACGTCAGCGCTGTTGGGTGCTCTCTTGCTCTCCCAGGCGTTGTTCCCGGTGATTGACATTGGCAGAAGCCCCTCTGTGACGATTGCCTGAAGATCGTCTATTTCACATTGATGGTACAACGTCATTTTTCTTTCCTCTTTTACTCGTTCTTTTTTTAGTAGCTGGCTGCTTTTCCGGTTTCTCGTGCTGCACCGGATCCCGGCGCAGCTGCTCTGCATTCTGAGTCATGGTCTTTCTGGACATGGTGAATACCTTCTTGTCAGGCTGTTCATTAGTGCCCTTTTCCAGTGCATCCGTTTCCAAAATAGGCATTGTGGCGATTTCATCGTTCAGGATCTTATGGTTTATGCCCACAACCGCATCAAATAAGCTGGTGGTTTTGGGAGCTTGAATGCTCTCCGTTTCCGGAATGGTATCCGCAGCTTTATCAATAGCCTGGTCAATCATCGGCAGCAGGATTACATTCTGCTGGTTCTGATCCACTCCCTTCAGAAGGTTCTGCGCATCGATCAGCCGGTTCTTTTTCTGCTCCAACTGATCGATCTTGGCACGCAGATCCTCCAGCTTGTCCTTGGCAGCTGACTGCTGCTCTGCCACTTCCAGCTTGTTAGTCAGCTTGACCAGCTTCTGCTCTGTGCGTTCCTGGGCATCATGAGTCAATGCAGCAAGCCCGGAAAGATATCCTTCTCGGCGTGCTTCTTTGTCAAGTTTTCCGAAATTTTTTAGAAATTCGGACATATGCACAGCTCTGGACAGCTTTTTCTCGGCTTTTGCAATCTTGCTCTTGTGTTTTGCAATGGTCTGCTCATGTTCAGTGACCTTATTCTGTCGAGCGGGAATCTTCTGCTTCTCAATTTTGTAAATTTTTTCTCCCTTTCTGTCTGCCATAGCATTCAATGCAGCGGCAAGGGCGGGAAGTTTTTGTGCGAGTCCACGCAGCAAGATCACATCCTTACGCAGTGCAACAGCCTTGTGCTGCAATCGTTCGATAGCAGCCTTGTTTTTCTCAATTTTGCCCTGCTGGGTAGCAATCTTGTCATGCAGCACCTGGATCTTGTCTTGCTGCCGCTGGGCAAATGCAGAAAAGAGCGGAAGCAATGCTTCCGATTTCTTTTCTGCAGGGAGGAACTCCTCTTGCTTTTTGACTTTATTTGCACTCTGTTCCATGGTCTTGACTCCTTTCTGTTCTTTCCTTTGTAGTTACGGGCGTTTCGGGTCTATGATTTGAAGCTATGTTTTGCCGCTTGGAACGGCTGAAATAATAGGGTTGATGCTTGCCGGTTCGATTTGCGGCAGCTGCTTTTGCAGCTGCCTGTAGCTGCTCATTGAGCGTTGACAGCCGCTCTGACTTATCTTGCAGCTCCTGTTCACGCTGGAAGGGCTGATGCACATGCTCCAGGGCATCCTGGTAGTCCAGATCAAGCTGTGCCACATCACACTTCAGAAATTCAAGTTGTTGCGACATGTCAATGACTACAGCTTCTATGTTGCGCAAGGTAAACCGTGCTGATTTGCTGACATTCACTTCGTGTAGCAATGCGCCATGCATGGCAAGTTGTGGATACTCCATATACTCATCTTTCCGAACAGTCAGCGGAAAGCCATATATGCTACCGATTTCAATATCAGTACCCGTATGTCCTTCCAGCTTGTCCAGCTGCTCATCCAGTGCCCCACAAGCCTCTTTCATATCTGTATACTGATTGCCGCCAAGGGTGATACAGAAGTCCGGCATAGCGCCCTCTACACTGGATAGAGCATGCACCTGTGTCACATCCTGCTGTAATGCTTCCAGCCTTGCCTTCAGGCTTGCAGACCGTTCTGGATACTGACGGATCCGATCCTCCATCTCATAATGCTGATTATTATATTCCGATTTCATGAGCTGAAGCTCCTTGACCTCATTGTCCAGCATTAGCTTCTCCTTAATGCGTTCGTCTCCGGTGCAGAGTGCCTTAACTTCCGCATAGGACAGGGCAGCCTGGTCAACGTCCTCACAGCTCCGAGCCGGTGTTTTTGAGGTGATGATCTGGCTGATGAATTTCTGCTTGTTCTCCAGCGTCTGATAGCTATAGGCATCGAATGTTCCCTTGGTAACATATCGATACAGATCAACCTGTTTGTACATGTTTCCCTGTCGAACCATACGCCCACGGCGCTGATCCAGATCACTGGGTCTCCATGGCACATCCAGATCATGCGTGGCAATCAGGCGATCCTGAACGTTTGTGCCGGTACCCAGTTTGGAAGTAGATCCAAGCAGCACACGCACTTTTCCGCTACGCACTTTTTCAAACAGTGCAGCTTTCTGTGCTTCTGTTCCGGCATCGTGAATGAATGCGATTTCCTCTTTTGGAATGCCCAACTGTATCAGCTTGTTGCGAATGTCCTCGTATACGCAGAAACTGCCGGATTCCTCCAAGGAGTCTTGGTCAGATACGGAATGGTCCGTATTTTGCTCTGCTGCATCCATTGCAGCACTTTTTCCGTGAGGAACACCCAGGTCACAGAATATCAACTGTGCAGCCAGATCCGGCTTAGATTCCTCCCAGATCTTGAACACGTTGCGTACACACTGATTTAGCTTGGTGTTTGGATCATCCTCGAATTCCGGATCAATCAGCCTGGGATCCAGCCCCACCTTTCTGCCGTCACCAGTGATCCGCAGCATATTGTCTTCGCTGGGATCCACACCGCCAGCCTGTACAATATCAGCTCGATCCGAAAGCTCCGCAACCAGTTCCTTCTGGAAATCCGTTGCTTCCGTTTCGATCACATGCAGACGGCATTCCGGAACATCAAGATTCAATATATCAGGCGTCTTAATATCTGCACACTGCTTAAACATGCTGACCAGCTCTGGCAAATTGGAGTACTTTGCAATTCTGGTTTTCTGCCGCCACTTGTTCCCGGCAGGAGACAGCTCATACGCCGTTTCCGGCTTTCCGAAAGTAGATACCCAGCTGTCAAAGGCTTCAATGCCGCATTTTTTCAATGTATCATGTTGCAAGTATCGCATCATGGTATGCAGCTCCGTAATGGTATTGGAAATAGGTGTGCCTGTAGCAAATACAACACCTTTTCCGCCTGTTACCTCGTCCAGATAGCGGCACTTGGTATACAGATCCGTTGCCTTTCGTGATGCAGAGGAGGACAAGCCAGCCACGTTGGTCAGCTTAGTGGGAGAGAACAAGTTCTTGAATTCATGCGCCTCATCCACAAACAGCTTATCAATGCCCAGCTGCTCAAAGGTTACATTGAATTTATCCTTTGGCATATCCAGCAGTTTTCTCAGATTGGATTCCAAAACATGCTTAGTGCGTTCCATCGCCTTAATCTGAATTCGATCACCATCTTCATGCTTCAGCTGAGTAATGCTGCTTACAACCTCTTGGATTTGTTCTCGAATCATGCTTTCTTGACGCTCCCTGGAAACAGGCAGCAATCCGAATTGGGAATGGCTGATAACAACGGCATCATAATTACCGGTAGCTATTTTCGCCATCAGCTCCCGGCGATTCTCTGCCTTGAAATCCTTGGATGTTGCCACCAGCACATTTGCGTTGGGGTACAGTCGGTGGAAGTCCTCGCCTACCTGTTCAGTTAAATGCTTGGGAACCACGAACATGGACTTGTGGCACAGCCCCAGCCGCTTGCCCTCCATGGCTGTTGCAATCATTTCAAAGGTCTTTCCGGCACCCACGGAGTGTGCGAACAGGGTATTTCCGCCGTAAAGCGCATGGGCAATAGCGTTCTTTTGATGAGCGTGCAGCTGGATGTTTACATTCATGCCGGGGAACTCCAGGTGTGAGCCATCATATTCACGTGGACGAATAGAATTAAAGGCTGTATTATAGATTTGCACCAGATCATCCCGGCGATCCGGATCCTGAAAGATCCATTGAGAAAACGCCGCTTTGATTTTCTGCATCTTTTGCCGTGCCAGCCGTGTAGCATCCAGATCCAGCACACGCCTTTCAATATCACCAGGATTACGAACGGTCATGTACACCTTGGGATCCTTCAGGTTCAAAGCGGTTTCCAGCAGCCGATAGGGGGACATTTCCTTTGTACCGTAAAGCCGCTCCACGTCAGCAGGAATGATCAATGGTTGTCTCCCGCTGATGAGCCACTGGTTTGCAGCTTTTAGGTAAGATATTTGTATGCCGGATGAATATGCGCTTTCCTGCCAATCAAGTGGAGTTTTAAATGTTTCGTACATAAATTTCTGCACGTATTTCGCTGGAATCCATGTTGCACCCAGCTGCACATCGATATCACCGGCTTTCAGCGGCTCCGGCATTACATTCTCCAATGCGGATACATTTCCGGCAAAGCGTGAATCCGTCCGTGCAGCTTCTTTGGCTTGCTCCAGCTTCTCCCGAATGTTGCCGGACAGGTATTCGTCTGCAATGACGTATGCCGGAGCCTGGTTTGGAGCCATGGCAGAGCCAGGTACCGGGAAGATCTTTTCCCGCAGTTCTGAAATCAGCTGCTTGGACTCAAGCCCGGAGATTTGCTCCATATAGGGAAGATCCACCGCAGCACGTTCCTGAATAGACACAGCCAGAGCATCCTGCGCAGTTGCTACATGTTCGATCTTCTTTGGCGGACGGATTGTCCGATGAGTGAAGATATCTGACTTTTGAATCAGCTTATTCTTTGTATATTCCTTTTCCAGGGAGCAGATCAATCCCCAGCCTGCATCGTCTGCGAATAGCCGCTTGTTTGCAGAACCGTGAATCAGACCATGCTTCATCTGGAACGTGTCATACTGCTCATTCAGCTGCCGCTGTAGCTGAATGATCCTTTCATCCGGTGCATTATCCATCTGGGCTTGCAGCAGTTCCCTGGTTGTATCCCGCAGCTGTATCATGCCCAAAATCCGCCGCCGCTCCGCTTCACTGCCACTGAATGTTCTCACTTCACTACCAGCACGAAACAGGAGCTTCTGATCCACCAGTGTATATGTAAACGGTTGCAGACCGCTGACCTCGGCTTCTTCCCGGACGTTATCCAAACTGGGAGCCGTGTGGATCTGTCCGTGAATGTTGGATATCGCCTGGTGCAGCTGCTTCTTCAGGTCAGCACCCTCCAGCGGTATACACATAGTATTGGTGCCGTGGGTGCCTCCGTACAGCTTGTTGCCCTCTACGATGGTTCCAAGCACCATATCCGGATGGTCTGCGAAGTACTGGTTCACAGGCAAGCCGTTTGCCGTTTGCCCCAAATTAACCCAGGACGGACGTTCTACAGGCGGTTCTGACCTCTTTTGCAGGAACAGAACATCCGTTGTGACCTCTGTTCCGGCATTGGCTTTAAAGGCGTTGTTGGGCAGTCGAATGGCACCCAACAGATCCGCACGCTGTGCCAGGTATTCACGTGCAGCAGAATTCCGCTTGTCAAGCGTACCAGTAGAAGTGACAACCGCCACAATACCGCCTTCCTTCACCTTATCCAGAGACTTTGCAAGGAAGTAATCATGGATCATGAAGTTCTGCGCATCGTATTCCTTATCCGGCACCTTATAGCTGCCGAAGGGAACATTTCCTACTGCAACATCGAAGCTGTTGTTTCGGAAATCTGTCTGCTCAAACCCCTTAACCTGAATATTTGCATCCGGGTAAAGCATCTGGGCAATCTGCCCGGTGATCCCGTCCAGTTCTACACCATACAGACTGGAATGACTGCGCATATCCTCCGGCATAGCGCCGAAGAAGTTACCGATACCCATTGCCGGTTCCAGGACGTTCCCGCCCTGGAACCCCATGTTTTGCAGTCCTTCATAGATAGCGTTAATGACTGTCGGGGAGGTGTAGTGGGCATTCAGCGTGCTGGCACGGGCATTTTCATAGTCCCTTGGATCCAGCAGCTTCTTCAGCTTTTGATATTCTTCCGCCCACCGGGTATTGTCCGGATCGAATGCCTGGGGCAAACCGCCCCAACCAACATACTGAGCAAGTTCAGCTTGTTCCTCTGATGTTGGCTGCCTCTGCCCCGCCTGAAGGCTCCTCAGAGTGTGAATGGCATCAATATTTTTCTGGAATCGTGTTTTAGCGCCGCCCTCGCTTAGTGTGTCCTCCGAAAAGGTAAACGGGATGTTCTGAGCCGGTTCTGTCGCAGCTGATTTTTCAAGATCCTTTTCAGATCTTTCTATGGCAGCTGCTTGTTCCAGTATCGGCACTATATTTGCATAGGCAGTGTACTGCCGCAGGAAATCGATCATGCCGCCGTCCCCGTCTCCAATATCCTGGCGTTCCGAGTAAGTAGCTCCATCCGGCATATGAAGGGTAAACTTGGTCTTGGCATATCCCATGTGTACGTCATCGATTTCCCCACGCTCATATGCGCCATAAATTGCATTCATGTCATCGCCGTAGGTTGCGATCTCTTGCTGTCGTTTCTCCACCCACTCATCATCCAACCGTTTCATGAGTGTGTCAAACTCCGCCACAGAGTACATTTTTCCTTCCTGGATTTCCGGATGTTCACTCCACTCCACCTTCACAGTAGGCAGGTGCTCTGGATTCAACCGCATAGCGGACGGTTTTTCCGCATGTTCAACGGATGCACTTCCTTCTGACGGTTTCTCTGCGGCATCCAGCGATAATTGCCTCTCCGCTGTCGGTGTAATCCGCTTTGTACGCTTTGTCTTGGACGGTGTGGGGATCCCACTACCCGGAATCCGATGGTATTCCAACTTGTTTTTCCAGTGTCCGTATACACCACGCACACTTTGGTTATCCGTTGGATCAAGGTTTTGCAAAGAAATTGAAAAGTCACCATCCAGCCGAGTAACTGCCCACTTGCGCTGATCCGCCGTCTGAATATGATCCCCAACCCGCAGATCTGATACACTTTCCGCTTGAATTTCGGGCTGTTCCTTTTCAGGTTCAGCTGTCTGCCGTGCAGCTTCCAGATTCCTGAGCGCCCTGTCCACCTCACTTGTGATACGATTATACACTCGATCGTGTACGATTGTGTCCTGAAGCCCGTTCAGAAACGGAGACAATTCAGAGAGAGAATATCCATCCACCATCCCTTCCTGACTCATAACGTCTGTTACCAGCCTATCGGCAGCACGGTGTACATCCAGAGTAAATGCATCCTGACCGGAGTTCTGGTGGCTGTTCCGGACGGTAATATTGTCTTGAATTGTATTTACAGCGTGCCGAACAAACGCATCCTCCATCCTGTTCAAATCGGGCACAGGCTCACTTGCCTCCAGCATGTCCAGAAATACAGAATCGTGAATTGCCGGGATCGTAATAGTTGCAGTTTCCTCCCGCAGTCGTGCGGAAAATGGAATGTCCTTTTCCGCAAGCTGCTCTGCCATCTGGAGTGCCCTTTGAAGTTCCATCTTATGATAGGTCTTGCCGGAAATGTAGCGATAGGGCGTGTTTCCGATTATGCTCTTTTTTCGGTCACTGAAAGGCAGCTCAAACAAGTCTTTACCAGGCTCCGGCTGGCGTTCCAGAAAAAAATCCGGAAGTTCCTTGAAACCAACGGAGTCCACAAACAAAGCTTGTTTCTGTTCTCCACGCTGATATACGATAATATCCCCTACAGAAAGAGAATTGCCCGTGAAATCTGTCGGATGATCGATGTTAAATCGATCATAGATCCGATCCGGAGTATCATCCGGTTCAGCATGAGCAGAATAGATGCATTCATAGTTCCGGGGATCTATGCCGCCGTAATATTTCAGCATATTCTCATAATTCAAGAACCGCATCCGCACATTCTGTTCCATATCCTTTAATCGATACAGCGCATAAGTGTCCGTATCCGCCGGTTCTGGATCACCCAGCGGCATAACCGCTTCCAGCGGGATATCCCGCTGAAGATCCTCCGAAAGCTGACTTAGATCATGCGTGACAGAAGCATCGGATACCTCCTGCACATTGTACTCCAGGCTTTGATCCTGCTGCTGATGGGCATCCAGCACAGCCTGTACCGCATCCATATCCGCAGATAGCATGGCAATTCCAAGCTGCCGGATCTCTGCCGCAGTGTAGTCCTCATGTATTGTTGACAGCAAAAGCTTTACGGACATTCCCTGCTGTTGAATCTCCCACAGAGCAGCACGCTGCTCATCGGAAAAGTGGAAGTCTTTCAAGGCTTCCTGGAAATCGTGCTGATTTTTCAACTCCTTCTTATGTTGAAAAATGTCCTGAAGGACTCCGTTCTTATCCAATACCTTTTCCAGCTGAGATTGCATTACATAGATCTTTGCCCGCTCTGCCATGTCCAGCAGCTGCTCATCCGTATAATACGGTTCAAACGGTGTTGTCATGAGATCATCACGCCCATGCACAGCATACAGGTCGATCAGATCAGCAAGCAGTGCAATCTGGTGTTCAGAATACTGCTCCTGTTCCAGTTCTTTATGAATTCGCTCACGAGCCGAAATCGAATCAACAAGGTCCTGGAATGCAGCGTGATCTGCTGCATCCACAGTGATAATCGTGTGATCGATCTTTACAATGCCGGAATAGGCAATGCCGCTCCGATCGATCTCCGGCTTGATTTTTAAAAACTGTTCCGGTGTCATGGAAGTGGTGAAGTATGACCGATTTTCAATGCTTTTGACCGGCGTGTTGCCCACAATCATGCTCTGAGACAGCTTATGCTGATGCAGCTGCCGCTGATTGATAAGATCGTTGTAGATCTCATACATCTTCTTTTCGTCAGCAGGAGCTACCGTCAAAGTTGCATGATCCTCATAGACACGTCCGGAGAACGGTACGTTCTCCAGGCGCAGCCGGTCTGCAACCTTTAACCCGGTATCGATTTCAAGTGAAAGAAACCGCTTGTCCGCAATGTCCCTGTAAGCAACCGTCCCAATGATGGGACTGGGTGCATTGCTTTTAGCAGAACCTACGGAATCCATGGATTCCAGAAGTTGTTTTCCAACGGCATCCTGAAAGTAAACTACATCACCTATGTTGACCGCCATTTTAACAGTTCCGTTATGCGAATAGGCGTAGTAATTCAGTCCGTTTGCATCTAAACGCTGGGATACTTCATCGAAAACAGACTGCTGCATGACGTAATAAGACTTCTTGCTGTTGTCGGTTGCATCATTCCAGATCTTGTTTCCGTAAAACTCCATTATGATAATTCCTCTTTTTCCTTGGTCTTTTTCTTTGTACGCTGTTTGGTACGCTCCTGTTTGGGTTCCTGTTTAGACTGCTGTTTGGAAGCAGCCTTGTTCCGTATCTCTTGGCGGCGGCTTTTCGTAAATACGTAGCTGTCTTTTTTATGTACCGTAACACCGGATTTATCGCCATCCAGAACCGCAGAGTGTGTAATCCCCTGTTTTTCCAGCTTTGCAACGGCTTTTTCTGCCTCTGCCTGGCTCATACGCTGCACAAACCGATCTTCCTTGGAAATTTGCTTAAACACCTCAGGATGGATCATTTTCCGGGCATGTTCTGTCTGACCCTGTTCAGCAATTTTAAGTGTCTCCTGCAATGCTGCTGCATGCATGGATTTGCTTACCGTAATGGAGCAAACATCATCGGAACGTCTGACTGCTGAATACGGGATTTTTTTCGCCTCCAGATCTGCCATGAGTCGGTTCGCAACTCCCGTTGGCAGCGTTTCAATATGCCGATCATTGCGGGGCAGCTCCTTAAAGTAGTCCGGGTTGATCTTTTCTTGCGCATGTGTCTGACTGTCACGCTGCACATTTTCCACCTCATGGCAAGCAGCTTTCAGCGCTTGCACATGATCCTTGTGCACAGTCACCGCAGTAACATCCCCGGCACGCTGCACCGCAGAAAACGGAATGTTCTGCGCAGTCAGCTCCTTCATGGCTGTTTGTGCTGTCTTTTTAGGCAGCACCTGAATGTGCCGGTCTGCCTTTGCCAAACTCTTATAGTAATCTGGATTGACCTTTTCAGCTGAAGCTGTAGTCGCTTTTTCATACTCAGGCATCGTTCTACCTCCTAATTGTTCTCATTGTCCCATGTCCTTACAGGCTGCTCCTGTACCTTCCGCTCACCGCTCATTACTTTTGCCAGGTTTCTTCTCTGTTCACTACTCAGATAAAATACGCCGGATTTCTTTTCAGGTGGTTCTGCCTCTTGACACTTTTGTTTCCTCGGAAGCTCCCCTTTCTGCACAAGCAGCTCCGGCATGGTGCCGTCCGACAAAAAGTCACGCATTGCCTGGGCAAGCTCTTTTGGCTCTACCGTGCTGTGCAGATATAGCTGCCGCAGCATTTCACGCACGTCCTGCGGCTTGCTTTCCAATGCGGAAACAGACATTTGCAGCAATTGAGCAATCTCATCCAGAACAGGATCCTGACTGACGGATGGTGCGTCCAGATACCGTTCCTGTTCCTCATCCATGGGCATCACCCGGCTTGCGCCATAACCTCACGCAGCTCACTGACCAACTCGTTATCTTCCGTGATGCCATACTCCATTTCAAACATGCCGCACAGCTGCTTCTGCACCTCGTAGGGCAAAGCCCGCAGCTGATCGATCTCCATACGCAGCATAACTGCTATATCCGGCAGTGCAGCTGTATCCAGATAGCAATTCACAATGTTGTGAAGCTCCTGTACGCTCTGCTCCGATGCCAAAGAAAAAATCAAGTCTGCCTTCACGCTGTTTGGCAGGGCTTTTAGCAGCTGGATGGACATGCCGCTGAATTTTGCCACATCAATCAGATCCCGATTCAGCACCTCTGTCTGCCAGATCTCCTTTAATTCTTCATAGGATGCACCCAAATCTTGTGTATCCACCTGCTGTTCCATCAATTCTTGCGTGGCTTTGGAAAAGTTTCTGAGTGAATCCACCTTAACGCCGAGGATCTCGGCAGCAACCTCCAGCTTGTCTTTGTCATTCATCGTCAGTATCCTCCTTCAGTACGTCAATTAACTTCTGCATAAACGGGAATCCAACCCAATCTTCTATGTTATCTATCATGGCGTTCATGGCAGCCTGCTTATCCCCATGCTCCTGGCACACCTGAATAAACCTTTGCATGTCTTTTAAAACCTTACGATTGTTTCGCATGGCTTCAAACTCCTGCCGGATCTCGATCTCATCCTCGTCAGCCTGAAACTGTTCCACAGCCTGGATAAATGTCTGGATTGATTCCTCCTCACTCTCCTGATGCTGAAGCGCACCTATCAGCAGCCGCATGATCTGCGACTTCATTTTCTTATTCAATTTCTGTGCATCCTGACTCATCCACTCATCCTCACTTCTTTTTCGACTCAAACTCAAAGCCTACTGTAAAATCCGGCTTCATCACAAGGTATGCATTAAAAGCCTTCCCCGCTTTACTCTTGAATCCACGCAGAAGATCTGATTTCTTTTTATTCAGCAGCTTTCCAGCCTGGACTGCACTGATTTCCTTGCCGCAAACAGTTTTCCAGATTACAAAACCACAGCCGTCCTTCCCTGATTCACAGGAAAAGGACTTGGGATATTCCCGGACAGCCTTACCGCACTTTGGGCAGACACCAATTTCCGCCCGTTCTGTCTGGAAGGGATTACCCTCCGAAACGCTGCTGCCGTATTCCGCCAGAAGCTGCCGAATCTGCTCCTTAATGCCATCAATAAAAGCATCGGCAGACATTTCAGACTTGCCCTGTTCAATATGCTGAAGAACCGTATCCCACTGTGCCGTGGTCTTTGCTGATTTCAGATGCTCCGGCACCAGGGCTATCAGCTGGATACCCTTCTGTGTGGGCATCAACTTCTTTTTCTGCCGCTCAACGTACTGCCGATCCACCAGATTTTCAATAATCCCGGCACGGGTAGCCGGTGTGCCGATACCCTTTTTCTCTACGTCATCATCCTCGTAGTCATCATTCCCTGCACGTTCCATCGCTGCCAGCAGCGTATCATCCGTGTATGGCTTTGGGGGATGTGTAGAGCGCTGCACCACGGATGCAGCAACCTGTTCGATCACTTGTCCTTGTTCCAGGGACGGCAATGCCTTGCAGGACTCCTCCTCCGATTCTGATGCTTCTTGCTGCTTCAGCTTACTGCGCAGCAGCTGGTCAATGCCCTTCCAGCCATCCTGCTGTACGGTCTTGCCTGTAGCCGTAAAGACTGCATCGGCGCACTGCAAGGACACCCGGACAGATTCATACATGTGCGGTGCAGATACAGCACATAGCACCCGGATTGCAACCAGATACAAAAGATTCCTCTCCCCTTCACTGACTGCATTCAGATCTGCGGATGCAATTTTCTCTGTAGGCAGCAGGGCTGTATGGTCACTGACCTTGCTGTTGTTGATACACCGCCGGATATCCGGATTTTCTACTGTCTGCCCGGCAGCAATGGAAATATGCTGTGGAATCAGGGAAACAAGGCTCAGAGCGGTCTGCTCCATATCATCCGTGATGTATTCACTGTCCGTTCTCGGATAGCTAAGCAGTCCTGCTTCATACAGGGACTGCGCATAGTCCAGGGTCTGCTTGGCAGTATATCCGAACTGCCGGTTGGCATCCCGCTGCAAGGAGGTCAGATTATACAGCCTGGGCGGCTTCACTGTGTTCTGTTTCTTCTCCACCTGCGTGACGGCAGCACTCTGACCGTCACAGGCATCTCGCAGCTGCTCTGCCAAAGGCTGCTCATCGAAGCGGCTGCTTTCCGCACAGAATGTGCCGCAATCGAGAGAAACAACGTAATACGGCTGCTTGACAAAATTCTTGATATCTGCATCCCGCTGCACGATCATGGCGAGAGTCGGGGTCTGCACCCGCCCGATGGTCAGTCCACGCCGATATTTGATGGAGAATAACCGGGAAGCGTTCATACCCACCAGCCAGTCTGCCTTTGACCGGGATACCCCAGCTGCATACAGATTGTCATAGTCTGCATCCGGCTTTAACTCCTGGAACCCTTTTCGGATTGCAGATTCCTCCAGGGATGAAGTCCAAAGCCGTTTCACAGGCTTTTTGCTGCCGGTCATGTTGTAAACATAACGGAAGATGCATTCGCCCTCCCGCCCGGCATCCGTTGCGCAGATGATCTCTGACACACGTTCATCCAGCATGAGCTGCTTTACGATCTTGTACTGATCCGCCGTTGTTTTACTGACTTGAAATTTCCATTGTCCCGGAAAGATCGGCAGATCTTCCATCTTCCAGGGCTGCTGTGCATATTTCGGATCATAAGCCGTAGGAAGTGCAAGCTCCACCAAGTGACCGACACACCAGGTCACGATGTAGCCGGATCCCTCCAGGCATCCGTCCTTTTTCTCCTTTGCACCCAGCACAGCTGCTATGGTGCGCCCAACCGAGGGCTTTTCAGCTACAACTAACTTCATCCATTCAAACTTCCTTCCCCAGCTTGCCGCCGGTCAATTACTGATCGTCCTCGTTGATTTCCTCATCATCCTCATAGAAATCATCATCGTCATCAATCTTCTTTTTCTTTCCACGCATCTTAAAATATGCATAGACACCAAATCCTACAAACAGCACACCCAGGCAGGCGAAGATAATTTTATTTTCCTTTGAGAAAATCTCGTCCGCAACAGACGGCTTCTTGGGGGTATCATCTACCTTGACATCCGCCGGTACGCTGTCTGTCTGCGTGGTTTTGGAATCAGATATGTTCGTGTCCTCACGCTCCGTAGAAGTGTAATTCTTCATCGCTTCAGAATCACCGCTGTTCATGAGCGCATACAAGTCGTAATCATCGACTTTGTTTAAGAAGTAAACATTCTGTCCATCATTCTTGGTGTAATCGATCACCACATAGAACACATTGCCGCTCTTGGTGGTAACTGCAATGAATTGCAGCTGGGCGGAGGAATAGATCACATCCCGGCTCTCCACCAGCGTGGCATTGCCGTCCGTGTCGTAGTACGGATCACCGAAATAGTCATACTTGGTAACAGTTGTAGCAGCAGCAGGAGAGTCCTCCTCCGGGGCTTCTGTAGTCACCACAGTTCTTTCCTCATCATCATTCTCCGGTGCTGCATAGGCGAATGTAGGCATTGCTGCCATTGCTGTCAGGGCAGCCAGGATGCAGAAGCATGTTTTAAATCTTTTCATGTGTAGGCTCCTCCTTGTTATCTGTACTTGTCTGTGCAGCCCCATCGGCAGCATGTGCTGCTGCAAGGGCTTCCTTCTGTGCCTTTACGGCAGCTAATTCCTTCACGATCTCCTGGCGGGATAGCCCGCTCTTTTTGACCGCATCCAGGATAGCATTCAATTCCAGCTTTTCGATCTCGGCTTGCAGCTCCGTTTTCTTCTGCTGCTCCTTGACAATGTTTTCTTCAATAGCCTGGATCTTTGCCTTCAGCCTTTCGATTTTTTCATCAACGGATTTACCCATTTCAAAAACACCTTTCTTGATTTATTTGATATGCAGCCTCGCTGCATATTGACGAGCCAAAATTTTCATGATATAATGATTATATCAGAAAATCAAACTCAAACATGGAGGGACATACATGAATTGGATTAAACGAATGCTTTGTGCTGCTTCCGCAGCAGTTATGCTTTTAACAGCACAATTTACGGCTTTTGCAGCCGCCCCCACCTACACCAAGGAGGAGGCATGGGGAGCAATACAGGAGGTTGATCCAAAAGTAGCAACCCGGAAGTATGATATAGACTGTGTGGACATCAATGATCTAACAACACAAGATAAGAAGTTACTATTTGACATCTATTGGGACGGTTGTGCCGAAACAGACGATTTTCCACGGGATACAACTTACTTGCTGGAAGACTATTTCATGGTACTAAACGATTCTTTTTATGGTGAAAAAACCACAAACGAACGACTTCAAGATATGTACCAATACGCTGCACAAGAAGGATACGATCCAACAGAAGCAAAAGCCTCTCATCCTGATCTCCCAGCGCAGACCACAACAGCTTCTAGGGATTCCTTGAAGCCTGGCAATCAGGAAGATAAGCAACCAGCCAAAACCACAGCCAGTGTAGCAACTGACCAGAAAACCGAAGCCACGGAAACATCCGTTACACAAAATGATACTGCGGATCAAGAAACTGAAGGGATTCCCAATTGGATCATCATTGTGGTTGGCATTGTGATCCTTGGCGTGGCAGCCTTTGTGGTCTACAAGAAACAGAATTCTTAAATCCCAGCTTACAAGCTGCTGTCCATCCGGACGGCAGCTTTTTTAGTGGTTGTCCAACCCGATTAGTAGTCTGGGATCAACGGTTGCCCAATACTTTTTAAACTCACCATACTGCATTTCAATGCTTATATGCAGATAATCACAGCCTGTAGACTGGTTTGGCATGGTATAACACTGTCGATTGCTGGTGGTGTAGCCGATCAGATCACCAGCCTTCAATTCCGTTCCCGTTTCAACATCTGATCGTAAGTTGGAATACGTTACTTTGAATTTACGTTTTTCATCATACCATACATCGACTTTATCGACTGTCTCCAATACAAAAAATCCACCCACATTCGCAGTAACCTTCCCATCAAACATTGCATACACTGTGCTGCCGCTGTTCCGGACAATATCTACGCCGTTATGCATGGTCAGCTCACAATGCTTCTTGTTCCAACCCTGCATATCCCAACCGTAGCCATTGACGAAGTAATTGTATTCCTCCAGCTTTACAAGCCCTTGCGTAACCGGTGTAGCCAGTGTCTGATGGTTCCCGTACACAATGCCACTGTCATCCCCATCGCCAACCAGCAGCAAATAGTACTCGTACAGCGTGCCGCTGTCATCCTTCTCATTGAGCATTGCCTTTATGGCGTTATCGAAGGACATTTTCTGCTTCATGGTGTACGTCAGCCGACATTCCTTCACCCAATCATATTTCTTGTACCAGGAACAGTACCCAAAGCCTGAATAGGAATCCCACGCTTCTGCTTTCTCCAGGATGCTGCTATAGAATCCATTCCGGTTCCAGTTCAGCTTGTTTGGAGTTGGGATAAATTGCGTGTAAGCATGAATCAGGCTGTTGTAAAATGATGAAATCGTAGTGCCAGTGTCCGGATCCGCAGCAGAGCTGAACGAATACAGCCATAGAACCGCATCCCTGGGGGACACTGCTGCCGGAAGATCTTCATCGGAATAGATCGTGGTGCGGGGGAACCAGAACCTATCATCCCCACAGTCCACATAGATCCCATAGTCTCCGCCATAGTTGCCGTATCGGTTCTTCCAGTAAAAGCCGGATCTGTAGTCACCGGTTGCATCCGTCACAGTCCCGGTCTGATCGAGAAAGTACCATCCGGTTTCGGATTTTCCGTCATTGGCATTCAAAACCTCCAGGCTTTCCAGATCGTAATAAACACGGTATTTGCCGTCTACAACCAATGCATATTCACCAAGCCCGGACGGTTCAAAATCAAACTCAAATACGCCCCATTCTTCTGTATCGGTTTCACGGATGCAGGGATATGCACGAGTAAATGTGTCTTTGTTTTGCCGAAAATCGTAGTGATCTCTCCTGCGCCAATGGCTGCCGTTTTCATATTCATACTCAAAAGCGTATTCCTTCTCAAACAGCTGCTTGATTACCTTTTCGGTCTTACCGCCGTATTCCCAGTAAGGGATCGTCTGTTCGTCCTCGTCATACTCGTAGTAGTAAGCGCAAAGGAAAGAGTAAAACTTCCAGTAATCGAAGTCATAGGCGGAATCCACAAATTTGAAGGTATCTGGATCTTCCTTGTAGCTTCTCAGTGTGCTGCTGGATACGTCAAAGTATTTCAGTCCGTCCTTCCAGTTGGATGTACCGCACTTGATAACTGCCTCATTTGCTTTGTACGCCAGCTCTGTGTAGTACTCCACAGCTTCCGACAGATCAGAGTCCAGGGCAGAATATGTACCCATCACGAAGGATGATCTTCCGCCTACGCTGTCCACAAAAAGCAACGGAAGAACGAATACATACAAGAGGCAGCCAAGCAGGATGAACGGAGCAGCCGCTATCAAAACCTTTCCGGCAAGCCCCTTGATTGCACCGGCACCGGAACGAAGTCCGCTGGCGATCCAGCCGCCAAACGTCTTGTGACCGCCTGGATATCGCCGTCTTTTCTGCCTGTTTGCAGGGGTGTTGCGCTTGCGCTTTTTCTTGTGATGCAGCTTGGATTCCCTGGTATGCAGCTGCACCTTACGCTGACCGGTTTTCTTTTTCAGCTTTTTAGCACGCTGCTGCTGCTTTTGTAATTCAGATTTTTTCGGAGCAACTGCCTTTTGTATGGAATGCAGCTTTTGTGCGCCTTGGATAAATTCATTATCCGCCGCATCCTTCATTGCCTCATTCCGCAGCTGCTGCTTGACGGAATGGAGGATCAGACCACCGGTATCCCCTTTCGGCTTGGTTAGTTTTTTCAGCCGTTTACGCTGCTTCAGCAGATTCTTTTCAGAGCGAACGGATTTCTTGGTGGTTTTCTTGAATTTTTTGTAGCTTTTCTTTTCAGCCTTCAGGAATTTCTTCTGCGCACGAACCATGCGTTTTGGTGCTCTGGTTTCCAGGCGTTTTAGCGTAGCACGCTGTTTCTGAACAAATTCCTTGTGCAAATGCGCTTCATTCTTCAGCATGCTCTTGGAATTGGCAGAAACCTTTTTGTAATACAGCTTCTGATACCTGTATTCTGCCTTGGTTCCCGGCGTTCGCTGAAAACGAAGTTTCCGAAAATTGAACTTGCGCTCACCATAATAGGCTTTGCGCTGCTGCATATGTCGTTTCGTTCGCCGCTGAAACTCCATTACGGCGGAACCGGCAGTAACAGCTGCCTGTCCAGCATCACCGCTGCCGGACAGCTGCTGCTTGGTATACTCCTTTCCGGAATATAAGGCATTCGTGACTGCTCTGGAAGTGAGTGCACGATCCACCTTGCGGATGATCTTAGCACTCCGCACGGTAGTTTCTCCCGCAAACTGTGCAGTTTTCAATGTTGCCTTACCGGTGATAACAACTGCTTTTTTTGTCAGGCGGGCAGCACTTTTCAGTTTACCCATGGAAACTCACCTCCCTTATGAAAGCTCAACTTCCTCCGGCTTTGTGTTCATCAATCGATACAATTCCGTATTTCTGGGGAACTCGTCCTCAAAAGGAATAACCTTTCCGCTACACAGAATCAATCCATGCCCTTCATGCGCATCGGTGAGGTATTTCACCTGATCCTCCGACAAATTCTTGGCTTCTGCAAGAATTTCAAGATCTCCGGCAGACTGGTTAAGCAGATACACGAAGTCCGAGTTGTCAAAAATGTTCTCGATTTCCGAAGATGACAACAGATCCTTGATGTTTTGCGTAATACCGGTTGGAATACCGCCCCACTTTCGGAAGCGTTTCCACATTTCCACCGAGTATTTTGCCGTCTGCTTTTCTCCAAGCAGCAGGTGGAACTCGTCAATGTAATACCATGTTTTCACACCCGCCTCTCGGTTGGCTGCAACCCTTCCCCATACAAGATCCTGCAACACCAACATTGCAATGGGGCGCAGCTGGGCACTCAAATCTCGGATGTCGAAGCACACCAAACGATTTTTCAAATCTACATTGGTTCGGTGGTTGAAAAAACTCTGAGAACCTGTTACATACATTTCCAATGCATCGGCAACTTCTTTCCCGGATTCTCCTCCGTTATCGATCAGCCACTTTTGAAGATCCTCCAATATTGGCATATTTTCCGGAACCGGATTTTCACGGAACTTTTGGTAAATCAGTTTAACCGCCCTATCCACAATGGAACGTTGATCCGGTGCCAGGGTTCCCATAATCAGCTCACACAAGGACAGCACGAAGCTGGACTTAGTAGCAATCGGATCTTCCTCGTCCGGAACGTCAAAAGAAATATCCATTGGGTTTATAAAATGCATTCCAGCCGAAGCAATCTTAATGACTTGACCGTGCAGCCGATGCACCACCGGAAAATACTCGCCCTCCGGATCACAGATGTAAATGAAATCCTTGGGGCGCTTGAAATAGACACCTATCAATTCCTCCTTAACAGAGAAGGACTTACCGGAACCGGGCGTGCCAAGGAACAGTGCGTTTGGATTCTTCAGCAGCCATCGTGCAGCAAAAGCCTGGCGCTTGGAAAGGGCGTTGCAGCCATAGTAAATTGCGGTATCGTCTCGATCCAAATCGAACAGTTCTGCCGTAGTAAACGGCATGAACACAGCCAGAGCAGAAGTTGTCAGCTCTCGGCTCTGCGGCACAGAGTTTTCTCCTAGGATCAACGAGGAGGTGAACCCTTGCTCCTGCAAATACTCCAGCGGAAAGAGTCTGCAACTGTTTTTTTGTGCGATACGCAGCAGCTTTCCGGTCTGAGACCTCAATTCCTTCTGGCTTTGCGCATAGTGCCGAACAAGCAGCGTGACTGTAAACAAGTGCTCATTCTTGGAGTTCAGATCTTTCAGCATGCGCTCAAGATCCTCCAGGTAGAGCTTAATATTCGGAGGCAGGATATCCATATCGTAACCACCGGCGGATGCTTTCTTCTGCTCATCCACCTTCATCCGCTCCACGTCCGACAACTTGTTTCTGGCATACTTCAAAGCCTCAATCTGGTCGAAGGGCTTAACATGAATGCTGATTGAGACATTCATATCATTGGTAAAGAAACTTTGCAGAAACCGATCAGACAGTTCCCCGGCAAGAATTTGAAAGGAGTCTACCGCTCCCCAAGCATTGCCGGTACGAAAAACAGATTTTTTAAAAGCCAGGCTTGGCGGACAGATAAAGTCTTTTGTTGACAAGCCAGAATGTCGCTTCACATCCCAGTCGAATTGCAGAGAGTCCTGGGACAATGGATTCATACTGCGATACAGTGCAGCCAGACGATCCTTGCCATCCAACACACGCCCTCGGCTTTTACCGGTGCTTTTACTGAGGCTTTTATCGAACAGAGGCAATTCCAATATCTCCGAAGAAATGTTGCGGATCTTATTCCTGGCTGCCCGCAATGTATCCGCTTCAACCGTAAACGTCAGGTAATTCTTGCGTTTTTTCCCTTTGGTTCCATGCAGCAGCTTGTCCACAAGCATGTCGCTGTATTCCTGCCGTGGATGATCCAGATCATCCCCTACCGCAGGAACCTTCATGCGCTGCATTAACGGCGTCAAGTTGGTTTGCTGATTCTCAAATGTCAGCTGAAACTTGATTGCATCGTCAAAGTAGTTGATTAAATCAGAGTAGTTAGAAAAGAGAATGTTCCTATTTTCCTCCGTAGCCATCTCGTAGTCTGTATCGTAAAATTCTATGGTACAGGAGTATTTCCGATCAGACAGCTGACAAATTCCATCCGGATATATGTCAATGTACGGCAGCGTGCGTTGAACAGAGGGCTTGCGCTTTGCCGTCAGATGCTTCACACGCTGTTCCAGCTGTTTGCGTTCTTGTTTGGAAAGAGGAACCGCCTGTGTTGCAATAGATATCGGTTTACTTCCTGCCTTTTTTTCTTTCAACGATCATCACTCCTTTCAGCATTTTGTTGCAACGATCAATTTCCATCTGCCGATCAATCTGCTCAAAAATGTTTTCGGACTCGTAAGCCCGAATCTCCGGCTTACACCAAAACTTCAGCATGTACTTAAATCGCTCATCGAAGTACATTCCGTTCTTCTGGTAAATGCCACAAAGTACAGCCGGAGTTGCAGCCACCCCCAATCCCAGAACGGCAACTGTTAATCCTACTACCCCTTTTAGCAGGAAAAAGACCGGTATGCCGCACAAACCGCCAATGCCGAAGCATATCGCCTGGCGCTTGGTTAAGCCCAAGATGAATTTCTGCCTGATTAGCTGCAAGTCTTTCGGAATCTGCACAAATTGTTCCATAAGCATCTCCCTTTCTATATTTTTCGCCTTATCCTTATTCCCATACTTAACTTTTCGCCCAGTGGGCGAGAAGTTCCGCAAGACCAGTTGAGCAACTGTCTGCCCGGTGCTGCATCCGACTCCCGGTTCACCATGCCAGGACTTGCAGCATCCATTTCTTGTATTAACTTTTCGCCCAGTGGGCGAGAAGTTCCGCAAGACCAGTTGAGCAACTGTCTGCCCGGTGCTGCATCCGACTCCCGGTTCACCATGCCAGGACTTGCAGCATCCATTTCCTGTATTAACTTTTCGCCCAGTGGGCGAGAAGTTCTGCAAGACCAGCTGAACAACCATCTGCCCGGTGCTGCATCCGACTCCCGGTTCACCATGCCAGGACTTGCAGCATCCATTTCCTGTATTAACTTTTCGCCCAGTGGGCGAGAAGTTAATGGGCGTTGAAAACGGACTTGGAAATGCCGCCGGTTTTCAGTACAGTAAAGCATAATGCAAGCGAGTAACCCATCAAGATCACCATTTGCATCATGACATCTCCGCCTTCCGCAAGTTTATTCGTAACATTTGAGAACAACGTCTGGAAAATGGACAAGGCTATGACGATAAACAAGCCCTGAAAGCCCAATGCACACACTGATCTGATCCAGTTCTTCCCGATTTGCCCCCACTCATTGTGCATCATGGTAGCAATGGGGACCGGTGCAACTGCCAGATACATGAATATCTCGATCATGCGGCTTGCAAGCACGATAATCATGATAACCAATAACGCAACCACCACAAGATTCATGAACCCAGCCATACACAGTATGGCAAATAACTGTCCGATACCAAGCCCTTCACCGTCTACGGTGATTGCTTCCGCATCCGTTATAAATTCACTGCCGCCAAATATGGCGGTAATAGCCTGACTGGTAGCATATGTTCCGAATGACAAAAAACCGGATGTAATGTAAAATATATTCGATATTAGAATCACTCCGCAAAGACATTTGAAGATCCATTTGAAGATAATACTTGTATCAAAATCACGAAAGTTGTTACCGCTGATGCATTGCTGTATGAGGTCATTTATCAGAATAATGACCATAATCATGCCAGCAATCGGAACAACGGCATTGTTGCACAAGGTTTCCATGGTTGACCAAACTGTATGTGTTCCGCTGCCATCCAGAGTTCCGTCAAATTCTGCGGGATGTGTACTCAAAAAAGTTGAAAACAGCCCGCCGCTTCCGGTATTGTTATTCATGCCGGTGCTTAACAAGTCCTGAGATGTTTGCAGGCTGCTTTCAATAATTTCGACCAGCCCGTCATGGATAGATTGTGAAATGGAGTCCATCCATTCAGAAACGACACTTTTCAGTCCCATAGATCTTCCTCCTTTTCAAAAAGATAGATATGCAGCAGCTAGTGCCGCTGCATATCACAATGGAACATACCAATCAGGACGTTGCTGAAGTCATCATGTTCTTGAGAACAGGGATCATGACCACGCCGATCATAATGATTGCAATGCCAGCCATGAGCTGCTTGATGCCAGAAGACTTTCCTGCACCATTGCCATCACTATAAGCTTCCAGCAAGCCAATCAAGCCCCACAATGCAAGACCGCCTCCGATCAAGCTCAACAGAGCTGTCAGAACTGTACATGCCTTAGCAATGAAGTCGGATGTATCAACGGTTCCGGCAGCAAATGCGGTCATGCTCATGAGTACCCCAGCGCACAGTCCGCTGGTGATGCAGGTGATGATTTTCTTTGCCCGAAGGCTCCGCTTCAGGGTGAGTTCTTTGCTGTTGTTCATTTGTTATTCCTCCAAAAATTATTTGTCCGTTTCTTCATTTGTGACATACTGATCGGCAACGGTTTTGTCTTTCAGCGTTGCCTTACTGCTCCCGATCCCACGCACGTATTTTTCAATATTGAACACGTTTTTGGGATTTTCATCGGACAGCAGAGGATAGTTTGTGTGCTTCGTGATATCGTACTTATTTGAGAAAAACGGACGGAATCCTCGAATACGTAGGATACACTTGCTGCCATCCATCGTGGCTATCTCATCACTGGTCATCAACTCCCTTCCGGTCTTTTGATAGCTGAGTCCAGAGGACTCTGACTGACCTTTTGTAACAGATGTATTGTACAGGTCAATTGTCTCTTTTCCGAGTGCCTCGGAAAGCCCCTTGACCGTTGTTGTCTCATCGCCGCCCAGGAACAATTTTGAGTCACAGTTTGCTGATATTGTAGCGGCATTGTCCTTGTAAATTGCTTTCAACTGGGACTCAGCTTGCAGGATTATCATCGCAGAAATTCCACGGCTTCGGATGGTAGAGATCAGCTGCTCAAAGCCTGGAATCTGACCGATGTTTGCGAACTCATCCAGGATACATCGGACGTGATATTTCAACCGTCCTCCGGGGTTGTTATCCGCCTTTGTACACAGCAAATTGAACATCTGCGTATACATGATTGCGACAAGAAAATTGCATGTAGAATCCGTGTCCGGAACAATCACAAACAGTGCGGAACGTTCGTCTCCAAGCTTGTCCAAGCCCAGCTCATCATAGGAGGTGATTTCAAGAATTTCATCGATTGCAAGCGCAGACAAGCGTGCTGAACAGGAAATCAAAATGGACTTTGCTGTCTTACCGGCAGCCAGCTTGTACTGCTTGTACTGCCTCAACGCAAAATTCCCAATTCTACGTTGAAAATCAGTCGGTTCGTAGCCTTTCATGTCAGACAAAATGTCATACAAAAAAGCATCCGCACCACTTTCCGGTTTCTCATTTTCGTCAATAAAATCGTTATTCAACCACCGTTCGACAGCTTCAAACTGCACGTCAATTTCGTTTCGGAAAGTCTCATCATCCTCCCGTACTTCACTGATACTCAGCATGTCAATCAGGGTTTCAAAATTTCTTTCTGACGGAGGGGACAAGCAGAAGATCATAGCTATGTAAGCGGTGAACAAAAGGCGTTCCGCTTTCACCCAAAAGTCCTCTTTGCATTGTTCTCCGGAACCGCTTGTATTTTTGATAAACACCTCGATAAATTTGAGAATATCTTTCTCACAATTTCTCTCGGAAATGTAGGCAAATGGATTGTAATGCATGGACTTTTCGAAGTGCACTGTGTTGAACACTTTGATCTTGTACGGCTCATACACAACCTTGCCGTTACGGATAATTTTCTTCCCACGCTGGAGCATCTTGCCGCACTCAACAAGCACGGTTCCTTTCGGATCCGTAACCACATAAGACGAATGCATTTGCATCAAATTTGGTTTCACGACAAATCGAGTTTTACCGGAACCGGAACCACCGATGACCTCCACGTTTTTGTTCCTGGCAAACTTCACATCCTGAACCTGACCCATGGTCAGATACTCAGTCTGGGTCAGGATCACGTTATTACTGAAATCGTTGTGATCTTTCAAAACATCCGCTTCTTCCGGCTTACCCCATCTGGCATTTCCGTACTCAACTCCGGGGCGAAGCTTCTTTGCGTTTTTGCGCTTGAGGTACAACAAAAGCGCAAACAATGCAGCAGTCAATGCGCCCCAGAAAAGATCGATTGGATGAAAACTTGGAATAGGTACCAGCAGAGAATCCAGCATCTTTTCTACGAACACCGGTATTCGTTCTGCAATGTCCTTTCCTGGACTGATCCGCCAGGCAAAAGACAGACGATTACCCGCCCAGGCAACCAGCAGCAGCGGAAAACTTTTCAGCAATCGAATCTTGAGTTTTTTTTTCCGATAATCCGTCACCGCTGTATTTCACCTCGGTTCTTTTCGCGCAATTGCTTTTGCTCCTTGGCGTATTCCCGCTTCATGTCGGCAGCAATTTGCTGCTGCTTTTCACGTGGCAGCTCATACTGCTTTTTTTTCAATTTGTCTGACATAACACCCGCATATTCTGCGAATGCTTTTTGAAAATTTTCCGCCCGTCCTGTCTGAAAAAAAACGTGATAAACGGGAGGATCTGCGGCACTGTCACGGCGCAATGCATACTGCACATGGTGCTTATCCGCAATGCGCTTGAAGTCCTTGATGTTGCTGTCTGTGATCTCGATGTTATCCAGCTTGCTTCCGCTTTCCGAAGCGATGGAGCCAACCCGAACCTTGCCAGCATGTGTGGCTTTTCCCTCCAGGTATGTTCGCATTGCTTTTTGCAGCAGCTCCGGTGTTAGCCTGGCTGCACGGATAACCAGGTCAAGTGTTTTTTGTGAGATCTTCCGGGAGACAGCCTCCATTTCACCAGCCATTATGGCATGTAAATCAGGGAACGATGTTCCGCTATGCCAGCCAGCAATGCGCCTTGAGCTTGCTGCATTTCTTCTTCCGAGCTGTACACGCCAAGCTCCACGGTTGAAGCATCCGGATCCGGATCCGGATCCTTCTCACTTTGCCCCAAAAATCCAAACTGGGCAGTGAGGGCATACACGGTTTTCCCCTCAAGCTCCCCGATCATGGGGGTTACGGAACGGATCCAGATGCTGTTGACCAGATCCCCGTCCTGGGTAAAGATCATCATTTCGCATTCCTCCTTGTTTTGTTAATATTTCAAACCGCTCAGAATGCTGCTTGCAGCGTTTCCAGGGCGTTTTGATCGAGAATGTAAATCTATACTGCCTACCAGTGCAGCGTGGCTCTCCGGGCTTTCCAGAAGCTCTGAGAGGGGTTCTGTCTCTGACAGACTGCTGCATGTCCAGAATTGTCCTCAAAATCGCAAATCGATTCTAAGGGGTCTAGCAGGCTCTGTACGGCGTTTTGTTTTTGGTAGGGTAGTTTTAAGGGTGAACCATCAAAAACGCCTTAGAGGGCTTGCCAGTGCTGTCTATGAGCGTTTAATCGCTCATAGTTGATCTAAATCGACAGCAGTGGTTGATTTCGGCTCTTTTGTCGCAGTATTTTATCCTGATTTTGAGGAAATATTTTTATCCCCTCACTAATTAACCGAAAAAACAACCATTTTGCAACGTCTTTTCAAGAAAATTTCTTGAAATTCAGCATATTGCACAATTACACGCCTTTGGTCAAAGGCGTGTAATTGTGAAAAGTAAACAATGCCGGGTGGGAATATTCTTGGAATTATCGGTTTTTCATTGCATTTCTCAAATACGGAGATTGCATTGTGCAGCTCCATCGCCCTGAAGGTCATAGAGAAATCCACTAAAGGTCATAGAGAAATCCACGGTTGTGAGAACATCGCATTGCGCAATTCACTACATTGCATTGCACAATTCTCTTGACGGTTTGTTTCGACCTATCGATCCGTCTTGTCCTGTGATTGATAGAGTGATATCATGTGATTTCATGTGATATCATGTGATTTCGACGTCTGTAAACGACGTAATTTCGGACTTTTTTAAACGTAAAGGTCATAGAGAAATCCACTAAAGGTCATAGAGAAATCCACTAAAGGTCATA
>ERZ1026848.335-NODE-335-length-26901-cov-32.080459_pt1 | contig 26901 bp, 37 predicted proteins | sample MGYA00380154_ERZ1026848 | MGnify/ENA primary metagenome ERZ1026848 (study PRJEB33269, sample SAMEA4719790) | human gut metagenome | biome: human-associated habitat; feature: organic feature; material: feces | place: Cameroon | collected 2013-10 ...
TTTTTATATTATATCTTTTTTTTAATGCTATATATTAAAAAGCACTTCATCGCTTCGGCGTGTTCGCCGTTGCGACTTACAAAAGCCCAAGCCCGCGCCGCTTTTGCGTTGCGTTAGCCGTTGCCGAACGTGTAAAGGCTTTTCGGCTTGCGCTTGCTTGCGTGTTGCGTTTTGGTGTAAATGTGTTATAATAACTATAAATTATTATAACGCTTTTAGCCGTTGCAAGCCGTCCGCGCCCTTGCCGGGCGGGGGTAGGTTGCCGACTTCAAAGCCCGAAAAGAAGCCGCACACTTCGTATAGCGGCATTTTCCCATAGCCTGTTCACAAAATGGTAGAGAACCTGAAAATGTTTAGTAAAAATGTAAAATAAAAGAGAGTGTAAGTATAATGGGATTGAAAGTGTTAAAATCGATAAAATTCTTAAAGAGCGGTTAGGGTAAAGGCAGGTAAGTTTTAGACGGGTTTAAGGTCGGTGAGAGATATTAGGCAGGGGCAAGGTTAAGGGGGTTGAGTAAAGAGTGTTAATTACCTTATATAATATGACGATATTTTGACACGGTAAGTTATTGCTTTTAATAGATAGGTGTGATAAAATGCGAGGTGTAAAGACAAGGGCTGAATAAACTTGTGCCTGAGGGAGATGGTTTATGAGGTTCTGCGGTTTCGCTGTTTTGTGCATTTTCATTTCGCTGTTTCGTACATTTTCAAGGGAAACTGCCATAGTTGCCTTCCCGGCTGTCTTTACAAAAATGCGAGCGTTACTTCAATAGAGAGGGCGTAAGTGCGACGGCACTAAAACGATAGTAGGTGCGAGACCTGCCGCTTGCCGAATTAAGTTTTGGGTGTATGAGACTAAAACCCATCTAAAAGGCGTAGTTAGTTGCCGTGGCGATTTTGTGGTCGGCGTTTAGGCGAGTAATTGTGCCTGACAAAAAGAAAGGCAGAACGCGCGTATAATACCTTTCTTTTTACATAGCAGAGTAGGGCAGCGGTAGCCCGTCAGGGTCATAGCCTGAAAGTCGAAGGTTCGAGTCCTTCCTCTGCAACCAATGTCGCTTGCGCCGGTATCAATCGTTTGTCATATTGTTTATATCGGCGCGGCGGCTAAATTTTTTGAATATAGGGGCATAGCCAAGCGGTAAGGCAGCGGACTTTGATTCCGTGATTTCGGAAGTTCAAATCTTTCTGCCCCTGCCAAGCGGGGTAAGTAATGACCGATAAAAAACTTAAAGAGTATATCTCGAAGATAAATACCGAGTGTTGCGGGCATATCTTCGATAAGAATAAATACCATATAGGGTATAAGCGATTTAAGTGTTGTAAGGTTGCGGTGTGCCTTGACTGCGAGAAAGAGCAGTACATAGGCAGTAAGATATGGAAACCGCTATATAAGTTTTTTACTCCGAGATTAAATATCGAGGCGACCGTTACTCATTACGGGAAAAACGTCTTTACGATCAAATAATTATTATTGCCAATCCGATAACTTCTTTAACTCTGTTAAGTTGTTATTCGTAACCCCCATAAAATAACTAACAAAAGGCTTGCTTAATCGGCGAGCCTTTTGTTATGCCTGAAATTAACCCAAAATAGACCTAAAAATTAAAATACACTATATATAGTGGTAAAATCTATCAAAAATATGCAATATATAGGTATCGTTCATCTCTCCTCACCTCCACCAACAGTAAAAAACCGCCTAATTAAGGCGGTTTTTGTTATATTTTATGTGTTTTATTTTATTTTTTCTCTATATTGTTACTTGTTGATTTGAGTTGTTCCTTGTTTTGAACCCAAAAAATGAACCCAAAAAATCATTCTATACGGGCTATAATATTGCGTTTGTCTTCTTCGTATAAATGACCGTAAGTTTTGAGAACCTGCTCGACGGTATCGCCTATGAGATCAGCGACGACGTAAACGCTTGCGCCGAGGTGAATACACATAGAGACGAACGAATGGCGTAGGTCGTGCATCCTTATTCGTTTAACGCCTGCTTTTGCTATATAGCGGTCGAAAGCGTGAGAGAGCGTATTTTCGTGTAGAGGGCGGTCGCCGCCGAAATAAAACGGCTTCTGCGGGGTGTAGTTTGCGAGGACTTTTTTAAGAGGGTCGCAAATAATTGTTTTAGCGCGGCGTTCGTTTTTCGTTGTGGTGATTTTATAGAGAGAATCGTCGAGTGTTTTGCGTGTGTAGGTTTTATCAAAGATTATGTAGTCGTGAAACACGTCGGTATCTTGCAGTGCTATAACTTCGCCTTTTCTTCTTCCTGTAAAATAGAGGGTATTAAAAAGGGCATAGTGGACAGGGTTGTCTACCACGGCGATAAATTGAGCAAACTCTTCGCGCGTCCAGAACTGCATAGGTGTTTTTTGTATGCGCCGTTTCGGCTTTTTTACTTTGCGCAGATTGTTTGGAATTTGGTAGCGATCTTCCGCCCAAGATAAAAAAGCGGAAAATACGGTTCGGATATTTGATAAATGGCTGTAAGAATAAAATTCGCCTGTACGCGGGTTAGGGGTATTCCATAATTTATCCTGCCATTCATACAGTACCTGCGGGGACAAAGATTGTAGTTTAGTATCGCCGAAATAAGGCAAAATGACTGTATTGAGCATGTTTGCCTTGTCGTATATTGTACTTTCTTTATTTTGATTTGATATGCCCGCAATATATATAGGAATAAAGTTGGCAACGGTAAGTTCTATTTTACCGCTGTCTATGGCTTTTTTCTTTTTAATCGGAGCATTTTTAAGAAACTCGCAGTTTTTCGTTATGAAGTCTATATGCGCCTGTTTTGCAAGGGCTTTCGACTTGTAACCCGATAACTTTTTGTAGGTTTCTTCGCCGGTAGGGAGTATTACCCTGAAACGAATGTCGTAGACTTTTCCGTTTAACTTCGTCTGCCGTTCTTGTATATTCGCTTTCGTGCTGCTTATGTAGTACTTCTCGTTCATAATCATTCGTAGAAAGTTACTCGACCGTTTGTATATCCACTGCCGGTAAGAGTTAAAGTGCAGGTGAAGTATGTCCTGATTGTTGCCCCAAAACCGTTTGTAGCGTCAACGTAGGCTTCAATTTTATAATCGTTTGAGCCTAAACTCGTTACGTAACTACTTTTATAACTTGGGAATTTAGCCCCTGCGGGATTTTTTAATTTCGCAGAAACAATGTTTTGCATACATACCCAAGCATCAAGTTTTCTATCATTCGAAGAATACGACGAACTCGACGAGTCGTTCGATTTTTTGTTGATTACCACAATAACGATGACGGCAACTATAATAATTATCGCCGCCATAAAGCCTTTCTTCTTCACAATAATTTTCCCTTAAACGTAGATTTTAATATTTCTGCGACGTGATTGATATTGTAAGTTTCGGCGCGAGTTCTTATAAAGCCGATATTCAAATCGCATAAGTCGTAGACAAGTAATGCAATAAATATTGCGGCGAATGAAACAGATAATATCGTCAAAAACTTAATCCATTTATTTTTGTGTTTTATTATCCTTTCGTAAAGGTCGGTCATTTCTTCCGTTTGCGAATTCGACTTATCGTCTTGCAGAACGTCTAAAATCGGCTTTAAGGAAAGATATCCGGGGTCGCGCGTGTTTCCGTTAAATATCTTTTTTACAGTTGATAGCGGAACGCCTGATTTGTCGGCAATGTCTTGTAACGTCATATGCCGTTTATCTTTTAATTCGTTCAGGTCTTCTTTTAGCATTTCATTTACTTTCTCCCTTTATATTTTTATTCGACGGATTTTGTCGAAATTTGTCCTAAAACCACGATTGGTGCTGAAAAGTACCGATATATGGCTGTGAAAGTATCAATATTGAGTCTTGACTTTTTTCCGTAAGGTGGTACACTTGAAACAAAAAGGGCGCAAGCCTTACGGAGGAAAAGATGAACAATTTAACAAAAGAGCAAGTTATTTCAATTATCAAAGACGAATTGCAGTCAATAGATAAAATTCGAGGAAAGGTGGTTTTTCTAAATATTGAAATCAACAACAATGAGTTTAAGAATATAGATTCGTCAATGGTTGTAACTCAATCTAATTTTGATTTATCAAATGTCAATGGTCTCAATTATCAAAAAACTTTATGATAGTAATTTTTATCCAAGTTTTCAAGCCAGTCGGGTATAGGATAATTAAGTTTTTTCATTTCATCATATATGACACAAAAGAATTGACTGTAATCTTTTTTGTCAATCTTGGAAAAAATCTCCATTATTCTTATAAAATCATAGTTAGAGAGTTTATCTCCAAATTCAGAGATAAAATAAGTGAGACTCTTTCCATAGTAGTCAAGCCTTGAAATATTAGCAAGAATTTCTGCGTAGTTAGAGACTAAGAATTTGCAATCGTTGGGGATTTTATTCCAGCAATTTTCTATTCTTGACAATTCATTGTCTGGTTTGTTTGCTACGGAAGAAAAATTGCCAATCGAAAAATTTTGTCCGCTAAAAGAATTGTCTTGAAAAATATTAGATCCTGAAATATTCTCATTGTTTTTTTGAATAGAATTTTCTTTATTTTTCAATAAAAAGTCGATCGAGACTCCAAATCTATTAGAAATGTAGATTAGGTCAACAGGCTTAAAATTCCCCTTTCTCCAAGTAGATAAATTTCCACGACTGTTACAATCAGGATATATTTCTCTGTACAAGGCAAAAATTTCCAGATTATTGTTGTTGCACAATAATCTGATTTTTTCGTAGATAGGAGAAGTTTGTTCGGCAATTTTCATAGAAATACCCCCAAGAAAATTTTTTTACAATTTATGTGCAAAAAATTCGTACAAACGCTTGACAAGTGCGAAAATATCGCATATAATATAGCCAAGATATAACGAAGCGAAATAAAAAACAACCCGTTATATCGCGGTCGCCAAATAAAAAAGGCGGTCGCAAAGGCTCTCCCGTTGAAAGAGAGATGACGTTACGTTGAGTTTTTTGTGGTATTAAAATTATAGCCTAACGGAATAACTTTGTCAACGGGAAAAGCCAAATTTAGTAATTTTTCTTCGAAAAAGTAGAGAAATTACACTTATTATAACATATTTAAGGAGGTGTCGAATGTCGATAGGCGAGAAGATACGCGAAAAACGAAGAACGGCGAAGTGTAGTCAATGCGAATTAGCGAAAAAAATTGGCGTTGCACAACCGACCGTTTGCAATTACGAGCGCGATTTAAGGACTCCGAGGATGCAGACTATTAAGAAGATAGCAAAAGTTTTAGACACAAGCGTTGACTACCTTGTCAACGATAAGTAATCAAATATTTTATGGGAGATACGAATTATGCAAGATTCAATTAAACAGGACGAGAACGTAGTAAAAACCTACGCTCAAAGGGAACAGATTTTCGCAAAAGAATATTTGGACGTAAACGATTTTATGTGCCTTTTCGGTATCGGCTTGCCGTCGGCTTATAAACTTATGAGAGAGATTAAGCGTAAAACGGACAGGCTGAAAATATCTGGCAGGGTACATATACAAGACTACTTCGAGTATTTTGACATACCCGAAACGAGCCGTTACGTTCAACCGAAAGAGGTGAAGTCTGATGATTAAGAAAAAGAATTATTGGAACGAAGGCGTAAAAAACACTCTTGATTACAATCCGAGAAATCATAAAGGGCTTATGACGAAAGATTTGCGCGGGAAAATTCGTAATCAATGCGAACTCGAAATGTGCCTTGTCTGCAATAAGAAGTGCAACGGCAATATGTGCGCCGAACTCAAAGAGCGTTGCAGGCAGGCGATAGCCCTTGAAAGCAACAAAAGAGTAAAAATGCAGGCGGTGAAAGCAAATGCGTTATAAGGTGGGAAATCAGGTGCGGGTGTTGCCCATAGTAGATATGCCCGAATTTAGCGAAGCAAAAATAGGAAAACTTGCCTTTATCGACGATATGCGGAAATACTGCAATCGGATAGTAAGCATAACGAAAGTAAGAAAGGACGACGGCGTTTATCAGATAGCCGAAGACGGCGGAACGTTTATGTGGACTGACGATATGTTTGACTGTAAATTCAAACCCACCGCAAAACGCATAAAATCGCCGCAGGAACGATTTTTAGAAAGTTCCTACGCCGAGTGTAAGGCGGATATGGAAAAATGGCGAGAAAGGGCAATTAACGCCGAAAGATTGCTATCCGCGCTTGCCGCTTACGCTCCGAAAGCCGAAGAAAGGCTTAAAAAGAAAAAATTAACGAGGTAATCGATATGCAAAAAGTTTATGCAATGGGTAATTTGACGCGCGATCCCGAAACGAGCGAAACGTCAAACGGAACAGCCTACTGTCGTTTTACGATAGCGGTAAGCAGACCCGCCGATAAGAACGGAAACAAGGGCGCGGATTTCTTTAATTGTCTTGCGTGGAGAAACACAGCAACCGCCTGCGGCAGATATCTTAAAAAGGGTAGCAAACTCGCAGTGTGGGGAAAGTTCCAAAGCAACAACTACGAAGACAAAGACGGTAACAAACGTCAAAGGTGGGATTTAGTCGTAGACGAAGTAGAGTTCTTATCTTACGGCGACCAGAGCGGAAACAATAATTCCGAATACCCGCAAGAACCCGCTTATACGACAAAGGCTAAAAACGGTACGCAGGTTTCTATGTACCCGGCAGAAGAAGACGATAATTTACCGTTTTAACGGGGTGAGATAAATGGCAGACGAAAAGAGGTTTTATTGGTTAAAACTTCGCAGAGATTTTTTCAAACGACACGACGTTTCGATAATCGAAGATATGGATAACGGAAAAGATTACCTGATTTTTTATTTGAAACTTCTTTGCGAGAGTATAGACCACGACGGAAATTTACGGTTTTCAAACGAAATACCGTACACAGATAAAATGCTTGCCTCGGTAACGAAAACAAACGTAGACATAGTGCGGTCGGCGTTAAAGATTTTTACCGAACTCGATATGATTGAGGTTCGGGAAGATAAAACGATTTATATGACCGAACTACCTAAAATGCTCGGCAGCGAAGTTGCAAGCGCAGAACGGGTAAGAGCGTTCAGGGCAAGACAGAAAGAGCAACAAGCGTTACAAAGTAACAAAAATGTAACGCCTGTGAAACAACTTGTAACACAAGAGAAAGAGTTAGATAAAGAGATAGAGTTAGAAGAAGTAAGAAAGGAAGTAGATAAAGATTATATATATATCAATCATGCGCGTGAAGAGGAAACCTACGAGAGCATTATGAACGATTTCGAGGTTGAGCAAAGCGTAAGACCTATGATATGGAACTTTATAAAGCATTGCCAACTTAACGGACGAACTCTTACTAACGACAAACTTTCTAACATTCTCTTTGAAATGGACAAGCAAAGGCTTGATGCGGACGAAAAAATAAAAGCACTTCAAACGGCAATAAACGGCGGGTATTTCGATATTAAACGAATTTGATTGAAAGGGGATCACGAAAATGCTGACGGCAAAACAAATGCTGAATAAAGAATACGACGAAGCAACGCGCCAACGGCTTATAAAAGCGGCGAAATTACTTCAAACGGGAACTCCGCATAAAGGGGTGCAAAAAGAAGAAATCGCCGAAACGGTAGGGCTGTCGGGCGAGCGAGAAGCACGGGCTTACGTGTCTGCGCTTAAAAAGAAATTCCCGGTAATCTCACATAACGGTTATAAGGGATTTCGGATAGCGAGAACTTCGGCGGATGTGCCTGACAACGAGAGAACTTTTTTCGAAGTGCTTTCGAGAGTTGAGGAAATGCTTTACGGAATACTTCCAAATCTTGATTTTGAGAAGAAAAACGGCATATCTTACGCGCCGTTAGAAAAGGCTATAACCGCTTTCTTGCAAGCGTTAGACGAGCCGAAAAACGCGCAATTATTTATCGGGTAAAAGTTTTATGGGATATATCGAATGGGAAAACAGAGAAGCATGGCTTAAAGCGAGAATAAAAACGCTCGGCGCGAGCGAAGTCGCAAGCGCAATCGGAATGGGATTTAATTCGCCGATAGTTGTTTGGGAAGAGAAAACGGGCAGACGAGAACCGAAAGACCTTTCGACTAACGAGAGAGTGCAGTACGGCATACAAGCCGAAGAGCATATTAGAGCGTTGTTTGAACTCCAAAATAAGAGCAAGTATTCGGTCGAGTATCACGCTTTCAGAATTTACCACCACGCAAAGTATTCGTTCCTGACGGCAACGCTTGACGGCGAACTGATAAGGTTCGACGATAAGGCTCATGGTATATGGGAATGTAAAACGGCGTGGATAATAAGTAAAGCCGATTTGGAACGGTGGGATAACAACTCGATTCCGCAACACTACTTTATTCAGGTATGCGACCAACTCGCGGTAACGAAATTTGATTTCGTCGTTCTGACGGCGCAGTTGATATTCCCGGACGGGAAATCCGAAATTCGTCATTACACGATCGAGCGAAAAGAAGTCGAAAGCGAAATCGAATACATAACGCAAAAAGCGGTTGAGTTTTGGAAGTTTGTCAAAACGAACAAGCGACCGCCGCAGACTTTGACACTTTGAGGGATTAAAAATGCAGATAAGTATGTTTGACGGCGATAAGCCCTTCAAGGTCGATAAACCGTTAAGATTGATAACCCTTTTTTCTGGGTACGACAGTCAGGCGTTGGCTCTTAAATATCTCGGCGTGCCTTTTGAGCATTACAGAACGTGCGAATGGGCGATTCCGTCGATACAAGCGTTAAAAGACCTGCACTTCGAGAGTGATAACACCGATTATTCGGTCGGAATGAGTAAAGCCGAACTCGTAGAAGACTTATATACGGCGGGTGTAAGTGCCGATTACAACAAACCGCTTACGAAAGAGCAACTGCAAAGATACAGCAAAAGTAAGTTGCGGACGATTTACAATAATATCCGCGCTTGCAACAATCTCGTTTCGATATGCAACGCAAAAGGCGAAGACTTGGGAATTAAAGAAACGGACAAATATTGTTACTTACTTACATATAGTTTCCCTTGTCAGGACTTATCCGCCGCCGGGTTAGGCAAAGGTATGGAACGCGGGAGCGGTACTCGAAGCGGTATGCTTTGGGAAGTCGAACGACTTTTGAAAGAAACGAAAGAACTTCCGCAAGTGCTTTTAATGGAAAACGTAAAGCAGGTAATCGGGCGAAAGAACATTAAAGCGTTTGCCGAGTGGGTAGCGTTTTTAGACGAACTCGGTTATCACTCGAAGTGGCAGGTAATAAACGCGACGGACTTTTCAATTCCGCAAAACCGCGGGCGTTGCTTTATGGTAAGCGTACTCGGCAATCACTATTACGAGTTTCCGAAGGTAATCGGCAACAAGTTAAAACTAAAAGACGTACTCGAAAAGAACGTTCCCGAACGCTACTACATAAGCGAAAAAATTGTTGAGACCTATTACAAGAGAAACATTCTCAACGAGGAAAAGGGAAACGGTTTCAGGTTTGAACCTACCGAGGGGGAAAACATTGCCAACTCGGTACTTACAAGAAACGGCAGTCGCCCTTGCGATAATTACATTATTCAGCGTTCTCACGGTTTTAATAAAGGCGGTAAGAAAACCAACTGCCCGGCAATAACGACAAGCGCGTTTGAACAAAATAACGTGATTGTAGAGGTGAACCGTGAAGAATGAAATACAAGGCTGTAAGATTGTCGGACGGCTCGGCGGGAAATTCGAGCATACTCTTGACCTTACGAGACGAGTTTATGACGTTAATGCGGTTGCGCCGACTATAACGACGTGCGGGGGGGGGTAATACAGAACCTAAAATTATGGAAGACGAGCATTTGGCTGTCTGGGATGGTTTTAATCAAAAGGTCAGAAAAGATAGCGACACTATCGGAACATTAACAGGGAATTGCCATAAAGACCTGAAAAGGAACGGGCAAGGGATAATAGAAAAAAACAATGAGCGAATACGAAAACTCACGGAGCGCGAATGTGGCAGGCTTATGGGCGTTAAAGACGACGACATAGCCAAAATCGGCAAGAATTTAAGTCGGTCGGCGATGATGCACTGCTTTGGCGACAGTATCGTTACGGCTTGTTTAATGGCGATATTCGGCAAAATGTTTAACAAAGACTATGAGAACAAAATCAAAGAATTAACAAAAAATTTAATAGGAGAGGGTTAGGAATGGAAAACAATTTACTTGAAAATTATTCTTTTAAGGATATTAAAAAACTTGCAAAAGAGGGGAAAGTTTATGCGGGAATGACTAAAACAATCGTTCTCAAAAACGGCTTTACTGTTGTTATTGAGGTATTAGGCGTTGCACACGATGATTTGCCTAACGGTGAGAAAGCGAGCGTTACTTTGGGTTTTCGCGACCTTTTAGGTGCAGACAGGACTGGCGGCTGGGTTATGAATCTAAAATGTACTAACAAAGATGGGTGGGAGAAGTCGAATATACGGGATTATCTCAATAGATATTTTTTCGCCATTTTGCCCGACGAACTCGTCGCAGAGATTGTCCCGGTAGTGAAATATACCGCTACAAGCGGTGGTAAGAATATTGAATCTGTAACAGATAAAGTTTTCATTCCGAGCGAAGTCGAAGTATTCGGTACGTCGAAGTACTCAAAGAAAGGTGAAGGGGAACAGTATGCGCTGTTCAAAGATTGGAAGAACAGGGTAAAAGGCTACGCGGACGGCGAATACGGTCGTCGTTGGTGGTTGCGGTCGCCTTCCGCGGGTAATAATACGGGTTTTTGCTTAGTCAACGCCGACGGCAGTTGCAACTACTATGGTGCCTACAATTTTCACGGCGTTGCCCCCTGCTTTGCAATATAATCAACAATCTAAAAATCGTCTCGCAACAAAGAGAGACAAAGGGAGTTAAAAATGGAAGAATACAGCATTGACAAAGCGTTAGAAACGCTTGAAGAGGCTAACACGCCGCAAACGATAGAATTTAAGGTGCAAAACGATTTCGTTGAAAAATTGCCTGCGATTTTATCCAACTGCGAACAAGTAAAACAATGGGCTATCGCTCAAACCGAAGCGGACAGAAACCTCATACTTAAAACAGACGAAGACTTCGACAACGGAAGAAAGCGTTGCGCCGAAATCAACAAGGTCGTCGCGAGTATCGAAAGCCGAAGAAAGGAAGTTAAGAAAGAGTACAACAAGCCCTATGAGTTGTTTGAAAAAAAACTTAAAGAAGTAACGGCGGTACTTACCGAGGCGAAAGACAATCTCTGGTCGCAGATAACCGCCGCCGAAGAAAAGGTTAAAGCCGAAAAAGAAAGCGATTTCAAGAGATACTTCGAAAATCACGACGATTACGCAAATATCAAAGATTATCGCGGTTGGGAACAGATTTTCGATAAAACGTGGCTAAACAAAGGCAAAAAGTACGATACGGTATTTAAGGAAATCGACGGCAAAATCAAAACGATATGCGACGAACTCGCGGCGATAACCGACCTTAACAGTGAATTTGAAACTGTGCTTTTGGTAAAGTACAAAAATGGCGCGAGTCTTACCGAAATATTGTCGGCGAACCGCGAATTAAAAGCGCAGAAAGAAGAACTCGAACGCAAGAAAGCGGAACAACAGCAGGCGGCGGTTAAACAGAGTATAGAAACGCCGGTGATTGAACAGCCGCAAGCGCAACCTAAGCAAGCCGAAGTGACGGATGCAGACGAAGAACTTATCACGATTGATTTCCGCGTCGTATGCACGAAAACGAAGTTAAAGACTCTCGGCGACTATATGAAAACAAACGGAATTAAATACGGCAGAGTGCCGAAAGGAGAATAATGGGGAAAATTATAGATTTAACTAATAAAAAATTCGGCAGACTTACAGCCATAAGTTATTTAGGTTCAGTTAAATCTAAAAGAAATGCTTGGCTTTGTGAGTGTGATTGCGGAAATAAAAAAATAGTTTCAGGTAGAGCATTGAGAGAAAAAACAATAGTAAGTTGTGGTTGTTATAGAAGAGAAATCGCAACTATCAACGCGACAAAGCACGGACACTACAATACACGCATTTATCGTATTTGGTTTGATATGAAGAGACGATGCCAAAATAAAAACCGACCAAGATACGATGATTACGGAGGACGAGGAATCACGGTTTGCCCCGAATGGATAGACAAAAAATATGGGTTTAAGAACTTTTATGAATGGGCTATCAATAACGGGTATTCGGATAAATTGAGTATTGACCGTATCAATGTAAATGGAAATTATGAACCCGGTAATTGTAGGTGGAGCGATAAATACACGCAAGCACGAAATACGAGGGCAAATAAAGTTATTGAATATAAAGGCGAAAAACATTCATTGGCTGAATGGGTTGACAAATTAGGCTTAAAGTATAGCAGGGTTAAATATCGGCTTAATCGTGGTTATAGCGTAGAACAGTCATTTAACAATAAAAAAATCAAATAAGGAGATTCTTATGGTAAACAATTCGATAGTACCCAAAACCGAGGGTAAAGTAAAATTCACGCAAGCGTTGCAAACTGAAAAATTTCAAAATTTAATCAATACAACTTTGCGAGACCCGAAAAGAGCAAACAGATTCGTAGCCGCCGTAACGTCGGCAGTCGTCGCAAATCCGCTGTTAAACAGTTGTACGCCTGCGTCGATAATAACGTCCGCACTTCAAGGCGAAGCACTCGAATTAAGTCCGTCGCCGTCGCTCGGAGAGTATTATCTCGTACCCTACAAAAAGAGCGTAAGAAATGCGGAAACGGGCGAGTGGGAAAAGATTCCGATTTGTCAATTCCAATTAGGAAGTGCCGGGCGCATACAACTCGCTATGAGAACAGGGCAGTACAAAGACCTTGACGCAGTTGACGTCAGGCAAGGCGAATATCGCGGAAGAAACCCCGAAACAGGAAAGCCCGTTATCAAGTTTTACGAAGACGAGGATATGCGCGAGAATTTGCCGGTAATCGGGTATCTCGGATATTTCCTTTTAACGAACGGCTTTTATCATTCGGTGTATTTCACCGTCGAGCAGTGCTTAAAGTGGGCTGAAAGATACAGCAAGTCTTTCGACCGCAAACTTTACGAAAAAGTCAAAAACGGCGAAAAACTCGATTGGAAAGAAGAGCAGGCAGCAACTCAACCGTGGATAGCACACACCGAAGAAATGTGCAAAAACCTCGTATTGCGCAGGGCGTTAAAGAACGCGCCGAAATCAATCGAAATGCGTAATATCGTCGAGGGCGACGAAAAGACCGAAGCAGATATTTCTTCCGCGTTTAACGGAACTATGCCGCCCGCAATAGAACCGAAAGACAAAATCCAGACAGAGCAAAAGCAAGCAGAAGACGACTTCTTCGGCGATGAGCCGCAGGAAGACGAGCAGCAATCGCCCGTAGAAGAGAAACCTAAACGTGGGCGTAAGAAAGCCGAGCCGACGGCGGAAGCGGTAGAACAAACCGAAATAGGCTGAATAAAAGCAAAAAGGAAGAATAATGTTAATTCAACAATATTCTGAAAAACTAAAAAAATGGATGGTACTCGGCGTAGGTTACGTTTGTTGCAGAGAAGGTCAAACCCCTATACAAAAAACTATTACCCCTTTGAGAAACGGAACTACGTCGCGTATCCATTTTTCGGTAACGGTCGGCTCGGTACTTAACGAGAACAAGCAGGCTGTGTACCATAACGTACCTTGCGCCATTTACGCAAGCGAACGCACGAAAGAAATTTACAATTTCGCACTCTCGTTACGGCGAAGAGATTTAGTGCAGTTTGCCGGGTATATGTACGAAGGCGAAGTTATCGATAATCAAGGCAATCCGAGAAGATTCCGAGAGGTACGGCTTAATTGGCTATTGCCTTTGAAGATATTTTTTAACGGAAACGTATCTATTCCGACAACGAATTTCAACGGAAAAGTTGAAAATGCAAATGAAAACATTAACACTGTCGATTTTTCTAATGCGGGCGAAAGCGACGATTTTTGGGAAGACGACGCGAAAGGAGAGTAAGTTATGAGTTACAGAATGTGCTACGGACAGCGAAACAAACTCGGCAATAAGAAAGTTGTAGTAGACGGTATAGAGTTCGACAGTAAGCGTGAAGCGGTACGATATTCCGAACTCAAACTTATGGAACGGGCGAAAATCATAAGCAATCTCGAACTGCAAAAAGAGTTTGAGTTGATACCTTCTCAACGCGAACCCGATACAGTCGGAAAGCACGGTGCTATTGTTAAAGGAAAAGTCATTGAAAGAGCCGTCAAATACATAGCCGATTTCGCTTATATAGACAACAGAACGGGTCAATTAGTCGTAGAAGACAGTAAAGGATATCGTAACCCGGCAAGCACGGAATACGCAAAGTTTGTAATCAAACGCAAACTCATGCTTTATAAGTACGGAATAAGGGTAAAGGAAGTATGACGAAAGGAATCACCGAAAGTGTTTTAGAAGAAATCGAGAAAAGCGGAATGTCTATCAAATCGATTTCCGAAAAGAGCGGCGTAAGTCGCACGACGATTATGGGTTGGATAAACGGTGGGAATACGCCGACGATAGAAAATGCGGATTTTGTTCTTGCGGTATTGGGTAAACGATTAGAGATTGGAGAGTTGGGTAATGACTAAAAGAAAAGTAATTCGTTGCGAACACGTAAACGCCGCTAAACAAAAATGCGGCAATTATATAGGCAAATTCGTCGGCGAAACTGTCATAATCAAGCGGCACGGCAGGGAGATACATATCGGCGCGGGGCAACCCGTCGAAATTAAATGCGAGCGTTGCGGGGGTATTACGAAAGTCGAATGGAAACTTTAATCGAAACGAACAAGGTTTACAACTGCGACTGCATTGAACTCTTACGCGATATGTCGGCGGGGGGGGGTAAAGGCAGACTGGTGCATAACCGACCCGCCTTACGGAATAGGCATTGAATCTATGTCGTTTACTAACGGCAAAGAGATTGCGGGAAACGCAAAAGCAAAAAGAAGAAACTATTCCGATACAAGACCGTGGGATAAACAGAGAATAACGAAAGAATATTTCGACTTAATCTTTAAGTGCAGTAAAAATCAGATTATTTTCGGCGGTAACTATTATACCGATTATTTACCGCCGACGGCGAGTTGGGTTGTGTGGGATAAGCGTTGCGACGATAAAATGCGAAACGATTTTGCCGATTGCGAAATCGCGTGGTGCAGCAAAGGCGTTGCGAGAGTGTTTCATTACGTTTATAACGGAATGATTCAGGGCGATATGAAAGCCAAAGACGAACGTTTTCACCCCACGCAGAAACCCACTCAACTTTGGGTCAACCTGATTAACTACTACACAAAGCCCGGCGATTTAATTCTCGATCCGTTTATGGGAAGTTTCACTACTGCGATAGCCGCTTATAGAACGGGCAGAAATTATATCGGGGCGGAACTCGACAAAGATTATTATGAGTTGGGAAGTAAACGGCTCGAAAAAGAAAAACAACAATTACGAATTTTTGATTTATAGGAAACGATATGAGCAAAATCGATTTAAGGCTCGGCGACTGCTACGAACTCATAAAAACAATACCCGACAAAAGCGTAGATTTAGTATATTGCGATATTCCTTACGATATCGAGGGTAACGGCGGTGGCGGGTGTTTCGGCGAAAAGAAACGCGATTACCATGCCGAGTACGAAAAAGTCTGCGAAAACACAAACAGCACGGCAAGCCGAGTGTATAAATCCACAATGAAAAGTATTGACAATATCAAAGAAATTGCTTTCGGTATAGACTACGACATTTTGGACGAGTTTTGCAGGGTTTTGAAAAACATTTACGTTTATATCTGGTGTAGTAAAGCGCAGATTTTACCGCTTATGAATTATTTTGTAGGAAAACGCGGGTGTCGCTTTGAAATTCTTACGTGGATTAAAGAAAATCCGATACCTACTTGCAACGGCAAATATTTAAGCGATACCGAATATTGTCTTATGTTCCGCGACGGCGGCAAAACAAAAATCGGCGGAACTATGAAGACGAAACAAAAGTATTACATAAGCCCGTTAAACGTAAAGGATAAAGGCAACTTTCTTCACCCGACGATAAAGCCGTTACCTTTTGTAGAAAATCATATTCTCAACTCGACAAAAGAGGGCGACACGGTTCTCGACTGCTTTATGGGCAGCGGAACGACAGGTTTAGCGTGTAAGCACTTAAAACGGAATTTTATCGGTTTCGAGATAGAAGAAAAGTGGTACAACATTGCCAAAAGTCGAATCGAGGGTTACAACGCGTTCGGGCAGGGCAACTTTTTGGAGATAAACGGATTATGACGGAAATCGGCGAGAAAGAGTTTTTGTAGTTGAAAGCAAAACGACTAATGGAACAGTCAATCAAAAGCGAACAATGGAACGGTTTACCTGCCGAAACACGGCAAGATATATTCGTTTTTGCATTGTTTGTAAATAATTATTTAGACAAAGTAGAGGAAAAGAAAAATGTACAATGAACAGCAACAGAAAGAAATAGCGGAAATGGCAGAGTTTATTCACGGCAGGCGAGATAAAAACGGTTCATTAAAAACGGCGCAGGCACTTTATGACGCGGGTTATCGTAAAGTTGACGAGAAGACACGGCAGTATTTAGAATGTATACCCGAAATGAAAAAAGCGTTTGACAAGGTTGCCGCAGAAGCCGTCAACAAGTTCGCGAAAGAAGTAAATCGTTGTTACGAGTATGATATTGAAAAAATTGTTATTTCAATAGTCGATAACGTTTTGAAGAGGGATAAATTAGTATGAAGTCTTTGAAAGAACTGCTCGAAGAAAATAAACTTTTTCATTGCGAAGATATCGAGATTATCAAAAAGTGGTTTACCGAAAACGATCTCGAAGAAGCCGGACTGCGATTGATATCCGAACTCGCCGCGAGCAAGTCAGAGAAAATTCAAAAACAGTTGGACTATGCAAGGACGTGGATTCCTGTAAAAATCGATATGAAAAACGTTGAGGGCATAGATGCCGATACAGCGGTGTGCCTGAACAAAATCATTACGTGCTGTATGCTGTCAATGGATTTGCCCGAAGTTTTTCTCGAATGGGCAAAAGAAAACATTCCGAAAATGAACTTGCCGAAATTGTTTTTTATGCCGACAATTGGCTATCTGAAAGACAAATACGAGATAGAGTTCAAAGACAAACCCGAATGGTAGAGTGGGGGTAGATAAAGTGAGACATAGAATTGCTGAAATTACGGGCATAGGGAATCCCGAACCTTGTAGTTTGGACAATAACATAAAATTAGGGGAAAACGAGTTTTGGGATAAACTTCTACAAGATTGCGAAACAACTTTCCCGATTATGGCGGATTATGAAGGGTTTGATTACCATTTGGCAGAACACGGTTTTTTCTTCGGTATTGAACCGAGTTACATAATGGACGAAATGCTGATTGTTTATATTAACTTTCACAACATAAACAGTTGCTCTATCGAAAGAGGGATTGCGCTTGGGTATTATGGTTCAAATGTTGTTTCAAAAATAAAGTTTTATAGACAATACAAACGAAAATCAAAATTTATTCGGTTTATAGATAAGTGGTATGAACCTATTATTGCCGAATTAAAGAGGTACTTATGAACGATAAGAATTTATATCGTGGGAAGCGGGTAGACGGTAAGATCTATGACGATGTTTGGGCATTTAATGGCGGTTGGGTGGTTGGCGACTTAATCGTAAGCAAAGACAAATATTATATTCACCCGCGAGCAAACGCTTTTCAAGTGGACGGTGTGCTGTCAAGATCGGTCGTTATGCACGAAGTCAAAAAAGAAAGCGTCGGGCAGTTCACAGGGCTGAAAGATAAGCGGGGTTATCCGATATTTGAGGGTGATGTTGTCGCCGATTTCGTAAACGACAAAATACTAAGTGTCGGCGACGTTCAATTTAAGTGCGGTGTTTTCGGCATAGAGTGGACTCACAATAAGGTAAATAGAAGAATGGTCGGTGTTTTCGGACAAAGGCACAACTTGCGTAGGCTTGACGACGATATAATGGACAATATAGAGGTTATCGGGAACAGGTTTGAATTTCCCGAATTATTACACGACTTGTAAAAATGAACGATTACTTCTATTGCATAGCCGAGTGCGATTGCGTAAACAAAGGTAAATTGCAAAAGGTAAAACAAATAAAGTTCAAGAACGGCGAAACGATTAAGTACAAGTATTATGCTCAACTTTGTAAAAATACTTCTCGCGATTGCACTTGTCGTTATCGAATAAAAGATATAACTTATTTTGACACAAGGAGTATATGAATGAACAAAGAACAGCAGATTGAAGAAATGGCAATTATAGTCGGCAATTGTCTTTGCGAGCATTGCGAAGATTGCAAGTATTACAACGGACATTTTTGCACATATAAAAGCATGGGCGAAGCCGAAGCCATTTATAATGCGGGCTATCGCAAGACCTTTACAAGCGACCTTGCAAGCGACACGCAAAAGGCATATAAAGAGGGCTGCATAAAAGGCATTGAAGAAATAGAAGCCGAGATTGAAATACTTAAAATTCAAAATAAGAACCGAGGATATCAGCCGCTTCCTATAACGCCAAAGCCTGCCCCACCTAAATGTCCAACACCATCTCCAAAATCAATAAGCATAGATACGGTCAAAGAAATGAACGCTATGTGCAACATTGACGAGCAAAGGAAGCAAACCGTCAAAGAGTTTGCGGAATGGGTAAAAGACCATATCGCCGACGTTCCGTTTTGCAATCAAAAAGCGTATAACATTTTTTGCGATATGGTAAATGAAAAATTAAAGGAGTACGAAGAATGATTTTAGCAAGTATTAAACCGTATTACTATTATTTAATTGCCGAAGAAAAAAAGAAAATCGAGGTAAGAAAAACGGCATTGAAAAACTTACCGCAGGATATAGCCTTTTATATGAGCAAGGACGAAAAATCTTTTGCGAAGATACCGAAAGAGTTTCAAGAGAAATATCGCAAGCATTTCGGCAAAGTCGGGATAAAAGTTGTCTGCGATAAAGTAGAGAAATTTTATTGTGCTTCCGTTCCTTACCAGAAAAAGAATAATTTAGGATATGGGCAGTTTGTTGATAACGGCGTTTATAAAGTGAACGGCTGGCACGAGGGTGTAGTTTTTGAACGTAACGACAGGTATATAGATACTATGCTCAACAACAACGACCTTAAAGAAATGTGTTTATCCGCACAAGAATTGTTTGACTATATCGGCATAGGGAAATATCTTTACGCTTGGCACATATCCGACTTAAAGATTTGCGAGCCGAAAGAGTTGAGCGAGTTTAGACCGATATGTAAATTTAAGGGTAAAGACCTGATTTGCAACCTTTGTCCGAACCACAAATATGACGGCGGGTTATTTTTTGAGTGTACAAGAAAAGTATCCCGCCCGCCGCAGTCGTATATGCGGGTCGAAGAGTTGGGAGAGTAAAAATGCCGACGAGAAATGAACTAACTCAATTACAGGCTTTACCGCTTGAATTAAAGGTAATGCGTACTCAACAGCGCATACGCGAATGGGTGCAGTATTACGGCGTAGACGGCGTTTACGTTTCGTTTTCGGGCGGTAAGGATAGTACGGTGCTGTTGGATATGGTAAGGAAACTATATCCGACGGTAAAAGCCGTTTTTATCAACACCGGGCTTGAATATCCCGAAAATCAGCAGTTTGTTAAAAGTTTCGACAATGTTGAAATTCTACGCCCCGCAATGCGTTTCGACGAGGTTATAAAGACCTACGGATATCCCGTGATAGGTAAAGAAGTCAGCGAGTGCGTATATCAAGGGCGAATGGCGTTGACGGGTAATCGATACGGGTATCGATTACAGAAACTATTCGGCACGGCAAAGGACAAGAACGGCAACGAAAGCAAATACAACAAGACGAAGTATGCGCCGTTGCTTTTTACGGACTTTAAGATTTCGCATATGTGTTGCGACGTTATGAAAAAGAAGCCCGCTCACGAATACAGCAAAATCACGGGCAAAATGCCTATGACGGCGCAAATGGCGGAAGAAAGTCAACTGCGCGAGCAACAGTGGTTACGCAACGGGTGTAACGGCTTCGATATGAAATCGCCGATAAGTAACCCTATGAGTTTTTGGACGGAACAAGACGTTCTGCAATACATAAAGCAAAACAATCTGCCGATATCAAAGGTATACGGCGAAGTCGTAGTAAAAGACGACGGCGGGTATCAATACGGCGCAACCCTGTGCGATTGCGGCAAGTTATGCACGACGGGCGCGAAACGGACAGGCTGTATCTTCTGTATGTATTCCGCGCATTGCAAAGGCGACGAAAGGTTTTTATTACTCAAAAAAAATCACCCGCGTCAATACGAGTATTGTATGGGCGGCGGGGCGTACGACACGGACGGCTTTTGGAAGCCGACCAAAGACGTGTTAGGAATGAAGCACGTTATAGACGAGATAAATAAAATCTACGGCGACGGCTTTATAAAATACTAACGATGCAATCGCGGGGCGGCGCGTTTGTAAATAAAAATTATAATAAAAAATAACACCGATTGATAGATATAGGCTTAGTCAAGGGAGATCCGCCCGTTTCCCGAAAAAAATTTAATTATTACTAAAAAAATTTACGTAACCTCTTGACAAATTCGTAATTGTGATGTAATATGGTAATGTAAATTGAATATAGGCGCGTTATGCGCCGTTGTAAATGACACTTTGATAGCACGGAACGATAAAGGTTTCGGAACTCGGACAAGGAGTTCTTAATTGCTTATGTGCCGCTTGTGTTACTCTTGTAAGAACAAGGGCATTGTGTCGTTTACGCAAATTGTCTTTATAAGCCTTGCGAGGTAACACTCGCAGGGCTTTTTTGTTTTTCGCAGGAGTTGAAATGGGCGTAAAAAAACAAGTCAGAAAGACGAGTACAACCGAATATTTTTGCCATTCGTGCGGAACGAAACTCACGGAAGAAAACAGCCGATACGAAGGTTCGCCGTATTGTCTGGATTGCGAAAGCAAGACCTACGACGAGTTACGGCAAAAGAACGGCGAATCGTTGGCTTTGTTTTTCACTTGTTTGAAATACGACGTGCCGCTTTATCCCTTGCTTTTATCCGAAGACCTATTTACTGCGGACGATATATGGCTTGCCTATATAGATTTGCTCGACCAAAACGATAAACTTTCAATCGACGAAAGATTGGCGACCTTTTCGGACGGCGAAACGAACCTTTTCAGAATATTCGGTAAGAATATGCAAGCCAAAGACTTTTCGGAGTTTTGCAAGCGAGAGAAAGAAAGGCTCGATAAATTACCGGGAACGGCAGAACAACGCACGAAATGGGGCGAACGCAATCTTTGGCAAAACTTTCCGATAACGACGGCGGTATATAACGAACTCGATACGCAGTACGAGGCGATGGCTTCGAGGTATAAGGGCGTTACTATCGACGACACTATGGAAAGCACGATACGCCGAGTAGTCAAATTGCGGGTTGTACAAGATTATCTGCAATCTATCGGCGACGCGGGCAGTTTCGATAAAGTGCAGAAGTCGATCGACAGCATACTTGCCTCCGAGCAGTTGCGTAAGAAAGACGAAAAGCCTGTCGAGGCGTTAAGGCTCGATTCAATGGTTTTGGCGTTGGAAAACGCAGGGCTTATGCAAAACGGCGATCTGCTCACTTATGACGAATTGATAGAAGTATTCAGAGATAAATTCGTAAAGTCGCCAAAGTATAAATACTCGCTCGACGTTGCAGACCAAGTAATACTCGATATTATGAACTCAATGCGTAAAAACGCCGACGAGCCGACTTTAATCAATCTGCCCGAAGAGTACGCGGCGGTTGACGAATACGGCGAATTTGAACCCGAAGAAACCGAGCAGGAAAAGGAAGCGAAGCGTTATGCGGGGCTTACCAAAGTGCAGATTGAAAAGGCGGATAAAAAGAGAAAAAACGGCGGTGAAGAATAATGCCGACGGGATATTATAGCGGTCAGGGTAAAAGGTGGTCGCAAAAACGCGGACGTTGGGAAACGGTAAATAAAGAACAGGCTTTCGATTACGATAACGTCAATCAAAAATCGTGGGCGTTGCTTATAAGTATATTCCGCTTTTACCCCGATTTCCTTTTAGATTTATTGCGGTCGCCAAATGCACCTTACGGGTTGGAACTGCCGCAAAGAATAATGTTGAGAGTACAGGCTCGGTATCAGACAACTTATATCACGGGCGCGAGAGGTATTACTAAAACCTTCGTCGTGTTGGCGGGTAAGGAAGTTGACGGCGTTTTATATCCGGGCGAGAGAGTACGTTATTTCGCGCCGAATCAAAAGCAGTCGGCGGTGCTTGCTTCGCAGGCGTTCGCTTCGGTAGAGCGGTGTTATCCGCTGCTGTCGAGTTGGTGGAACAAAAACAACGACCGCGACGCAATGTTTAAGATAACGACGAATAACGGCAGCGAGTTTTCAATGTACGCCCCGCGTGGCGACAACTTCGGCTCGTTAATCGGCGAAGAAATAGCCCAAGAGGGCGAAGACGGGTTCGACTTTAATACGTTTGAAGAAGACGTTAAAAAAGGTCATAGACTTACGAGAACGGTCAACGGCGTAAAAGACCGAACGAGAATACAATTAAAACAAGCGTATATATCCAACGCGGCTTCAAGACAAAACAAGGCTTTTACGGTTTATCGGGCAATGGCGTTAAAGGCTATGAAATACGGCGATAAATACGACGGCTTTTGTATGGATATATCGTGGATTTCCGCTTTGCTTTGTAATTTGCGAGATATCGCTTATTACAAGAAAGAAAAAGAAACGTCTTCCACGGAAGTGTGGAAACGTGAAATGGAAGTTACCTATACGGGTACGGGCGATAACCCTATGCTTACCGATGAGATTTTATCTCGCAGCAGAGTGTTAAAGTCTATGGAAAGCCGACATTGCGGCGATCCGAACGTCGTATACGTGGTTGCGCACGACGTTTCGTATGAAGAAGGGCAAAAAAACGCGCTCTGCGCCGACGTGGTGTGGAAGTGTACGAGATTCACTAACGAAACGAAACGCGATAAATACAGGAAACAAGCCGTGTGGGTCGATTCTTACCGCCCGCCGCATACGGAAGCCTTACAGGCTCGGAAACTTAAAGATTTGTGGCTGCGGTTTTGTTTAAGCGGCGGACAAGCGACGTATATCGTCGTAGACGCACGCGCGGTCGGTAAAACGGTCGTGCAAGAGTTGATGAAACCGACGAACGACGGAACGCCTACGCTTTGTTGTTTCAAGCGTTGCGCTTATACCGAAATCGAACAACCGAACTCATTACCCGTTATTTATCCGCTTAAAGCGACGAGAGCGGGCGGAACGGACGATGAGGGCGTAATGATACGCTATCTGCAAAAAGAGTGGGAACAAGGCAATATCGAAATTCTTATCCCGAACGTGCTTGACGGCGTAGAGGCGTATAAACTTAATCACGGCATAAAAGACAATTTCGACGACGGTAAAATAGCGTTGCCGTATAAGCAAACTAACGGCTGGGTAGAAGAAATTCAAAATCTCGAAGTCAAGCCGAGCGGCACTTCGGTTAAAGAAAGCAGAAAGCATAAGAGTATTCAAAGGGATAGACACTCGGCTGCAAAATACGGGTTAAGGCTTATTTCAATGCTCGAAGATACTCTTGTAAAAGAAAATTATCAACCGAAATCCGACTGGGATAAAAAGATAGACGAGTTCAAGCACGGCGGGTATATCCCGCAGGTTAAACGGACGAATAACAGAGTTTCGAGTTTGCTTTCGTTAAGGAAAAGATAAATGAAAAAGTACAAATTATACGTTTCAACGTACAAAAAACTGCCGAAAGAGGTTGAATATACTTATTTTAACCCTACGAACAGCGGATATATGCTTGCGTACCACTATGAACCGATAGAGGGTATGAAAGAAGTAACGAGAGAAGACTTGCTGAAACCCGAAGAAAAAACGTGGCTTTTAGGCGTTAAAGTAACCGTAAACGCCGAGGCGATAAACGATTCGGCAGAGAGCATAAACAAGGCTTTAAGCGACTTTTTAGCGGTTTTTGAAAAAGAATTAAAAGCGCAGGCAGACAAAGAAAAAGGTAATTAAAGGACTATGGCGAAAACGACTACGACACAACTTAATAACGACGAAAAGCGTGAGCAACAAAAAGCACTTAATCGTGAAAGGGTTGCCCGTTGTCGCGCCAAGAAAAAAGCGAGAGAGCAAGCCGAAAGGGAAGCAAACGAAATCAAAACAAATTCGGCGCAGAACGGCGCGGATAATTCTTCTTTTACGCCCGTGTTAGACCGTTTCAGAAGTTTAATGCAGAATTACGGCAGCGCGATTTCGGCGCAAGGGTTTTACTCGGCGTTCAGCCGGGCAGGCGGATATTGGGCGAACATGCCTACGGTGCAAAACCTGCGAATGAAAGGTTTGCAGTCTTTGCCTGCGCCGTACAACAAAGACGATATTGCCGAATTTTTACGCACTCCGTACCAAAACGAGATTCCGTTAAGGCAGACGAGCGAAACGCTTAAATGGACGGCTTATCCCTACTTTAAGATAGTAAAAACCTATCAGGATATACCGACTTATCGTTATTACTTCAAGCCGAAATACATAGAAGCCGAGGACGCGAAAGCAAAAGAGTTCAAACGCGAAGCGATTTTGCTCGATAAACTCAACAAAGAGTTCGCTCCCGACGTTCAGGCGCATAGGGTGGCGGGCGAAGCCTTAACGCAGGGCAAAGTTTTCTATTGTCCGAGAGTACGGGTCGATAAAACGCACAATCAGGTAAATTTTGCGTTTATGACGGCTCTGCCGATAGATTGGTGTACGATAATCGGCAGAAACAACGTTTCGGGTTATACGGTTTCGTTTAATCTTATGTACTTTATGCAACCGGGAACGGACGTAAGACAGTACGGCGACTTGTTTTTGCCTTATCTTGACGATTTCAACGATATGTTTTCCGAGCCGAAAGAAACGGAAAGAAGCAGAAACGTCCGCTACGCAAGCGTTTCGTGTAAGGGCGTAGATAAAAGATTTTATTACGACAAAGTTAAAACGAACGCAGCGGGCAGCCCGCAGGTTTTCGAGCAAAACGGCAAATGGTTCTATTACGTAAGTTTACCCGTCGAAAAGGTGTGGACTTTCGAGATAGACGACACGACCGTAAACGTGGCAAGCCCGTTGAGCGGGTTAATGATAACCTACGCACAACAGGCGGACTACGAAAACGCGCAGATAAGTTTGCTCTTAAATCCGCTTATTAAAATATTTACGGGTGAAATCCCGTATTTTAACGACGACGGAGCGACAAAACCCGACAATTATCGACTTTCGGAAGCGGGCAAGTTTATGTTTGAAGCCTTTTTCGATAATCTTATGGCGGCGAACAATACGAGCGGAACGGCATTTTTCACTGCGCCCGTGCAAAATATTAAGTCGCACGATTATCCCGAAAGCGCGAACGCGAATAAGGTTGCAAGCAGTTTCAACGAATACGCGACCGAAAAAAGCGGGCTTGCGGCAATTATCCCGATAAGCGATCCGAAAGCAGGGCAGGCGAATTTGTCGGCGAAGTTGGAAGCGAGATATACCGAGTGTATCTATCGTCAATTTGAACGAATGATAAATACTATCTATAAATCGCTCAACCTTAATTACGAATGGGATTTTCACTTTTTCGGCACTATCTACACCGAAGAAGAAGAGCGTAAAAACGCGAATACCGCCATTTCAAACGGCGATATATCGGCGCATTTCGTTTTAGCCGCGCTCGATAGACAGAGTTGGGTAGATAAGTTGTCTATGATGAACGCTATAAAAGAAAGCGGACTTCTCGATATGCTTATCCCGCCGATAACGAGTTATACGGCGAAACAAGAAAACAGCGGTTTACCGCCTACGGGCGGCAGACCGAAAGCCGAGGGCATAACCGAAGGCAACGAAAAAACCGCAGACAGCGGCGACGGCGGTAATCAATAAATCTGAAAAAGGAGCGACACTCAAATGATTAGAGATAAAATGAAACTTGTATTAGACGGCAAAACCGTTGCGGGCGAAAGCGAAGTTATATCAAACGCCGTAGGCGAAATGCTTTTCGTTCAGGTTGACGGCACGGCTTCGGCGTTCACTTTGCAGGTGCAAGGTCGTTGCAATCGCGGAAACGGCGAATTTGTCAATCTCACGGGCTTTGACGGCGCGTTTAATACTAAAAATTCGGTTACTTCTACGGGCGTGTATACGTATTACGTAGAGGGTATGACCGAACTCAAAGTCAATCTCGTATCGGTCGTAGGCGGCGCGATTTCCGTCTACGCTATGACTACTACTTCAAGGGGTAACTGATATGTCCGACGGTTTCTGGAAAATACTTGCGTTAAAAGGAATAAAAGGCGGCGGTGATACGCCTACGCAAGAAAAAACGGTTGCTCTCGATATGGCAAACGGCAATCAGATAATAACGCCCGACGACGGCAAAACGATGACGCAAGCCACGGTATTAAAGCCTGCGACTATGGCGGCGGAGAATATCAAAAGCGGTGTTGACATCGGCGGCGTGGTCGGCAGTTTAGAAGGTAAGTTGCCCGAAGAAGAAAAAACGGTAACTATTACCGAAAACGGCACAACCGAAGTAAATGCAACTGATGGCAAGGCAATGACAAAAGTTGTCGTTACGACAAATGTTGCTATTGACAATAAGGTAGGACAGATTGTAGACGGTAGTATAACTGAATTAACTGCGGGAGATTTAGAGGGAGCGACAAAACTCAGAGATAGTATATTTTCACAGTATAGCAGTCTTACAAAGGTAGCGATTCCAAGCAGTGTAATTTCTATCGGTAATGAAGCGTTTTATAATTGCCGTAGTTTGACGAACATAACAATCGGTAACGGTGTTACTTCTATCGGTG
>ERZ1026848.336-NODE-336-length-26815-cov-12.208333_pt1 | contig 26815 bp, 24 predicted proteins | sample MGYA00380154_ERZ1026848 | MGnify/ENA primary metagenome ERZ1026848 (study PRJEB33269, sample SAMEA4719790) | human gut metagenome | biome: human-associated habitat; feature: organic feature; material: feces | place: Cameroon | collected 2013-10 ...
GCGGTACGGCGATCTGCTGTACCCACGGTTCCATTCGCTCTCCTTTCCGGGCTTACGCCCTGTCTGTTTTCACACGCCCAGCATACGCAGGTGTCTATCATGTGATCTCCTCGTTGATGGTGCAGATGATGTCTGCCGCGACATCGTTGTAACCGCCGATAGACAACCGGATGTATGCAGCTTCGGATATGTCAACAGCGCTACCGCTGCCAGAATCAATAATTGTCGTGCCTGGCGTCCATATCAGTGGCTGGCCAATTGTGTACGTTCCAGACTGAGAGAGACTATACGCTGATTCACCCGCAATTTTCGTATGATCCGTCTTATAAAAAAACACCTTGGTGTTGCTCTGATAGGATGTTAACGCGCAGAACTCATTTACGCGGATGATGTCTCCCATAGAAAATGGGATGAAGCCCGTCACCAAACACCCGGCTTGAGCGCTTGGAACGCCGTTGCTGGGCAACCGCATGTTGAGCATGTATCCAATGCTGTTGTAGATGCTGCCGTCCGCGTCGGTAGAGATCGGTATCTGGTTGGTATAACTCGGAGCGGACTTCACCGCCGTCACCGTGATTTCCAGATCGCCCGTTACGTTGGGTATGGCGATCACACCGTCCTTGTAAAATGTGGACACATCCACACCTCCCATCAAAATAGTTATACTGGCACCCTCCAGCGTGTAACCCTCTGCCGCTGTCAGCGTAGCGGCGTAGCCCTGCCCGTCAATGACGGATGCTCGGCTGTTGTCGCTGGTGCAGTAGGTCAGATTAACTGTGACCTTGCGCCGCAGGACGGTCTGTGTGCCGTTCCACGCGCTTCCGGTCACATCTACGCCGCCCATCTTTACCTGCACAGAGCTGATGGCATAGCCGCTGGCAGGAGTGATTTTTGCCGTGTACGGCTGATATTCTACCGCGCTGGCAGCGCTGTTGTCGCTGATCGCGTTGGTCAGCGTGTTTGTAACGGCGTAAGTATCGATGCTGGGCGTCACCGTCTCCGGCGTGCCGTCTATCATGGCCGCACGGAAGGCATTGATCTCCGCCGCCGTAAAGCCCAGCGAGGCTGCGAAATTAACGCATTTATCTCGGAATGTGCTGCCAGACAGAGCATTGATCTGAGAAATAAGTCCTGCCCATGTAGGGCCACCTCCCTGATAGCTGCCGTTTCTTGCACGCAGTGTATAAAAAGATGTCAGCTCGTAATCCTTATCAATGTCGCTCTGGCTCATGCCGAGGATGCCCTCCAGCACACAGGCCAGAGTCCCCGTCCGGTCAGCACCAGCTGAGCAATGGAAGTATACAGGCTCATTGTGCGTAACCGCATCAAATATTGTCCGCAGATTGATTTTCCACGCATCTACCGGCGTGAGCGCGTACATGGCGTATTGCGGGGCGCAGGTGTAGTATACGTCGCTGCCCAACGGCGACTCCGTGAGCACCGGTGCTTCTGTCGCTCCCCGCAGATCAAGGTCGTGTTGGATGCCCAGCTGCCCGACAAGCACGTCTCTGTCATCAGCCCGGAGGTATCCGCCCCGGATGAGCAGCCCGTACTTGACGGTGCCTCCATCACATGCCCATCCGCCAATGTCGCGTACATTGGGTGTGACCGTGTTAATCCACCGCAGAGCATCCAGCGGCTTGAGCGTCCCCGCCGCGCTGTCCGCCGAGAACGGCGTCTCTGCGTTGGGCACCTCATTGTAGTACGTCACACCGCCCACCGTTTTCCCGATGGGCTTCGCGTTGGACGCGACAGGCGTAGCCGGGGCATAGTTGGCGATCTGCGAATTGCTGTAATCGCTGGGGTCGTAGGTCACGTTGGCGAGGTAGTTACGCACAGCCTCCGGGCACTGGTGCCATGTGACGGACATCTTCGTGCTGATCCCATCTACCGTCGCCTGCATCTGGGCGATAGTCTTTGCGCCGGTCGTCCCGGCCTTTGTGTTGATGTGCTGGGCAAGGCTGTCCAGCTTGCTTTTTGTTACCACTACTTTAGCCATACGCCACCTCGTCCCCGTCGGGAATCGTGCCGGTAACGCGCTCACCGGCTGCGTTGTGGGCGGTTGTTCCGGCTATCATCTTATCCGGTGTTACGCTGTCCTCCCGGAGGTCTACGATCGTCTTTCCTTCCACCACGACGTGATTCACATTTTTCGCCATTTACTGCGTCTCCTCCTTTCCGATGTATACGGAAACTCCTCCCTGCGCGTTGTCCTCCTGCGTATAAGCCATCTTGTTGACCTGTACCTCCTTAATGCCGTCATACCCGTCATCCGGCTTGGCACGATAGGTGGTAAAGGCGGAATCCACCTCCTTCAGTGCCTGTAGTCTTTCGGCAAGCGCACCGCCGCCACCGGTACCGCTGTTCGTACCGTCAAACAGCGCGTCGCCCTGCCGTATCACCAACTGTGCGCCCTCGGCGCTTCCTGTCTCTACCCACGGCACCGCGCATATCATGGCCTGCTGCCGCGTGTTGTCCTGCACCTGCGCGGTAATGCTCCCATTGACGGCAATTTTCAGCACATCGCCCTTCCTGCTTTTCAGAAACAGCTGCTTCCCGCTCAGCGGCAGGGCAAACAGCTCGTCTCTCCGCGCCAGTGTGTCGCTGTACTCCGCACCGGCTCCCACGCGTCCCAGATAACCGTTCAGCGTCCCGCTCTGGTAGTTGGACGGATCCATCTGCATCGTGGGATACCGGGTGAAGTTCTCCAGCAGGTTCGGCTTATTGTTGTTGCTCACCGTTCCGCTGCTCACGTTCAGCGAAAACCGGAATATGTCGTCCACCCGGAAAACATCCTCCGTCTCCTCCGTGCAGGCCAGTATCGACCAGTCCCACAGCACCGGCGATATTCTTCTGCTCATCAGCGGATCCGTCACATTCCCCTCTGCATATTCCCCGAATATGTAGTAGGTGTACACGCCCTGCGATGCCGCCCCGCAGTCTATCACGCTCTTTTCCGCCACCGGTACCGTCGCCGCAAGAGCGAGATTTTCTCCCGACGCGTCGGCGCGGTACACGCTCCAGCTCTGCACCGCCTCATCCGCGCTCACGTTGCCGGCCTGCAGCCCATCAGCAAAGTTCGCCAGAAACAGCGTATCCGTCGTGAATACCGGCTCATACCCGCCCTCGCTCATCAGTGCCTGCACCACGCTGTCGCCCAGCGTACCGGCTTCTATCCACAGATAGTCGCACCGGCATGGGCTGCTCATGGACACCCGCTTCACCGGCGCCGCCGTTATCTCCCGCGAAGCTGCCGCCCGGAGCGATACGGCGGCCTCTGTCTTGCCATCCACCTCCCTCTCCTTGTTGTACAGGAACGTTCCATCGCTCGTGAAAGCAACCGTCACCTCGTCGCCCACTTCGAATCCCCGCATCAGATAAGGAAACCGCACATAGCGACTGGTTGTTTGCCCCGTCGTCCCCATGTATTTACTCGTGCTGATGGTCATGCTGCTCTCATTCAGTATCACAGACACGTTCACGCGGTACCCGTTTTGATTTACCCCGTTGCCTATGGCAAACAGCGTCTGTGTCTTCTGCTGCAGCACACCCTTCCACACAACGCTCACCGGCGGGTCGAACGCCATCCCCTCTCCGGACACCGTGTCCCAGCTGACGCTTCCAGTGTTAATGGTCAGCACACCGTTTTCAACGGTGTAATCGCCCGTGGCCGTGCCCGGTATGTCATACGCACCCGGCCACGACACCAATACGCCGCTCTGCTCCCTTTTCGCGCATACGGACACGATACCCGTGTAACCCGAGATGTCATACTGCACCTCAAATTCCACCCAGCCCGTATCGGCGATCACGCCGTTGGATGTCTCCGCCGTACACCGCACGGCGTAGAATCGCCCGGTAAACAAGCCGTCGTATTGGAACTGCAGCAGCGCCGTCGCCACATTTCCCGTGTCATACAGCGGCTTGTCCATATCGTCCGCCGCCGCCAAGCGCCACCTTACCCACGTCAGCGGGTCGCCCTGCGCCTGCGCATAGCTGGCCGTCCACGCCATCTCCTTGGCCGCCACCGGCTTTGTGAACTCGTCTATGGTCAGCGTTGGCGCACTGCGGCACAGGAATACCGACGCACTCTGCTGCGTCACGCTGTCGCTGTCCGTCCACCACTGGGTGATGGCCAGTTTGTAGCTGTTCCCGTTGGATATCCCCGCCGCCGCCAGCGCCGACGCCGGTATGGTATAGGCGAAAAGAACCGCATCGCCCTTGGCGCTCCTCCCGTAAAAGGGGCACCCATCCATCCTTCTGCCCGTGGTGTACAGCTGTGGGCTCAGCGCCGTGTTGCCAAATATCCGTATCTCAAAGGCGGTCATGGCGTTCTGCCCATCCACCTGCCACGTCACTGTCATATCCTTCCCGGCGTCCACCGTTCCGCTCCCCAGCGCTCCCAGCGTGGAAGGCGTGATATTCGTCGGCATGAATAATGCCATATTCTCTCCCTCCTTCCGATCAACCCTTGTCCTCTGCATCCGTTTTCAGCGGCCACGTCGTTATGGTCGCCGCCGGGAAATCTGCCACGCTCGTGGCCGATATGGTCATGGCACCCCTGCCGCTCAGCGGCCGCACAAAGCCCGTCACCAGATGCCGCTCCACCGGAGCACCGGGCTTGTCTGTTCGTGCCACGGTCACAAGGGTATTCTCCACCAGATGCAGGATCTGTGCGCAGCTTATGTTCACGCTTTTCTGCAATACGGTGGAGCGCTTCATCTCCCACGCCGCCCGGTCAGCACATTGCCGTTCCGTGGCGTAGCCGTCCTCCTCCGTCCAAATGGTCTTGCGGCCTATCAGCTGCACATTGGTGTCGCTCATAGGATCGTTGTTGTATGCCCTCGCTCCCGGCTGGCTGTTGTCATCCAGCGCCGCGCCCATGACGATGTAATCGTTGTATACCTCTGTGTTTTCTGCCGAGTATGTCAGGCCCAGCAGCGTCGTCTCCTCCATGGAAAAGGCGTAGCTGATGGGCTTTTTGCCGTCCAGCAGGTCGTCCTGGCTGGGGTCTATCCGCAGCCGCCCGGTGGGATCATATCCTACCCACGCGTTCAGCATCTCCGCGAATCCCAGCACAACACCGGCGTAGGTTCCGCTCCCCGGCTCCACCTCCAGCGTATACGGCGCATTCGTCAGCAGCTGCAGCGTCCCGTCGGCCAGCTGCTGTGCCCTGCCGCCCTCGCCCCGCAGCAGCGCTCCCGTTCCGTTTACCGTGATATAGCGCTCCGCGTCGTCATTTAGAGCGGCAGCGCCGCTCACTCCCGCGCCAGTGCCCTGCACAGCGGCGGTGCTCCACGTCCTTCCAGCGTCCTGTGAGCAAAGCGGCGCCCCACCGTCCTCCGTGCTGCGAAAAACGGTCAGTGTATCCACCGAGTACGACGCCGCCGACCAGATACCTGTCTCCGGCAGATCGATACTTACCCAGTTTTGCAGATCGTCCGACCAATACGCCCTGTTCGTCCCCGGCACGAACAGAAAGCCTCTCCCGTTCTGTGCCGCCAGCACCGGGTATTGCAGGTTCTCCTGTGGCGGGTACAGCAGTGTATGCCCGTTGCTCGTACCGTTGATCCGTATGCCCGTAACAAAGATACGGGGACCTCCGAACGTGGTTTTCCCTCCCGCCAGAAAGTATCCGCCGCCGACGTAGACCAGCTCCATGGGGTATTCCTGCGGATGATCCGTCGTCCCCTGTGTCCATGTCACACCGCCGTCCGTAGAGTTGGCATACCGGGGCGGTTCGCTGGCGCACAGCAGCAGAAATGTCCCGTCTCCGTAAGCCGCGCAATAAGAATCCGCCCCCACCCATTCGCTTCCCAGATTCGTCTGCGTCCACGTATCCCCGCCGTCCGCAGAGCGGTACACCGTCCCTGCGTCCAACACAATGTAGACGCCATCTCCATAGGTAATGGCCGCTTTCCTGCTGAAGCTATAGCCGAGCTGCCCCCATGTATTCCCGCCGTCTTTGGTAACACCCGTCAGCGTTCCTATGGCCACAGCCCCGCTCTTTCCGTCCGAGGCCACGTCGTACCAGTCGGAGCCATTGGGCGGCGCTTCGGCACTTATGAAATGTACGCCGCCGTTATAATACTCGGTGTACACCGGCGCCACCGGATCCACCTTCCGCCCGTTTCCCTTGTCATCCTGCAGCAGGGCATCGATCTGCTGGAAGATGTTCACGTTCAGCGCACCCCGGTACAGGCCGTCCAGCTTTCCCCACAGCGTCCCATCCAGATTCGCCCACTTGTCCACCAGCTCGTATGTAGCCGTGCGCTTTCCCGGTTCCACCGTCTCCTTGGGCGTCTCCAGCAGGAAAACGCCCTGCTGTATGTAATAATCCTCCCCGCTGGGCAGAACCAGCCCCTCGTCCAGCGCGATCTCCTGCCCAAACCACACCCGGTTCACGTTGTAGTCAAAGGCGCCATCCATGTTGGAAAGCGTCACGCTGGCTGTGCGGCGCACCCCGTTCTGCAGATTCACCGTCAGCGTCCCCTCCGCTATAAAGGCGCCGCTGTACCGGTTTTTCTGGCTGTTGTCCACAAAAAACGCGGTGCTCCCGTCCGGGTTCAGAAACCGCAGACGGCACAGCTTCTGAAACGGCTTCCTCAGCGCCTTCAGGTACGCCAGATATTTCTCCTGTTCGGTCATGGCTCACCCTCCGCCCGATCTCTACCGGTTCTTTTTCCGCGCTTTCGTGTCCTCCGCTGCGGTCAGCGCATCGCACTCCTCATCCGTGGCCGTCCGCACCGCACCGATATCGGGGTTTCCCTTCCGATACTGGCTCTCCCTCGTGATGTAATAACGCCCGGTCATGCCCGTCACAGGGATCTCTCTTCCGCTCTTCATCACCAGAATGTACCGCGTCTTTTTTGCCATGTCGCACTTCCTTTCATTCCGCAGTATGCTCCCCGTGTCAAGGGAGCTTTTTTATCTTTTTTTTACAGATTCCGACCGTCCGGATACATGAAAATCATGTGGTTTTGGGCGTTTCTTCCCTCTCCGAATACCACGATCACCACCTGCGCTCCCACCGGCGCGGCAGCCATGCTGCTCACGTAGGGGAAAAACTGCTCTGTGTCATCAAAGGGCCGCTTCACGCCCATCACGCCGCCGGAGGCCGCCGTCGTCACCCTCGCCCGGTAATACCGCAGCATGGCCTTCTGCATCTCCCGCACCTTCGGCGCGTAAAAGTAGTTCCACAGCCGTTTCGCCGCCGTTTCCAGCGTCTTTACCGTGTCGCTCATTCCGTCATCTCCCTCCGAACGCCTGCAGGTGGTGCGTCATCCGCGCGATCTCCGCGATAGGCGTTCTCTCCGCCTGCTCCTGCGTCATCGTGATCCCGTTTATGTGGTACTCCGCGCCGCTGTGATCGGTGTAGCTTCTGTTGTCCGCGCTTCCGGCCACGCTCTGACTGACCGGCGTCATCCCCAGCAGACACCGCATCTCATCCATGCGCCGTCTGAATACAGGCTCCGACGACGGCTTCAGCAGCCGTTCTGTAATGTCGGGCGGCAGCACCATCTCGTCCCGCATGGTAGCCTTGATACCGCCCATACCGCGCAGCACGCCGCCGCTGTCGTATACGCCGGCTCTGCGCTTGGCTTCCTTGAGCGCCGCATCGTAATTCTTATACTTCCCGGTTTGCACCAGCCCCTTTGCCGTGCGCTCAATATCGCTCTGGCTTACCTTGCTGCCGCTCCCGCTGCTTTTCGGCCCCGCGCCGGACAGAATATCTTTCGCCGTCGTCCCGCTGGGAATCCCCGTCGGTTTCTTTTTGGTCCCTTCGAGAATATCTTTTGCCGTCGTACCGGAGGGGATGCCACTGGGTTTGCCGGACGAGCCGCCCGTCACACTGCTGATAATATCTCCCGCTTTTGTGTCTTTCCACTTATCGCGGTTTGTCGAGCCTGTGCCGCCCGTTACATTGCCGATAATGTCCCCGGCTTTTGTGTCTTTCCACTTATCGAGGTTCGCCGAGCCCGTGCCGCCGCTTCCTCCCGGCCCCTGTATGTCCTTGATCTTGTCCGCCGCGTCCTGGTTGTTTTTTACGCTCTCGTCAAGGAGATCCTTCTCCCTGTCCACGGCGGAGGACAATCCGTCCAGATAGTCGTTCCACGCGTCTATCTTGATCTGGTACGCCGCTTCAATGGCCTTTTTCCGTGCTTCCAGCTCGCTGAGCGCCACATCCAGCTCCACCTCGCGCTCGTAGTCACGCAGGTCCTTCTTGGCGTCCTCCAGATCTTCCTCTGCCTGTTTCACCTTGCTGGGGTCGGCCACCCATTCCCACTGCCCCGTGGCAGCGTTGTACTGCCGCACCGTCCGCTCGTTCCGGGCGTTCAGCAGCGCATCCTGCTTTTTCAGGATATTGAGCTTCAGCTCCTCCAGCTTTTCGCCCCGCTCCGTCTCCTCGTTCTGCTTTTTCAGGGCTTCTATCTGTTCGTCAATGGCGGCTGTCTCGGCGTCCCGCGCCTTTTTCAGCGCATCGATCTCCGCCTGCGCCTTCTTCCGCAGCGCACTTTCGCCGGATGAGCTGCTACCGCTGCTTCCGGAAGAACCACCGCCGGCCGAGCCGCCCCATCCGCCGGACGGCGCACTGGACGTCATATTGCCAAACTGGTACAGCATCGCCTGCTGCGCCCGGCGCAGAGCTTCGGCGTAAGCCGCTTCATAGCTGCTGTATTGCCCAGTGTACAGAAGTCCTTCCGCAGTCCTCTTGACGTTAGACTCATTGATGCCCGCCAGCGCGAAGGTGTTCGCCAGCGCGTTCCCGGCGTAGCCCGCCTGCATCGCTAGCTGCTGCAGCGCCATGATCTGCTGGCTGAAATTCAGCTTCGTGTTGCTGGCGGTGATCTGCGCCGCCACCAGATCATAGAGCTCCTTCTCCGTCTTTCCGCTCTGCCGCGCTTCCTCCACCAGCCCGCTAACATATTTCGCTGTTGCATCGCTGGCAACGCCCAGTATCTGCTGCACCCGGTCATAGGCATCCACCAGCTCCCGCTGTTCATCAGTAACTTCATAACCCGCCAGTATCGCCGCGCGGATGGTCTCCACGCTTTCCTCGCGGGCGGCGTTTAGATCCTCCAGCGCGTCATAATACGCACCTGCGGACATTTCGCCGATTTGATATTGCGCCGCGATCTCCGCCAGCTCTTCCCGGTAGTTTCGCAGCGCCACGATGTCCATGCGCTCCATCTGCACCGCGCCCGTCGCCATGCCGCCCGTGTTGGCGTCCATACCGCCCGTCACGGTCTTTGCGCCGCTGCCGTGTGCGGCGTCCCACGCCTCCCACGCGGATTTCTGCGCAGCCTCCAGCTGCTTTTCCTGCTCTTGGCGCAGTTCCTTCAGGACTTCCAGCCGCTTTTGCTCCGCGTCTGTCAGTTCTCCGGTCTTGTTGATCAGCTCGTCATATTCACTTTTCGTCTCGTCCAGCGCACTCTGCGCCGTCTCCACGTCCTCCAGCGCTTTTTCGTATGCCCGCGCCTTTTCCGTGCTCAGGCTGATGGCCAGCGCCAGTGCCGCGAATATCGCCGCGCCGACCCCGATTTTCGGCAGTATCGCCAGCAGGCCCTTCATCTTCCCGGTGAGCTGTGTGATCGCCATAGCGTTCCCACCTATGGCGGAGGTCAGCGTGCCGAAAAATGTCCCCACGCCGGTGTTCATCAGTGCCGTGAAGCCCTTGTTTGCCAGCGTCAGAACGCCCACCAGCAGCCCAAGCTGTATCACCAACCGTCCGGTGTCGCTGTCCAGGAACTCCACCAGACCGATCACGCCGTCCAGTGCGTCCTTGATAGTGTCCGTCTCCACCAGATTGCTGACGAACTGCGTCCACTTGTTGTGCAAAATTTCGGTCTTGCGGGTCCAGCTGTCCAGCGCGTTTTCCACTTCCTTGTCAGCGCTGCCCGCCGCGTCAGCAAAATCTCCCAGCATGGACTGGTACATATCCCAGTTCTGGATCAGTGCCAGCAGCTGGGAGGTACGCAGCTTTCCGCCGATGTCGCTGACCATCTCCATCAGCTTCTGTTCGGTCAGAAATCCGTCCTTCATGCTCTGGGACAGCCCGGCAATGGCCTTCATGGGGTTAATGACATCGCCGGATGCCTGCGCCGCATCATAGGCGTCCTTGGCATAGAGCTTGATCACGTCCCGCAGTCCGGCGATCTCGCCGGTGGTCCATGTCACGCCCTCGTCAATCTCCGTCTTAGTGTCGCCGATGATGTTCAGGAAAAGCGCCCGCAGCGCGGTGGCGGCTTCTGTGCCCGACCGCTGCGTCACAGCGGTAATGGTTCCGATAGCCGCCGTCAGCTCATCCACGCCCACATGGGCCTGCGCCGCGATAGGCGCCACCTTACCCAGTCCCTCGGCGATCTTCGATATGCTGGTAGCGTAACGGTTGTCGATCTCATTGGCTCCGTCCAGCACCTTCGTCAGCTGCTGGATGCTGCCCTGGTACTGGTACGCCGCGTCCACAGAGAGCAAAAACTGCTGCGCCGTCTCCGCGTCCGTGTCTCCCACGATCTGCGTCTTGGTGGCCAGCTCCGCCAGTGCAGACGCCTGTTCGCCGTAACCGGCGCGGCTGAAATTCGCCACGCTGTTCAGGTACTCGTCCGCCGCCACGCCATAGGCGCTGGCGGTGTCGTATGCCTGTTTCTCGATCTTATTCAGCTCTGCCGTGGTTGCCCCGGTGACTTTGCGTATCGTCACCATCTCATCGTCCACGGCCTTCATGGTCTCCAGCGCTTCCGTGAAGCTGCGCTTTACCCCGGCGATGGCGTTGCCCATCACCTGCCACAGCGCCATCTTTGCCGCTACCCGTCCAAAGCTGTCGCCCATAAGGTCGGCAAAGCCGCTTGTTTCCTTGGCCGCCGCGCCTATGCCCTTGACCTTCTGCGCCGCCTTATCCGCGCTCCCCTGCACCTTGTAGCTGGCGTTCAGCCACGCTTTTTCAAAGGCATCCGCGCTCTCCCGGGCGCTTTTCCCGCTCAGCCCGCTTACCCCGGTAAGACTTTCAATGCGGCTCTGCATGGCCGTGGGCGCGTATGTACTGCTCTGCTGCGCCGCATAGTTCCGGTAGGCGTCCTTGGCTGCCTGCATCTGCGCCGCCGCCTTCTGCGCCGCCTTCGCCTGCGCCTCGAAGTTCTGCGTGACCTTTTTGCTGGTCACGGCCATCTCGCCGCTTTCGCGGTCGAGGGACTTTGTTACTGTTACGACCTCTCCGACCCGCTTGCTGTAATCGGAAACGGAATGCACCAGTTCTCCGTCCGGGGAAAAAGTTTCCGTCAGCTTTTTCAGGTTTTGCGTGGTCGCCTTGATATTTACGTTGGCCTGCCGCGTATCAACGCCCAAAGTCACCGGGCTGCTCTGCAGCTTCGCTATCTCGCCCTTGAGCTGCGAAAAATCAGGTACAGCCGTTACCTTGAAAATCGCCATACGCTACCTCCAATCGTCCTCTTCCCGTATCACGCCCATATCCGCCGCCATCCCCAGCGTGGGATCCGCGCCGTTCATGCCCCGCACCAACGTTTCCTCCGCCCGTCCGTACAGCATCTCCTCCACAAAGTTGCGGAAAAAAGGCCTATCTCCGGGGCTTCTTACGCGATTCCAGTTGTAATCAGGTTCTTGCCTTTCAATTCTTCCTATCAGCGCATCCCCGTCCACATGGGGGTCTATGGGTTCTCCGTTTCCATCCGTGTCTCCGCTTGGCTCATAGTTGAGCTGTATCACGACGTTGTCGCCGATCTCCTGTGGCTGCGGCGATTCACTTGTATTCTTGCCCATATCCAGCAAGCCGCCCTTGCTCCCTCTACGCACGTATGCTATCGGTTCATACGCTTCATAAACATCAGCGTTGATGTGCTCTGAAAGGCACGACTTCATATCTTCCTGCAAGACAGTCCCCGCGCTCAGAAGCGCATCCTTCACCTGCTTTTCCAGCGCGGCCACGTCCTGTTCGAACCCGCTGAACTGTCCAACCAGTCTTGCCGCCATCCCGCTCCCTCCCTTGCACGCTCTCACACGCCAACGCGCCGCGTTTCCGCCGCGCCCTCGCGTCTGTCCCCCTCCCCCGCCGCTGGGGCAGAGGAGGGGGGTAACTTGTCAGGACTCGGTCACGCTTACCGCGCACTGGCCGGTGTAGTTCTCGCCATTGTAGGCAAAGGTCACGGTCAGGTCTGCATCGCCGGTGGCGGTGCCCGCGGTAATGATCCCGGTATTCTGGCCTACAGTGGTGCCGCTGGGTGCGCCGGTGAGCGCATAAGTACACTTGGTGGGATCCAACACCACCAGCTGCCCGTTGGCCAGCACCGCTTGGGGGCGTACCTGGGTCGTTCCGCTCTTGGGCACGGTGATCACGCCGCCAATGGCCGCCACCACACCCGTCACCACATCGGCGTCGCTGTCGGGCACATACACATACCACGCCAGCGTTCCGCCGTTTCCGCATCCGTCACACTTATCGCTCACCACCTGCTCGTCCATGCTGATAGCTCGGCCGACGATGCTGGTGGTGTCGTAGTTGCTCTGGCTTCCGGTCACGGTGGCCGTCTCCGCCGTCAGCTTTACCGGCACATGCAGATACAGCCAGCCCCTCCGGGTGCCCTCGTTGGTCTTGGCGTTCACGTTGGCATACACCGGCATCTGCGCGGTAAAAAGCCCCACCTTGCCGTTCATGGCGCTGGTGATCTCGCCGCACACAGCGCTGAGCTTGCGAACGAAGTACCACACCTTATACCGTGTGCCGCTCGCGGCAGTAAAGCCGCTGATAGTGCCGTCCTGTCCGATCTCGTAGGCCACGCCGCCTGTCTGGATACCGGACGCCTTCTCCAGCTCCTGTACATAGGCAAACGCCTTTGCCATACCGTACTGTGCCACCGGCGCTCCCTCCGAAACGTCCACCTTCAGCACGGTGCTATCTGCCGTCACTTTCTGGCACACCGGGGCCACAGCGTTGTAGGTCACAGCGCCGCCCACGCCCGCCATCTTGGTGCCCAGATCCAGGTTGGCCTGTGTGAAATTCACCTGAATGTCCGGGTCGCTCTCGATGATGGCCGCCACCGGGTTATTAAGTCCGGCGCGCAGAGGGTCTGCATTCACGCTAACCGTGATGTTACCCTCCTGAAACTTGTCACTGGACAGCAGAATCTGTCCGTTCTCCATGTCTGCCAGCTGTGCCGCGCAGATGCCGCGGGTATACAGTCTGGTATCGGTAAAAGTTACCATTCCGTTTCACTCCTTTTTATCGTTGTTCTATGTGTCGGGTCGTCTCCTCCACGGGGCGCAGCGCCGTGTTGCCCTCGTTCTCCCTGCTGTAAAACAGGCTGGGATAGGGGTTTCCGCGGTTCCACTTTGTCCCCTGTGCTTCCGCCACGGAGCACACAGCGTAGCCCACGATCCGCTGCCATGTCTTTCCCTTTTCCAGCAGCTTTCGTATAGGCCACCTGTCTATCTCCGCTTCATCCACATGCTCCAGCGCCGCCACCGTGGCCACGCGCTCCCATTGGTCTCCGCTGAGCTGTGCGCCGCCGTTCATCTCCGCCAGCAGTCTCTGTGCCTCCACCAGCTCCGGGTTGGCCTCCAGCGGTGTCAGCTCTATGCCGTTCTGCTCCGCAATGACCTCGCGTATAAGCTGGAACTGTACCGGCGTAACGCACCACAGCTCCTCCCCGTTCAGCAGGAATTCCACCCCCGTCAATCGGCTGGGATCCTTCCTGTCCACCCTGCATCGAATCTGCCGCAGCCGTTCCTCCAATGTCCGTCCCTTTCCCAGCCGCAGGGAAAGCGCCAGCATCAGAAGTGCCCGCGAAAGCAGCCCCACAGGTTCCTCTCCGCGTTCCATGGCACTGTGATCCATCTTGTAGTAAGCCGTCAGCAGCGGCATGGCCGCATACGCCACAGGGAGGCTCTGCTGCACAATGTCGATGCCCGGACGTGCTATCTCGAATGTCTCCATCTCCTCCACAAGGATGGGATACAGCGTCAGCCCGTCCACCTTCACGTCCTCATACCGGCGGCAGGCTCTCTTTATGCTCTGTGAGATCGCCATAAAAACTTTTTCCTCCCTCACGAAACACCTAATTAAACTAAGCAAACAGGGGCACCGGCGGTTCCGTCCTCCGTTTCTCAAAATGCGGTCACAACGTTTCCCTCGTCGCTGTCCGCCCAGGCAAGGCTCATGTGCAGCCGCCGCCCCACGTTGTTCCCCTGATCGTATATGGCTCTGGAGCCATTGTCCGGGTGTGCGCCCCGGTCGTAGCTCATCACGCCCGCGCCGCCGATGTTCACCCCGTTCAGCGCCTCAACGATGCACTGCTCTATGTTGAAACTCCGGGAGTAGTCGTCCGTCCGCGTGGTCGTCTCGTGCCCGTAATTGCACAGAATGTCGAAGTATACCCCCACCTCCGCGGCAAAGGCCGTCTTGGGTATCACCCTCCCGATGTACACCTTTATCACCGTCTGCGCCATCTTCTGGGCCTGTCCCCAGTATTCCAGCGGGTACAGCCTGTACCCCTTCGGGTGTCTGGCTTTCTGCTCCTCCGTGTCCAATACCGGTGCTTCGCCGTCAAACACGATCCCCAGTTTTTCCGCTGCCGTGGGCAGCTTCTCCGACACGGGGTTTGCCCCGTCATAGCACAGGTACTTCATCAGCCTCACTCTGGGGCGCCGGTTGTCATCCGTCGGCACGTACCCGTTCCGATCCGGCAGATCCAGCAGGTAGTTCACGATCTTCTTCGGCAGTCTTTCCACCCCTCTATAGGTCGAATACCCTCCCTGCACCTTTTCGAACGGATAGAAGGGGCTGTCAAATTCCGCGTTCACGCTCTCACCTCGTTTCGCAACTTGTTTCACATGAAACACGCTATTTTCGTTGCGTTTTCAATATTTTTGCAACAATTAGTTCCGTTGCGTTTTGAATATCATTCCTGCGCTTTCTGCGCCTTTTCCGCCAGCTCCACCAGCTCCTGCACGCTCTCCGGCGTCATGGCGCTGGCCGCGCTCATGGACATCCGCGCCACCACGTCGTTCATGATGCTCAGATTGGCATTGATCTCCGTGTTCATCATCTTTTCCAGATCGCGGTAGTCCGCCAGCAGGTCATACGCCTTGTCCCGCAGCGTGTCGCTCTGCTTTTTCATCCGGTCGATCTGATTGACCAGCTGCACACCTCCCACCCAGTCGTAGTCGTCGGCGCTCATCAACCATCGGTCTCCGCCGCAGCCCTCGAAGTCCAGCCGCAAATAGGCCCTTGCCAGAATACCCAGCAAATACCGCCGCTTCCGCTGCCCGTTCTCCCGATACATGGGGGGCGTGTCGCCCCGGAATTTCTCCCCGGTGTTCACCACCACCCGGTCGATGCACCGCTCCGCGCAATAGCTCACGATCTCCTCCTTCTGCATCAGGGGGACGTAGCTCTTGGCGTTGATAAACACCTCTTTCATAGTAAGGGGTCTGCGCTGTGTAATGTTCGTCTCCATCGTTTCCGCTCCTTTCAGATTCTCAATGGATGTATTCCTTTATCGTCCTGCGTCCGGCCGATCCTTCCGCATCCGGCAGCGCTTCCACTCCGCCGCGTTCTCATACCGGCAGCTGTCCGGGCAGTAATACTGATAGCAGCAGAAATCTGTATTCCCGCTCTGCTTTTCGCACCGCAGCGTGATCTCGCCCCGCTTTCGGTAGCTGTGCTCACAAGTCTGCTTTGCCATTTCTCTTTACCAACCTTCCAGCGCAATCTCCGCGCTCACGCTCTGTCCCTTGCAGGAGGCCGTCACCAGCAGGGGCTTTACGCTGCCGCCCCAGCAGTACACGGCGGCGGTGTTCCCCTCCACCTCTGCGGTGTAGCTGTCCTCTGCCGCCCCGGTGAAGGTCCATTCCACCGTGTCTCCTGTCTCCGCGCCGTTCTCGGTATATATGGCCGTCAGCGTGGTCTTACCATAGGCTTCCAGCCGCTCCACCGGATCCGTCTGCCAGTGTACGCCGCTTACGCTCTCTGCCACCGTCACGGCATAGGTGCCGTAGTGCTCCTCGTTTTGCACAAGCACCGCCGTTATGGTGCACTCTCCCTCGCCTACCGCCGTCACGTTGCCGCCGGGATCCACCCGGCATACGCTCTCGTCGCTGCTGAGCCACAGGTAGCGGGTGGGGTGTTCTGTGTCTCCGTCCGCCTCCTCGCCGTTCCGCATGGAGTAGGCGGTGAACTTCGCTTTCTCCCCGGTGCTCATGGCCGCCCTGCCGCCCACGTTTACCTCCCAGGTGAAGGGATAGGCGTTTGCCACCCGGCGCACCAGGTCGTCCTTTTCCCTGTCCGGCTCCGTCATCCGCGCCGTAAACCGCAGCAGCCGGCAGCTGTCATCGTCTCCGGTAAACTCCTGCGCCACGTCCGCGTAGCCGGTGATCTGATACGCCATCCGCCCAAGGATCAGGCGGCTGTTCACGTCCAAATTTTCCGTTTCGCCGTTGCGCTGTATGATGATGTTGAAGTACCCCTGCATGATGAGCACGGTTTCCTGAAAATCGTTGGCGTTGGCGTTCAGCTTCACGTTTTCCACCACCATGGGTTCCTTCAGCACGTTGCCGTACCAGTCCAGGTGGTTCCATGTGGCGTTGCACCGCCGCATGATGCCGCTGCCCACGGCAGAGGAGATGTTGGCTGGGTTCGTCACCAGCCACACGGAGCCCATCGTCTCCAGCTTGGCACCCTCCGGCACATACTCGGTGCGGGGATTCACCATCAGAAATTCCTTATAGTTGTCTATAGGCCGGTCTATGGCGTTTCCCTTTTTTCTTGCGTCCGGCATCCGGATCAGCTGCTCCGACCATGCGAAAAAATCCTCCGGATCCAGTCCCTGCACCCGGCACGCCGTATAGTCGCTGGCATACTTGCCGTACATGGCCGCGAACCGCGCCGTGTCGTCTCCGAAATAGGGGTTGCGCCTGTCATTAAACTGCTTCGGCCTGTTGCTGGGCAGCTTGGGTCGTTCCGCCAGCGCAGCGATGTTCCCCATATTGCTTTTCAGGTCTGCCATCGCCGCTCACCTCCGTGTCTCAAAGGAACTGGTATCGTCCGTACCCGCCGCGTCCCCGCTGCACCGTGTTCAGGAACGCACAATCCTGTTCGTACTTGTGCATCTCGTCCATCAGCCTTGCCCGGTTCTTCTCGTGCTTTGCGGAGCCCTCCTTCATATAGGTGCCCTCGTTCACTGTCTCAAAGCTGGCATCCTTTATCTTCATCTGGTCATTGAGCCAGTTGCGGAAGAACCGCTCGTCCCATACGCTTGCCACGCACAAGCCCAGTATCCGCTTCTGCTCCAGCGTCAGCTCATGTCCAAATTCACCGTCTGTGTAAAAGTCCAGCGTGTAGTTTATCCCCGCCATGTCCTGCATGGGGAACGTCACCTTTCCCGTCTCGGGGTCATAGCTGGCTCCGGTATACGGCACCGCTGTCATGCCGCCCGTCACATCCTGTTCCACCATAGCGCAGGAGAATAGCTCGTAGCCCACCATTCCGGTGTCCACTTCCGTTTCTCCCGCCAGACTGTCCTCGTCGCTGGTCCAGTAGAAGTCTCCGTAAGTCGGCTGCACCAGTCCGTCCGCCAAATACGCCCGCATCTGCACCGGCAAAGAGAATAGGGGGATGGCGTTCACCATATACAGGCTCATCCGCCGCAGAAACGCCGCCGGGTCGTTGGACGCTTCCTCCTGCAAGCGCACGTCGTCTATTTCCAGCATGGCGTGGTTCGATATGATCTCACTCCACTTCGTGCCCATTGCTTCCTCCCTTTCCGGTTTTGCCCTCTTTTTGCCTTTCAGTGTGCCGGAGAGCGGCGGCGTCAGCGCCGTCCTCCGGCACGTTTTCTCCGTTTTTCTCAGGCGCCGATAGTCAGCGTCACGCCGCCGGCCTCGTTGTCCACCTCGCTGACGGGAATAGCGTTCACCGTCACGCTGGACAGGCAGTTGTACTCCTCGTCAGGCAGGATCTCCTGCTGCGCGAAGGTGGGGGTCACGGTCTTGGCCTGCGCCTTCATATCCTCGCTGCCGGACATGGTGCCCTCCACGCCCAGGATGGTCACGCCCTCGCGGATGTTGGTGGCGATGAGCTTGGCCTGCTCCGCCTCGGCGATCTGCACGGTGCCGCTTCCGTCGTGGAAGCCCAGGGGCACGGTATACACCTGCGCCTTGGTGGTGATGTTGCCCGTCACGGCACCGTTGTTGGGCATCGTACCGGTGACTTCCGCGCCCTTCACGAACGCGGTCTTGCCCAGAAGGATCTCCGCTGCGGACGCGGTAGCGCCCGAGGTATCCGCATCAAAGGTACACGTACCAATGATGGGCGCACCCGTCTTGTCGTGGGCGGTAATGCCATTGAGCAGCTTGGCAGGCACCACGCTGTCGGCGGTAAGGTCGATCTTTACCTGTCCGCCCAAAATTACTTTGTTGATGTACTGATTAGCCATACTCCACATCTCCTATCGTTAAAGTTTTTCCGCCGGCAGCATTACTGACTTCGTACTGAGGAATTTTCTTCACCGTCACATCGTCGTTCATGCGTTTGGCTTTTGTATGCAGCACAACAGGCTCGTCCACCTGTGGTGTTACCTCATATTCGCCCTCGTAGGTGGGGATGATCTCTCCCCCGGTCTGTATCACTACATCCCGTATTTCTATCTCCACCACGGGCTGCCCCACCGGGGCGGTGCTGGCGTTGGCGTTCTTTTTCTGTTCCGCCGCAAACTGCTGCAGCGCCATTTACATCACCCCTTTTGACCGGCTTGCGGAGACATAGATGGTCTTCCCCTTTGCCCCCACCACGCTCTCGTCGTTGAATTTTATCCGCGCCTGCACCGGGGGCGTCCTTCCGGCCTTAAAGGCAAAGGTCTGCTCCTGCGTCAGCGGAAACAGCCACTGTCCGTTCTCCTCGTCGTAGCGCACCACGCCTGGATATGTCCTCGTCAGGTTCCCTATGGTGATCTCCAGCCTCAGCACCATCTCCGGCGTTATCAGCAGCTCCCCCTGCCGCAGCACGATGGGCAGCGAATAGGCGTCGCCCTGCATCATGGCCGTTCCCTCCTCCCGCCAGTGTCGTCAAACGTCCCTTACTTCGTGTCCTTCTCGTTCATGTCCTCGATAATGGCAATGAAGTCGCCCTTCTCGTGGCCCTTGCGCTTGCTCAGCGCGTTCAGTTTCACCGTGCGCTCCCGCGTCACATACCGGCTGCCCTGGCGATAGGCGTCGGCATACATCTGCGCCGCCATCACCTTGTGTCCCTCGCACAGTGCCGGGTAGATGTTCAGTAGCTCGTCCCCCAGCTCCACCAGCTTGGCAAAGGCTCTCTTGTCCAGCACCTCACCCGGCTTGTAGTCCACGCCCAGTGCCTCGCGCTCCTCGTCCGTCAGGCCACTTACCACCAGCAGCCACCGCTGCGCCATGAACCGGCGGTTCATCTCCGTCAATATGCGGCTCAGGTCGGGCTTCGGCACGTAAAAGCTGCCCGTCTTGCCCACGATATTCCCGTACATTCCGCCGTCGCCGAACTGCACCACGTTGTCGTCCGCCACCGGCGCCATCCATAGGAAATGTACCTGCTCCGCGCTGGTGCTCACCTGCACGATCTGCGGTGCCGTCTGCTGGGGGATGTTCTTCAGCGCTTCCGCCACGGCGGCGGCAGCGGCCTCCTTCATCATCTGCTGCACCTGCTCCGCGGTGTACATCACCGGCGCGGCGGGCTGTTCCGGATATGCCTTGCCTCCCTCCCTCACATTGGAAGAAGTCGCTTCCTGCGCGTCCTTGCTTTCCGCCGTGTTCGCGTCCGCAGCGTTGTCCTCCGCTTCCGCGCTCTGCCGGGGCGCCAGCATCACCTGGTCATCCTCGCTCTCCTCCGCCGCGATCTGCGCGGCCAGCTTGTTTCCGCTTTTCTTCTGCTTACCCATGCTTTCTGCTCCTTTCAGATTCATTTCATGGTCTGTTTCTATCTGCCGCAATGCGTCAAGGCTCCCACCGCTGCCCCGTTTACACGTCGGCGCATTGCATACCCGCGGCTTCGCCGCACAGCCTTATGGCGGAAACGGCAGGGCTTGAACCTGCGCCCCTCTGATTAACAGTCAGATGCTCTGCCAACTGAGCTACATTTCCGTATGGGGCTTTCGCCCCCATAAACTCCCTTTCGGGCGAAAACGATCCAACGTTTTCATCTGGCACGGACGCGAGGACTCGAACCCCGAACTGCGGTTTTGGAGACCGCCGTTTTCCCGGTTAAACTAAATCCGCATGATTGTCTTGCATTGTCTTTCTATTTGTGGTATAATCTCAAGTGAAAGGAAGTGATTTTTTATGTCTGAAAAAACCGAATCTTACACGTTCCGCATCCCCTCTGACCTACGGGAGAAATTGGAGCTTCGCGCCGCCGAGGAAGGCCGTACTCTATCCAACCTCATCATCTTCATCCTCCAAAGGGAGATGAAGAAAAAGTGAAATCGTATACCGTGTATATCCATGTCAACAAAGCCAACGGAAAGGTTTATATCGGCCAAACCTGTCAAAGCAAACTAAACTTGCGTTGGTCTGATGGTCGTGGTTACGCAGGTAGCCCCCATTTTGCTGCTGCGATCAAAAAATACGGTTGGGACGGCTTTTGCCATGATGTATTGCGTGAAAACCTCACTCAAGAAGAAGCCAACTATTTTGAGCAATACTTTATTGAGTATTTCGACTCAACTAACCCAGAATGTGGTTATAACGTCCAACTCGGAGGTCGTTCCGCAGGGGGTATGTCCCCAGAGGGGCGAATTTCTCTGGCTCTCCACAATACAGGCGAGAACTCTCCGGTAAAAAGGCACATCGTCGCCTTTGACACTTCTGGTGCTAAACTCGGTGAGTTCCCTTTAATTGCCGTGGCGGCGGATCACTTCGGGATAAAGCACTCTACGCTAAACAGCCACATGAGGCGCGGCAAAGGTACTTGCCACGAGATGATTTTTAAGTACAAAGACGATGTGGGAGATATTACACAGCTTCCGCCCGACATGGTTTATGTTCCGCACGAAAAGCGTTCACTTCGAGTGCAAAAGCCTCCCAAAATGCCAGCAGACCGGTCCGCTCCTCGCCCTTACCGTCGAAAGCCTATTTCTCAGTATTCCTCCGCCGGTATTTACATCAAGGATTTTCCGTCCATCTACGATGCCGCTTCCGAAGTTGGAGCCACGCCTGCCGCGATCCAAGGAGCCGTTTATTCGTCCTCCCTATGTGCTGGCTTTTTGTGGTGCCACGCAACCGGGGACACGTCGCCGATTTCCCCAGCGAAGAAGCGCGGGGAGAAAAAGCGGTTAACTGGCGGTTCTACTGCCAGGAAAATAGACCAAATCGATCTCAAGACCGGGCAAGTCATTCAAACATTTGTCTCCGTTCGCGCCGCCGCGCGTTTTGTTGATCGGGACAAGGCTAACCTTACTCAGGTGGCAAACGGTGTAAAGAAAAGTTCCTCTGGTTTCGGCTGGAGGTGGCACCATGAATAAGAGGGGGCGGGGCTTCCGCCCCTCTCTTATTCTTGGAATTAACGTTAAATCGAAAAATGAGCAATTTTCGATGCAAACGTTGCAACGGAATCGAGGGAAATCGTCAAATTGAGACCAATTTCCATATCCCCGGTGCGGGTGGGATCCATCTCGATGGAGATGGGCGTTCCGCTGGTATAGCCGATGGTCAGCGGCTTTCTGCCGTTGCCAGCCAGCATCCAGATGTCGTTCTCGCTGAGCATGGTCTCCACGGTGGTGTTCTGAGTGCCGGGGATGATCACGTCCCGCATGGGCATGAGGCGCACCGCCATGAACTCGCCCAGGTAGCCGGCCTTGGTGTAGTCGGCACCCAGCAGCGTGGCGATAGCGGCGTCCATGTTCACGTTGGTGGAACCGGTCACGGTGTTGGGCAGCACCTTGCTCAGGGCCACGGTGCCGCCGGTGGTAAACACGTCGGAGATGGTGGTGTTGTTCAGCGCGGCGATCTTGTTGGCGCCCTTCACCCAGTTCTGGTTGTTGAAGGTGAAGTTCAGGTTGGTGGGGATCAGGCTGGTGTCCTCCGTGGCGGTGGTCATGGCCTCATTCCACACACCCATGGTCTTGGCGTACAAACCCGCCACCATGTTGGCGAAGAAAACACCGAAGTCCATGTTCGTGCCCACCAGCTGCATCCACTTGGAAGTGATCCAGCAGCTCTTGGGGGTGGGGTTTAGCGTGTAATCGCGGGAATAGAAGCGGTTACGCGGCACACTGCGGCTGGCGCCCCAGCTGGAGTCCTGGAAAACGGGGATGTCGTTGCTGCCGATGCTCACGGCGTATGTCTGGCCCAGCTCGATCTCCACGGTCTCGGCGAAGTCGCTCAGCGCCTCGGAGTACACGGCGGGCAGAATGGGGATGATGACCTCCTGCCAGATGCCCTGCAGCACGGCGTAGAACCGGGCGTTGCCGTAATACTCACCGCCGTTGCGCTTGAACTCCTCCCAGCTCTCGGGGGCCTTCTTGCCGGTGCTGGCGCAGGCCAGCTTGGCGGCGTACAGCAGACTCTCCCGCTGGAATTGCTCGTTCAGCTGCTTGTAGCCCCGGTCGTTCATGGTGCGCTGCACGGGGGTGTTCTGTCCTTTGGCGCTCAAAATGGCCATCTTGCCCTTCAGGGCGTGTTCATAAAACAGCACGCGGCCCTTGGCCACGATGTCCTCGCGCTGGTCGTTTCCGTTGATGGCGAAAACCTCGTTGGAAACGCTGTTCAGGTTCAGCTTTGCCATTTCTTACTCACTCTCCTCTCTTGTCACGCGGTCACGGTGCTGACCTTGCAGGCCCACACGTCGTAGTACACGAAGCTCTGCCCGGCGCCCTCGGTGAAGTTGCCGGTGCCCTTCAGCTTGAAGTAGATGGCACCGGTAGTAGTGGGGGCGGCAGCGGCGGGCACCAGCAGGCCGTTGGCGATGGTGAAGATGGTGTTCGCGCCGATGGCGGCGCTCAGGTTGCCCTCGCCAAAGCGGTAGGCGTGCTTGCCGTCAAACACGATCTCGGTGAAGGTGCCGTCCCGGCCCGCAGGAACGCCCAGCCCCAGCGTGGCGGTGCCCACGGCGTAGTTGTTGCCGTTGCGTCCGCCCAGCGTGGGCCACTCGTAGGTGTTGCAGGCGTACACGCCGGTGTCGGCGTTGGCGGCAGTGCCCGCAGCGGTCATGTAAAAGGCGTTCTCGTTCTTGATGCCCTTGAAGCCCGCGCAGGGCAGCTGCTCGCCGCGCACCACCAGCAGGCCCGCGGAGCAGTCCGCATCCGCATCGGACACCTGATAGCGTCCCGTGATGTTGCACAGTTCGTTGAACTCGTTGTTGGTGATCCGCGGCTCAAACGCGGTTTTCTCGATGTATGCCATGTTTGTTCACTCTCCTTTTCGTTTTACTTGCCAGCATCGATGCCCCACTTGTTCAGCAGAGCGTCCACACCCTCGCTTCCCTCGCCGCTGTTGCCGGCGATGTGCTCCCAGGCATAGGTGGTCTTGCGCTTCTGTGCGCTGCGCTTGTCGCTCTCCATCACGGCCTCGCCGCACACGGCCAGCACCGCCTCGCGCACCAGCTTCTCGCCCAGCCACGCACCGTCCTTGTCGCAGCTGTTGGCGTACAGTCCGGCCTCGATGTTCTCATTCACCGCCTTGATGGCATCCTCCGCCACCTTTTCCTCGCGGTTGGCGTTGAAGGCGTCCAGCGTTGCCTTAGCGGAAGCCTTGCAGGCGCTCAGCCGGCGCTTGCTCTCGGCCTCCTGCATGGCGCGGAGCTGCTCCTTGGCGGCGTTCAGCTCCTCGGAGAGCTGCTTGATCTCGCCGCTTTCCGTCTTGGCGGCGGCTACGGTGTAGGCCACCACGTCCGCCACATCGGCGTTCAGCTCCACTTCCCCGGCAGACAGAACGATGTGTGCCGCGCAGGGCGCGATACGGCTTTCAATGACCTCGCCGTTATCCTCTGCGTTGAAGGTGTAGCTGAAAAGGTTGCCGGAGGCGTCCAGCAGCCCCACGCTCATGCTGTCATCGCTCAGGGCGATCAGCTTGTGGTTGGGGAACTTGGCCTGTACGCTTTCCATCATTTGTTTGTTCATGCTTCTTTTCAGTCCTTTCTTGTTGATTTTCCCGCTGCCCTCTGCGGCTGTGTGCAGCGACGCGGCCCGCAGCTTCAATTCCTTAAATTCCTCCTGCATGGCCGCCAGCTTTGCGATGCTCGCACCCGGTATCGCCGGGTTTACCCTGTCGCCCAGAATGGTCACGCCTATGCCCGACCATTTGGTAAACACGTCCACATCGCCCTCTTTGTGGCTCTCCGACACCATTGTCTCGGCGGAAACGTCCATCGTGCCCTGTTCCACGATCTTCCGCGTCAGCTCCGGGGCGTAAAAAGCAAATAGCCGTCCATTCGCTCTGAGCCATGTATGACCGCCCCTCTCCACAAGGGTAAAGTCCTTTTCGTCATCGGACAGCGTTCCCACGATGCGTTCGGCCGTCCCCTCCATGAAGGATTGGTACTCCTCCCCGGTCTTGGGATCCCGGCGCTTGCTCATGTTGTGTCCGTCCCCCACCTGCTGCCCCACATAAGCGATCAGAATGGGCTGCCCGATGAAGGTCTTGTAGTATTCCGCGAGGTTTCGATAGTCCCACTTGTTGCGGTTTTCACCCTCGCGCAGGACCCACAGCTCCACGCCGAACTCGTATTCGTTGAGTTTCTGCATCACCTTCAGCGTGCCGCTGGCGCACACCTTTTTAGGCATGGCCTTGGTTTTCAGCGTGTTCATGCGTCCTCACCTCCTTCAAACAGTTTTCTGCACCAGCTGTCAAAGGTGGCGCGGCTCATGCCGCCGTTATCGAGCATCGCCCACGCATCCAGCAGCTTGCGCCTGTCGTCTGTGTTGGCGATCTGCAATTCCTCCGCTTTCAGCGACAGGGCGTTGAACTCCCCGTCCGCCGTGGCCCGGATAAATCCGCCCAGTGCCTCGTTTACACCGTCCACAATGGCCACGCACACCTCGAATACCCGATCCAGGTCGTTGTCAAAGTCCTCGTCCAGCTCCGGCGTACCGGGGTACATCAGCCGCAAATGGTAGTCGTGGGGTATCTCCGCGAACTCGTCTATCCGCTCCGGCTGCTTATGCTCCAGCTTGTGGATCGCATCCGACAGAAACGGCATACCCATGTCGCACAGCACCCGGTCCTTGATGTCCGCGAACCACTTTTCCGCGTTGCCGTATGCCTCCATCACCCGGCGCATCGGCTCCCGCATAGGCGCGAACCGCGGGTTATCCCAGCTGGCGTATTCCTGTGCTCTCATGTCCTCACTCCCTCTCTCCGCAAAATGAAAATGGAGCCGCAGCCGGTGTTCTCCACCGGCGCAGCCCCATTCGGCTTTTCTCGCAGTCCCTTTACCGCGATTATTCGTTTTTCGTTCCCCACTGTCGCAGGGGCTCTCGCCTCCCTATCGCTCCATCGGCACTGGCATAGCCGTGCCTTTCTTTTTTTTCACCGTGTGTACGGTGTGTGCCTTTATGGCCAGCCCGTCCGCCGTCCGGCGTATCTCCACGTCGTTGCCGCGGGCCAGTTCCCGGTTGATCTCGTGCAGGTCGTCCGCTGTCAGTATCGCCGTCATGCTCATTCTCTCAGTCTCCCGCGTCCTCTGACGCTTCCTGCCCCTCGGTCCCCGGCGTCCCTTCCGATGCCGGTCTCCCTCCGGGATTCATGTCGTGGGCCGCCTGGGGCGGCAGTCCGCTTTCGCTCTGCTTGGCGTTATAACTGGTCACAAGGGGCAGCCGCAGATCCATAATGCCGCTTTCCTTCACTGCGCGGCTGATGGCCATGTCGTCCATCACGCTCATGTCCAGCATCGCCATGTAGAGCATCGTCTGCGGCAGTATGCCCAGCGTCATCCCCTGTCTGGCGTTCTCAAAGGTCTTTTCGTCCTCCGCGATGTTGCCAAACATGGCGAATCGCCAGGAATATTTCAGGTTCAGCCCATCCATGATGCCCTGCATCATCCGTTCGTAGCAGCGGTATATCTGCTCGGCGAACTTGCTCTCTATCTGCAAACTGATGTTCGCCACGCCCGCCCGCGGCTCGTCGCTGGTGGGGATCAGTGCGCTCAGCCCCGCCTTCGCCATGGTGTAGCCGTACCCTGCGGAGCTTATCTTCGTAGCGCTGGGCGCTTCCGCCAACTGGTGCAGCTCCATGTTCCGCAGCGGCGCGGCGTACCAGCCTATACCGCTGGTGTTGTTTTCCGCCAGCTCGTCGTAAAACCGTGTGCGGAAAAGCTCCCACCCCGCGTTGCTCAGCTTGTAGGCGTCGGACAAATTGCGGTTGTTATCATCCGCATACTCTATCTCGCCCGTCAGCAGAGAGATCAGCGGGTTCTGCACCAACTCCAACTGTATCTGCTCATACTGCGCGATCTGTATAAACGATAGGAAAAGTCCCGTCAGCGGTGATACCACCGCCGTCTGCGCGTCGTCTATCTCAAAGGGATATACGGCGTCCACCGGCAGCGTCACCCAGTAGCACCACTTCCCGTTCTGGTAGTACACGTCCGGGTCTCCCGGCAGCACGCCGCCGTCCTGCTCCGCTGCTGTTTTCAACTCGGTAAAGCGGTTCATATTGATGGTGTTCTTCGCCGCGTATACATACCGGGTTCCCGCGCCCTTGGGCGGTCTCGCCGCCACCTGAGTAAATATGCCCCAGTAGGGCTTAAACAGGTCTCCAAACTGCGCCGGCTCACAGCCCGGCTTCAGGAAGTACATCATGTTAAAGGCCACGGTGTACTTCGACACGCTGTTGAACCCCACGA